>Ga0307380_10011591_pt1 | contig 11022 bp, 12 predicted proteins | sample UN3MG_FD_202239 | JGI IMG/M metagenome (GOLD analysis project Ga0307380, IMG submission 202239) | Soil microbial communities from Risofladan, Vaasa, Finland - UN-3 | ecosystem: Environmental > Terrestrial > Soil > Coastal area > Acid sulfate soil | place: Finland: Risofladan, Vaasa | collected... | reverse complement strand
ACGAACTGGTAGACACGAGGACGGATGGAGATCCTGCCAAGCGAGCGGAAGGGCGCCGCGCCCTCACGCAGCGTAAGACGCGCGGCTTGCCACAGGAGGTCGGCACTGGCGGCGTCGGTGAGGTCATCGGCGGTCGGCAGAGGGAATGTGGCGGACTTGACTCCCTCATCGGCCAGACGAAAGCTAACGAGTTCCGCCAACCGGCTGTGGATTGCCACAACGTTGTCCGTTGCACCCGTCAGCGGGCGCAGAGCCAGCACGTCTGGCTGCTCAGCGGGCAAAAGCACCCAGTCACGATTGCGGCAGCGGACGATGGAACCGGGTTGGATTGGCATGGTTCTATCAGACTTCCCTGCGAAGGAGCCGAGTACAGGTTTTTCCTCAGCTCTTATCTGCGGTTGGTGTCTCTCTCCCGCATGCTCTGACCATCCTTCGGTGTGGATGCCGAATCCCGGCGACCCAACACAGACTGCTTCCAGCTCGGCCAACCATCAACGATCCTGCTAGCGTTCTCAAGATGACGCACAAAACGATCCTGGCTTCGGCGTTCGCCATTCGGTTTCATATCATCTTCCATCAGTGTTCTCCTTGATTCTAGCTTTGTTGAACATGTCACTGGCTACCAGCTCCAAGTCTAGATATGAACAAGGAAGCAGTTGCAGCCGCGGATGTGCATCCTCGGGCTTCCACGGGACAACTCGACCCTCCTTGTCCTTGCGCCTCAACTCATTTCCAGAACCAAGGTGCAGCGAGAACAGGTCAAAGAACCTCCGTGGTCCAACTCCAACGAACGGTTCAAATCGCACATGGTGTTTGCCATCACCGAATCCCACTCGAACACAATCCTGATGGAATTCCGCCGCCTTGCTCTTCTGATAGGGCTCGATGTAGACCACTCGCTTTATGCCAGCCGCAATGATGTGCTTTGCACAATTGTGGCAAGGAAAAGTCGTGCAGTAGAGCGTACCGTTCCGCGCACTCAGGTTGTTCCTGGCGCAGGACAACAACGCCTCCATCTCGGCGTGCACCACGCGACCGAATTCTGTAAGGTCACGAATTCTGCTTCCTTCCAGTGCTTCTCGCAGTGCTTGCTTGTCGATTCCCTTCTGAGCGGCCTTTTCAAGAATCTCATCGATGATTTTCTGCTGCTCGAGCTTGTTCGAATCGCCACCACGGGTGTAGTCGCGGCCGCCCTCCGTGTCTTTGATACTTTTGGTTTCCTTGTCGAACTTAGGCCAGTAGAGTCCGCCCCCATACCTCGGGCAGTCATTGGCGCCTGTAGCGATGATCTCTTGGTCCTTGGCAATCACAGCGCCCACTTGTCGCGAGAGGTCTGCCGAACGTACGGACGCGGCGAAAGCCAAGAACATCGCGTACTCGTCGAAGATCGGCGTCTTGTACGGGTCGCCGAACAGGATATCGAGAATCCGCCAGAGGTCGTGCTTGAGCCGATCATCGTCATCCTCAATCCTTATGAAGAAGTCTGACAAGTGAAACGTGTCCGCTACCTGCTGGCCGTGTGGGAGATGCTCGTCTTGGTCTCGCAGCATCAGCTCCAAGGCTTTCTCTGGTGATATTCGCTTCTCGTCTACCAGATATCTTTGCCTACGCTCGTCGTCAGAATGCACGCCGATGAGATAAAAGCCTTCCGTATAAATCTCGCGGAGCCGTAGGACTTCATCGGGATGCTTCAGTGAGTTGATGATATATGCGTGTCTCGGCCTGTACTTTGGGGATTCGTTTTCGCCTCCTCGATGCGAGGAAATCCAAGACGCGGCACCCAAGGCGAGGATGGAATTGTCGGCAGATCTCCGCCTCGCCTCGTTTCCCGCGTCCATCATCGTGCTGATTCGATCGTACTCATCCTTTCCGGGAAGCGGCTTCACGGCAACTTGTGGGATGACGTCTTGGGAGATGTGGACTTGGCTGACCTCGTAACCAGAAACACGGAGCCGATTCGCCAGGATCTCGGCGATCTTCCGGGGTTCACTTCCAACAGCGCCGACCAGGCCAAATACGAGTTCCCTGTCCTCCAGTCCCTGTCCCAATTTCACTTCACGCAAACACGATTCCGTCGAAGGCTGATGTGCGTCACCTGCGGCGTTGTTGCGCGACTCGTCAGCTTCCTGGTTGCAGGCCGCATCTGAGGCATCTGAGTTCATCCTGAGTCTCCCGTTAACCGCAGATCAGGCTTCTCATCACGCTGCCGTCACAAAAGGAGCAGGCCTGAGGGCTGCCATGATCCATCGTCTGCCGGGCTCGTGGACGGATTTGCCAAGATGGTGTTGGGCACCATCGGCCGTTACGCCGCATGGGGTCAGGGCCCTATTCTACCCGGCATCGCTTCGCATGTCAACACCGAATTTGCCCGAGACCACCCGAGCGTTCCACGACGAGCGGAGAGGGCAAACCCTTGCTTCCCTCTGCCAAGAGCGCCAGCGGTTTGGGAGTGTGACGCAGCGTGCATTGTGGTAATGCATCTGCGGGGCACCGGCATGCACCGTGGGGGAGGATGGGGCGCGGCATGATTGGCGCCACGCAAGGCTTGCAGAGAGCGGGAACGGCTACCACTAGCGGCCTTTTTTCCGCTGTTGTTTATCGGGAATGCTGATGGGGAAGGGGGGATTATAGGGGGGATGGGGTCTTCGCACGATGGTACAAGCATGAAGGTACTGGGGTGCTTCGCGCGAGGCATGCGGCGCCGACCCCCGCCAAAAGCCGGGGCAGGGGAACGGAACGCAGGGGCCTGACTTGCATAGTGCTGACTTCGGGGTGATGATGGCGGCCCGATACGGATGGAGCACCCGCCACACCACAGCGGCACCCGCCGCGGCGCGCCCGGCGGTCGAAACAGGAACTGCACTTTCGGCTTGACTTTCTTCCCCCACCTGCTATGATGATGCGCGGCGGGAATCTTCCATCACGTACCATCACTACCGCACCCGCCGATAGCATCACGCCGTACTATCACGCCGTTGAAAAGGAGACCGCCATGGGCGAGATCATATTTCCATGCTCCCTGTGCGGAATCAAGTTGAAGGCTCCCGCTTCCAGCGCCGGGGGAGTGGCAACATGCCCGAAGTGCCATGCTGCTACGCGCGTGCCGGAGGCCGAGACATCGAATCCGCCGCCGGCGCCTTTGCCACGTACTCCTATTATGCCGCCTCCGCCCGGCTTGATCCTGCACGAACATGAGGATGCGGCACCATCGGAGCCAGCAGTGGCTACCGATGCGAAACTGTTCGGCCTGAATCCGGCGCAGGTGAAGGCCCTGCGCATCGGGGCATGCGTGCTTGTCGCGCTTCTGCTGTTTCCGCCATGGCGAGCCTATGCGACACACGGGGCGCAGACACACCTTGTAGCAGCAGGACACTCGCCCATCTGGAAATCGCCTTCAGAGGACGGCTTGATAGACGCCTACAGGCTCATAGCCGAAGGTGCGGCCGTTATCGTGCTGACTGCTGCAGGGGTGCTGCTTCTCGGCTGGCGAAGTGGAAGCCCAGGGCCGGGGATCGTGCGCCGTGGTGTATGGTGGATCAGGGATCGTCGGAACCTGATGCTGTCTGCGATGGGCATGTCGCTGGCTATCGCGGCGGTTGCCGTCTACATGGCAGCGGAGAATGCCAAGGATGCACGGGCGGCGCGGGTCCGAGCCGAGCTTGCCGAACGGAACCAGAAGGCGGCCGAACTATCCAGGGATGCGGCAATGGAGCGGGCTGATGCTGCAATTCGTGACGCTCGGAATGCGGCGGATGCAGAGCGTGAGCGGGCGCGGGAGGCGGAGCGCAAAGCCGCCACCGCGCAGTCAACCGCCAACCTTGCCGTGTACCGGGCGGAGCAAGCGAAGCGGGAAGCGTCCGACGAAGTATGGGATAGGGCCGCTGAACTGCTACGGGAAAAGGAACAGAAGGCAGCAAGCGACCGTGAGACTCAAGCAACCATCCTTGACCAGTGGAGAAAGCTGCGGAAGGGAATGACGCCTACTCAGGTCAGGGCGATTCTGGGGGAACCGACAAGCACAGATATTGGGGCGGGGGGCGAAACGTGGCATTACTCGTACCCGGGCGTGCTCGCTATTGGAGGGCAAGGGCGTTGTTCTCTCTGGGAACCCGAAAAACAAGGTATGCTTTGTCTACTAACGTGGTTCGGACCTAAGTGGCCGAAGTAGCCAATAAACCGGTAGCCAATAAACCCCATTGACTTCCCGACGCCCTTGTGGTATACTTGACACCACTGGAACGCAAGGACGCCGAACACCACTTAAGACTTCATTCAGCACGCTCGACCTTGCGGCCGGGCGTGTTTTCTTTTCGTCGCGGAGTGCCGGGATACCGTGAGGCCCCGACCGCCCCTTGCGGCGGCAGTAGCGCTCTGCGGCGGCGGCGAAGGCGGGGGATAGGTCAGCTACCGAATGCCGGTGTCCCGACCGGCCCTCCCCCGCTTTGCTTACCACATCGGGGCTGCTACGGGAGCAGACCATGACCGACCACAACAATCCCACCATCGAAGAGATCGAAGACTGTGCGGATGGGACACGTCAGCGACGACTGAAGCTGTTCCATGCGTTCATCGATGCTTACCGGGCATGCTGGAACGCTCACGCCACGAGCGCGCCCGTAGCAGAGCAGGGGAAAGCATTGAGGCGTCTCAGTGAGGCAGGCGAATGTCTCAAGGCGGAATTCGTGGTCTACAGGGAGTTGCGCGGTGCATGGGCGGACCTGCGCGACGAGATCAAGGCGCCTGCGAAGGTCAAGGACAAGGCGGGCGAGCTTATCGACGACGTTGTGGCCGATTGCGAGATGCAGGAGGATGACTGCCGGGAGCATTGGGAGCGGGAAACAGGGCAGGTGCCGCCGTGGGCGACGTGCCGCAGCGAGATCAAGGCCGAGACGGATTGGCTGGTACAGGAGGCGGCCCGCGCGGGTGTGCCCTATGAGGATCTTCGGGGCTGCGACCTGCTCACGCTCAGGCGGAAACTTGGCTCATTCCTGATAGGGGCAATGGCAAGGGTGAAAGCATCGGAGCCAGGCAATGATGCTGCGAAACTACGGCAGGGTAGACCAAGGAAGACGATAGACTGCAAAGCATCGGCCGCGTACTGGTCGAACTGGCAACTCGGATGGTTCGACGACCGAGTGAAACTGTTCAGGCCGAGCGAACGCGGCGGCAGCCATGTAGAGACGCGCCCAATCCCTAAGACAAGCACTTGCTGGCGCTTTCTCGAAGGAATTTGGGAGCACATGACACAGCGACTCGAACACCATGATTTGGGTAAGTTATGGGCGGATGCGTCGGGTAAGAGATGGAGCGGCATCGCTGATCACAAGTGCAGAGCCGCCAACAGACAGCACGTTGCAAGGCTGAACAAGTTGCTCAGGGAAGCCGTTGGGGATGCATCCGCACCCAACGCGCTCGTGCCTACGGGCGACGGCGGCTATCGTCTGTGCATCAAGCTCAAGCTCAAGAGGCGAAGTCTGCCATGATCCGCCACATCCGTTGTCACGTGACATGTCACGGTCTTGCAGGGATGGCCAGAGAAACTTTTTCAAACCGCCCGATTTAGTTCACAAGCCACACTCCACAACGGCTTTTCAGACTCATCAACCTACCACAAGCACTTTCTTAGCAGAAGCCTTCACGCCCGTCACACAGTAGTAGGGTGAAGGGCGCGGAACGCCCTGACAGGTGGAATCCTGAGTTTCCGCGCCCGGCCTGAGAGCCGGGCGTTTTCGTTCCCGGCACGCTGGCGCTAGCCCACCTGCCGCCACGTGCTTTGTGCCCCTTGGTGTTCCGCGCCGAGGGGCATTTTTTGTTCCGGGACTGCCATGCCGACTCAACCGAACACGTCTAAGCCGCTAACTCCCTTGCGCGTGATCCGCCAACACTGCCGGCAGTGCCTGCCCGAGCCGAGGGGCGAGTACCTGCGGTGCCCGACTATCGAATGCCCGTTGTGGAGATTCCGGGTAGGCAACGTCAACCGCTTCGGGCGTGGGGGCTTCGCACGTGCCGCTGACGCCCATTCATGTGCATCGAAAAGCCCGAAAACGTCGGCAACAGCGGAAGCGCGAGCAAAGATACTGATGGCCGAGGCACGGGCGAAATTGGGCGGAAAACCGCACGTGGATGGCGTTGAGTGGTGGGGGCCGGATTCATGGCCGGGATACAAGGCGGGCGAGCGCGCGGTGCGAGCGATCGGGCGGACGTGCCACCACTGCATGGGCGATGCGAAGCCGGCGGAATGCTGCTCGCCCAACTGTGCGCTGGCTCGGTTCAGGTTCGGCAGACAACCGCGGCCGGGTGATCAGGTGCCGGTGCCGAACATCCCGGCGTACTTGAGAGGGGCGAAGGATGCAGCCAATGCTCGGTAATCCGGTAACGCCCATTGTTGTTTTCGAGATCATCTTCGGGCGGTGCAAGCCCGACAGCCTCATTGCCGTGGGGTCGCGGCGGCCGACAAGGAAGCCGCCGTTCAATGAGGCGCCGCACGCGCTGGTGGCCGTCCCGGTAAAGGCAATGCGGGAATGGCTGCCGGGAGTCTTCGCCTGGCACGTTGACGAGACTCAGTATTTCCAGCCGAACGTGCTGCACCAGAGGGCGGTCATCGGGTCCTCCGTCACCGTGATGGGGAAGCACGCCCGGGCGCGATGGTTCGGAGCGGGCAATGCCAACGTGGCCGAATTGTGCGCGCTCGTGGTAGACCTTGACTGCTACAAGGAGCCGGTGTGCATGGATGCGGCGCAGGCGCTGGGCGCGGCCGTCACCATGATCCTCAAGGGGGTGTTGCCGATGCCGGCGATGGCGGCGTACTCGGGGCGGGGCGCCTACCTGCTCTGGCTGCTTTGCGATGAAACAAGCGACGTTCCCCCGCCTGCAACGCCCGACAACGCGGATGCGTGGCGGCTGGTGGCAGAGGAGCTTGTGAGGCGAACGCGAGACCTGGGCGCCGATCCGAACGCGCGGCGCCTTGCAAACTGGTATAAGCGGCCCGGCACCATCGACACGAAGACGGGGAAACGTGTGGTCTACCTGACGTTCGGCGCGGGCAGCCCGGAGGCAATACCACTGCACAGGCTGAGCACACTGCAAGGCTTCCTTGGCGTCTATCACCATCAGCTCGACACCCGCGAGGATGAATCGCGCGGCGACTCGCCCGATGCCCTGCCCGATACCGGCGCAGTGCGGAATTCGTACCGATCGGGGCGGCTGCCCTCTGACAGGCGCAAGCGGATCGCCAAACCGGGGCGCGGCGGTGAATGCGCACGGAAGCGCGTGGCGGAGATGGAGCGGCTATCCGCCTACCGCGGCGGGTTCCGGGAATCATCGCCTTCGCGGGAGATTGCGGTGTGGGTCTATTACCTGCACCTGCGGGCGGACTTGCGGACGCGCACCGATGGGACGCCGGAAGGGATTCGGGAAGCTGACCGCGAGGCGCTGCGCCGAAGCTGCCAGTTTGCCAAGAGATTCCAGCCGCCGCTATCGGCCAAGGATGTGCTCGGCCAGGTGCGCGGCCCGGCAGGACGGAAGGTTGCCCACTACTTCCGCGCGGCAACGGTGGCGCGGATGCTGGGCGTGACGACGGCGGAGGCCGAGGAGCTGCATCTCGTGGCGATTGCGCCGCCAAGCGTCCGGGAAGCTGCCCGGAAGGCCGCGGCCGATGCCAGGGACGCCCGGCGAATGGAACGGCGGGAGCAGGCGCGGCACATAGAGGCGCTGATTCGGGAAGGCCACTCCGACTCCGAAATCGCCCGACTGCTGAACATCGACCGGAGGAAGTCGTGGCAGGCCCGGAAGCGCATGGGGGTACTTGGTACATGTTCCTCAGGATTCGGCATGGTTCCGTTCCTGGGTTGTACTGGAAGGACTTAGGTCTTCCCAGTACACGGGGGTACCAATCCAAGGATGTAGCGTAACGAATCATGACGGGGAAAATGGGATGGGCAAAATTCACCTGAGAGTCGAATGCGGCACCAGCTACTTGCGGTTGTCGGCCGAGGCCGACGTTGACGTTCCGGACGACTCGCCGGTGGAAGTCAGGTGAGCGGGTTATCGAGTACAGCTGGGAGCACTTCAACGGCACGGTGTTGTGCACCATGTGCCAAGAACTACGCCGGAAGACAGCGACGCCGGCGGGTAACGGCACGTTCTGAGCAGGACATCAGACGACGAACGGACAACGTGTAGCAAAACACTTGACCAAGAGGATTACGACAAGATGAACGAACAGGTTGAACAGGACGTTGACCGGATGGCTGGGCAGGTGGACCAGGGGGACGCGGGCGGCGGTGCGGAGCTTCCCGCTGAGCAGGAGCCGACCGGGCAGGACGGCAAGGCGGGGATCGTGATCGACGAGCTTGGCGCTTAAGGAGCATCACGGGCGATGAAGAACGTGGCGGCGGAGCCTCTGCTGATCGGTTCGAGCCAAGCGGCGGCCATGTGCGGCGTGAGCCGTTCGACGTGGTGGAGCCTGCATTCGGCGGGCAAGGTGCCGGTGCCGGTCCATCTTGGCGGAAGGACGCTGTGGAATATCGAGGAGCTGCGCCGATGGGTCGAAATGGGCTGCCCGAGCAGGGAGCGGTGGACTGCCCTGGAAGCAGTCGGAAAACAGGTCCATCGGCGAGCTTGAAGAATTGTGTGGAAAAAACTACTTGACAAACCGGAAGTATCGTGCTATAATAAAGGTGTGATGAAGATGACCATTTCCAAACAGCTTCGCAGGGCGATTGAGACGAGCGGATTGACCCACTACCGGATCTGCAAGATGGCCGGCATCGGCCAAGCGACGATGTCGCGTTTCGTGAGCAGTACGCGGGGCTTGAACCTCGCAACGCTGGACCGCCTCGCCGAGGTGCTTGGGCTGCAACTGATGGCAAAAGGAGACCCGCCATGTTCGTCTTCCGTAACACCTTCACCGACCGCAAGGGCCGGACGAAGGAAACGACCAAGTGGTACGTCGACTTCACGAACGCCGCGGGCACGCGCTGCCGGTTGCCGGGGTTCACGGACCACAAAGCGTCCGAAGCGCTCGGCCGGATGATCGAGCGCCTGGTGGCGTGTCGGGCTTCGGGCGAAAGCTTGCCCCTCGACGTGCAGCGCTGGCTTCAGGCCCTGCCCGATGCAATCCGCGCGGCCCTGCACAAGTTCGGGCTGCTTGACGGCACCTGCATTGCCGCCGGGCGCACACTCAAAAATCACCTGGCCGACTGGCAAACCTTCCTTATCGCCAAAGGCAACACACCGCGATACACCAGCGTCAAGTGCGCACGGGCAACCGCGATCATCGACGGCTGCAAGTTCACCTGCTTGAGCGATCTGAACGCATCGAAGGTCATGGGCTTCCTCGGCGATCTGCACACCGATGGCCTGGCGGCGGGAACCTTCAACGACTACCTTTCAGCAATCAAGGCCTTCGCCCGCTGGCTGTGCCGCGACGGGCGCGCAACGTCGAACCCGCTTGAGTACCTGACGCCGTTGAATGCAAGGCTCGACCGCCGCCACGACCGCCGGGCACTCGGGGTCGTCGAGATCCATTGGCTGCTCGACACCGCCGCCAAGGGGCGGACGGTACGCGGGCTGACGGGGCCGACGCGAGCACTGCTCTACCGCTTGGCACTGGAAAGCGGCCTGCGTGCGGCCGAGCTTGCAAGCCTGACCCGCGAGAGCTTCCGGCTGGACGCCGACCCGCCAACGGTAACGGTTGCGGCGGGATACTCCAAACATCGGCGGGAAGACACGCTGCCCCTTCGCCCCGACACTGCCGCCAAGCTGCGCGACCTGATAGCGACGATCCTACCCGGCGTGCCCATCTTCATCATGCCCCGGCATCGCCCGATGTCGGAGACGCTGGCCGAGGACCTTGCCGCGGCGCGTGCCGCCTGGCTTGCCGACGCCAAGACGCCCGACGAGCGCAAGAGCCGCGAAGAACGAACCGACTTCCTGGCATACCTGGACGCCGCCGGCCGCTACGCCGACTTCCATAGCTTGCGGCACACGTGCGGAAGCCTGCTTGCCGCCGCCAACGTTCACCCGAAAGTGGCGCAATCCATCATGCGGCACTCGGATATCAACCTGACGATGGCGCGGTACTCGCACGTCTACAACGGGCAAGAAGCCGCCGCCATTGCCAAGTTGCCCGACTTCGGCAAGACCAACAGCAAGAAGAAGCAGCGGGAGGCGACGGCGTGAGGGCATGTCTTGAACATGTCTTGCACTCAGGCTTGAACATTGAAGCCGGATTATTCCCTATTCGGCTGGATTGCTTTGGACTGGACGCGAAAGCCTTGAAAACAGGAAAAGCCTTGTGGATATTGGGGAAACTCAATGCTCACAAGGCTTTTTTCTGGAGCCGATGGTCGGAGTCGAACCGACAACCTGCGCTTTACGAAAGCGCTGCTCTGCCATTGAGCCACATCGGCGATTCGTTCACTTGATCATATTATAGCACGTTCGCCGGTTTCCAGCAAGTGGTATTTCGCCGCATTCGCAGCGGAAGCGACCGCACGCCTGACCGGGCGCCCCCCCATCGCGTGCCTGATGAAACAGAACCGGGCCGGCGTATGGGGTCCGGCCCGGCTCTCGCAGGGGTTTGAGGGCACACGCCCTCAGGATACACGGGGGTCAGTGGTCGCAGGGCTTACAGGCCCTGGCTGTCGTTCGAGAGGAGCTGGCGGATCATCTCGTCGAAATCGCACAGCTCGATATCGTCCCCGGAGATCGGGGGCAGTTTCTGGAATTTCTTGAGTTCCTCGTAGCTCGAGAACTCGACGAAGTGCCCGAATCCGAAATCGACGAAGTATTCGGGGCTGGGGCCGTCTTCGGGGTTGATATTGACGGGCTGGCCGCGGTCGCAGCGGGTGTCGTCGCGGTTGGGATCGTCGTAGTTGAGCTCGTCCTGGAGCCCGTCGCGTTCGCCTTCGATGGAGATGCCGGGCTTGTTGGCGCGGCGGAGGATGTCTTCCACGCGGTTGATGAGCTGTGCCAGACGATCGATCTGACGGCGGCTGTAGTCGGCGGCGCCGGCGAGTC
>Ga0307380_10011589_pt1 | contig 11023 bp, 24 predicted proteins | sample UN3MG_FD_202239 | JGI IMG/M metagenome (GOLD analysis project Ga0307380, IMG submission 202239) | Soil microbial communities from Risofladan, Vaasa, Finland - UN-3 | ecosystem: Environmental > Terrestrial > Soil > Coastal area > Acid sulfate soil | place: Finland: Risofladan, Vaasa | collected... | reverse complement strand
AAGTTTAAAAATAAAATGCAAGCAATGGGTCCAATCATGAAACAGTTCAAAGGCTCTAATGGAAACGTTGTTAAAAGCATTTTGTTAAACTTATAAGGGGGCGAAACGGATTCGACATGGAAGGAGAAGTAAGGACTGCACTCCGGAGAATGGTATTATTACTCCGTTAGAAATGTATACCACTTAAAATAATCGCAGACGATTATTACGAAGAATACGCACTAGCTGCGTAATCCGTTCCACCCTTTTATTCTCTCGGATTGGGATGGGGCGTCGACTAGAGAGATAGATTATCTGATTCTGTAGACAGATGATCGAACCTAATACAGGCCCCTGCACCGTCTTTTAGTTTTGCTAACCCCGCCTTTGAGCGAGATGGTGCCAGTATAAAGGTTAGCTATGAGTGTAGACGTTTGAACGGAACTTTTATGGACGCGGGTTCGACTCCCGCCGCCTCCACCAAATTTGGTTTGTAGTCCGAAGTCTAACCAATAGAGGGCGAAGTTTCCAAGGGTTAAATTGATCGAAACAGGTTGGGGTGGTTCCCTTCAATGTCGTGATAAAGTAGCCCAAAAACATTTCTTTGAAAGGAAAAATAATGGTACTAAAAATGTACATATTGATAATGGACTGGGTTGATGTTGGTCATGCAATTAATTCAGCTTCTCATGCTGGTCTTATGGGATATCTTAAATGGAAAGATGACCCAATAATGCAGGAATGGCTTTCAGATTCATTTAGAAAAGTAACATGCAAAATTAGTGAAAATGAATTTGAAAAGGCAAAATATTTTAATGATTTTCAGATTATAACTGAACTTGCATTTGACAATCGAGAAGTTGGATTGGTATTTAAACCAAGATATGAATGGCCCAAATTTTTCAAATACTTAAAACTTTATAATTAATGCAGTGCAAGTGCCATGAGATGGATAATATCCTGATGGTAGCGAAATTGCGGATTAGCCCAACACTTGCACTCCAATTTTTTGAAAGGATATGAAATGAGAAGCCCTGGATTAAAAAATGGGTCTTATGTCAGGATCAGCAATGATATTTCAAAGACTGATGTTAAATTCCAAACAACTGAAGAAATGCGTGAAATGAAAGGGAAAGTATATAAAGTGTCCTATATTTCAAGGGATTCTGTAAGCATTGACAATTTTACTTGGCATATTGATGATATTGAACTTATATCTGATGAAGAAAAAAAGCCTCAGCCCTTTCATTTTGATATTGAAGTGTTGCATATATGAAAACTTATATCAGATTAGGGATGCATGTTATAATCAACAAAGACATCTCAAGAACACATAAGCTGCATCTGTCATGTCAAGACATGATTGACATGAGAGGAAAAGAATATAGAGTAGAAGGTATAAAAAATGAATCAACGATCATCGTTGAAGGGTTTACTTGGGATGCAGGTGATTTAACTATTCTGTATGAAGAAAAAAAGTCTCAGCCCTTTCATTTTAACATTGAGGAATTGGAATCATGAAAAAAGAAATGGAGTTGAAACTTGTCGAATTATATCCAAAAATCTTTAGAGATTACGGTGGTGATATGAGGATGACATGTATGGCATGGGGGATAGCATGTGGTGATGGTTGGTACAGTCTTCTTGACTCCATGTGTCAAACTATTGAATTATTAACTGCTGATAAAGATATGCAGGTTATTGCCGATCAAGTCAAAGAAAAATTCGGCGGATTGAGATTTTATTATCACGTTGAATATAAACGTAACATTCTTGACAAAACCAGATCCAAATTTTCAACTTTTATGTGCAGACATAAATGGGGTGTCGCATATAATAAAATAATAGATTGGAAGAAAAAGTATTACAAGTCTACTGTTGAAAAAATTAGTGACGTTGTTGAATATGCTGAAAGTCAATCTTATCGAACATGCGAGAGCTGTGGTGGCCCTGGCAACCGAAGTGGTGGTAGTTGGATCAGGGTAATATGTGAGGAGTGTGATAATAAACAATCTAAAAAATAAGGAGACGAATCAATGTTTACATTAGTCTGTTTGCTTATATTGGTATGGATTATCAGTTAACCGTTAATGATCCCGTAGTCCAAATAGGCATAAGGATACGAGGCTTTCAACCTCGCCACGCGGGTTCGAGTCCCGCCGGGATCACCAATTTATGGCCCTATATCAAGGCGCGCGCTAAATCTTCGTCATAGGAGATTTAAACATCTTCTTGTGCGGGCCGCCACTTTGAAAGGAATATATAACTCATGCCAAGATTTCAAGACATACCTCTAATAACAGTCGCAAAATATCATGTTGATGTATTTTGGGATTTTATAGAAAATTGGATAGAGGAAGAAAACGTCGATATGAATCCAGATTTTCAAAGAGATTATGTTTGGAATCAAAAACAAAAAGAGCAATATGTTGAATGGATATTGCGAAATGGAAATTCTGGAAGGGACATCTATTTCAATCATCCCGGTTGGTTTAGAGAATGGAAAGGCAATATGGTTATTGTGGATGGAAAACAAAGAGTTGAAGCTGTTATTGGTTTTCTCCATGATGAGGTAAAGGCGTATGGATATTATAAAAGCGAATATACTGATAAATACAGAATAATGCAATGTGGTTTCAGTGTTAATGTTGCTGATTTAAAAACTAGAGAAGAAGTTTTAAAATGGTATCTTGATATGAACACTGGAGGAACTATCCATACGAATAAAGAAATTGAAAAAGTAAAGGAGCTTTTAATTGAAGTACAAACTGGTGAAAATATACAATGAAATACTTAACCATGTGGGGTGGGATCTGAGTGATCACAGAGGTCTCCAAAACCTCTCAGCCGAGTTCGATTCTCGGTCGCCCTGCCACTTTTGAAAGGAAATTAAAATGGACGTACAGAATACACCCATAAAGGTTCATTTAGATGCAGCACGTCAATATCTTGAGGTAGCAAAAACTGCCAGCGATAAAAACTATTATATACAGCTTGCAGAACAACAACTCATAATGGCAAGGACATATTGTTAAGAAAGGATTACTTATGTCATTAAAAAAAATTAGATTTTTCGGCATTATGTCCAGCGCAGACAGATTTTTTGAGACTGTAAAGGAAGGAGAGATATTCAGATTTTCAGATGGGTATTGTCTTGAAGAAGTTCGAAAGATGGCTGAGAGGCGAGGTGTTAAAATAGAATATTGTCCTCCTGGGTCATACGAATACAAACAGTATGGAAGCATGACCGTAAGAGTTATTAGGAACAAAATATTAAATCCTGAGGTTCAAATGTTTCATTTTGATCCTGTACTTATAGACAATTAAGCCTGTGTGGTAGTAGTGTGGTGAACTACGCGAGACTGTCGATCTTGAGTAGCGGGTTCGATTCCCGTCATGGGCGCCAACGAAAGGAAGTGTTGAATGGATGAGCAATTGATAACATATTATAAATTACAACTAGCACATGATCTTATTCTATTTCTCGGCAAACTTTCTGTTCATGGATTACCACAAGAGATGCAAATACAAAAGATCAATCAGATTCTTGAAACTTGGGATCAAAGAGTTGAAAAACAAATAGATATTATGCGCACTATAAAAGTCAAGGAAGCTTGTGAACAATCCGGAGACGACTTTGATGTTCAAAGTATTTTAGCAACTGTCGCAGCAATAGAACCAGCATCTATAAGAAAAGAATTTAAGATTGAAGCAAGACATAGTATGCTTCGACCTTTTAAAAAACCACAAACCTAAATGGGAGGCGGGACTGCAAGGGGTGGTCACCTGTTTTGCAATCAGGACATCAGAGGGGTTCGATTCCCCTGCCCTCCACCATTTTGATTCATTATAATGGGGTCAAAACGATGCTCAGAGTTGAAAATAATTCATTATAATGAATTATTAGTTAATATATATAGAAAGGATGATATGGAAAAACCATGCGAAATATGCTTGGTAAATGCTTGTTGCTCTATACCCTGCATTGATTTTGCTAAATATGTTTATGTAAAAGGGCAGTATGTAAATGCAGGAGTTAATGTTGCCAAACATATAAAAGGTATGACTTATGATGAAGCTATAAAACACATTTTGAAAGTTGAGACTGTTTATTTTAATCTAAAAAGAGTTTCACAGCAAGAGCTCCCGTAGCTCAACTGGTCAGAGCATATCGCTTATAACGGTAAGACGAGAGGTTCAAGTCCTCCCGGGAGTACCATATTAGGAGGTGTATGAATCCAAAAATAAAATTTAAACCAGGTTATTATTACTTACATACAAGCAGTCAAGTTGTATGGAAACCATTTGTTGTAGTCGATTCTGATCCAGATTATTTTAACTCTCCACATGTTGTGAATCATTGGAAAGTTGAGACTGTATTTGACTATCAATATATGATGAAAAAAGCTAAAAGACTTGATAATGGCGTATAGCTCAGTTGGCAGAGCGGGTGGCTGTTAACCACTGGCAGACGTAACGTCCGGCGCAGGTTCGAGCCCTGCTACGCCAGCCATTTTTTTATTTTCGGAACAAACAATTGATATGGCGGTATAGCTCAATCTGGTAGAGCATCCGACCGATAATCGGACGATCATGGTTCAAATCCATGTGTCGCCACCACACATAAGCGGGCGTGGGATAGTGGTAGTCCAGCAGATTTCCAATCTGCCGCCTTGTGCATCGTCAGTTCGAATCTGACCGCCCGCTCCATTTTTGAAAGGAAAATCATGGCACATCCATGTAAGAAATGTCTTGTTAAAGCATGCTGCTCTAAGGCATGTGATCCGTGGAGAAGATATGCTCACAATGCTTCTCAACTAATGACAGGCATAGCAATAATCATATCAGGTATTATAGTAGTGCCTATTCTTATATGGTTGACTTATATTGCAGATACAACCAATGTAGAATGGCCACAGATAGCTATTACTTTCATATGGATATTTTCATTTATGGGAGTAACAATAGCACAAGCACCATATAATGCAGATGAGAGAGTAACTTTATTTCCGAGAGTTGTTTTTGCTCCATTAGTATTGATATGGTTGATTATTATACACACAACTAAAGGATACTTTAGACGTGCGGGCGTAGCTCAGAGGTAGAGCGTCATCCTTCCCGGATGGAGGTCGTGTGTAATCGAAAAGCACCGTCCGCTCCAACTTAATTTTGAAAGGTAAACTGTGAAAAATTTTATTCTAAACTGGTTAGCTTATCTCTTCATTTCATTTATATTTCTTTTAAGTAAAATATTTGGAATGGATAACATGAGAAAGATGGCCAGAAAAATGGAAGGTAAGGACGTCAAATGAAAAAAGTAATGTTCAATGACGATGGTAGATATGGAGAAGCTGCTAGAATAATTGATGAGCAAACAAATACAGCTTTAAGAATTATATTTGAGTTCTGGGTAAAAGAAGGATATGGACCCAGAGATATTTCTCATGTTATGCTATTAGCAGTACATGATCTGGAATTAGAATCAGTTTTATTTTATGACAAAGAAAAGGAAGAGAAATGAAAATACCAATATTTTTTGCTAAGAAGGGTTGGTGGGGTGAAAAGGGAATGGTTAGAATTTCATTTTGGAAATGGATTTCATTCTGGGGACCTTATGGACCTTTTGTAACTAAAGTGAGGTGGATAAAATGTTCTATAAAATAAAACAATGGCCTAGACAAATAAGACAAGGAATCAAGAGTCTTATAATATGGTTCCCTGTTATCTGGCAAGATAGGTGGTACGATCACTATTTTATCTATGCTATATTAAGGCATAAGCTTCATTTAATGGAACACAACATTCGTCTCTATGGTATTCATACAAAACACATTGAAGATGCTGATAAGATCAAGAAATGTGTAATACTATTAGACAGACTAATGAAGGATGAATATCATGAAAATGTTTTCAAAGACCATTACAAAAAATGGGGTGAACCAAAGATGAGATTTGAGGATTATGATAAAGACCCCGAACTACAAGAGCTTCATATTGATTATCCAAAGGTTCAAACTGAAGAAGATAAAAAACTTCAGACAAAGGAGTTTAGATTAAAATCAAAAAGTGTACAGGAAATGATAAATCAAGATGTTGAAATGCTCTTTACATTAATGCGAAAAAATATACAAACATGGTGGGATTAAGCGGGCGTAACTCAGTGGTAGAGTTCCTGCTTGCCAAGCAGGTTGTCGTCAGTTCAAATCTGACCGTCCGCTCCACACTATATATAAGTATTAGTTATATATATTAATACTTAAGAGGACAATTACATGACTCCAAAATTTCGTGATGATGATGAAGTACCGAGAAGTCGCGATACATCATATAGACACATTAATAAAAGTAAGGAAGAACAAGTTACAGATATTGAATTAGAAAAAAGAAAATGGAGCAACCGAAGAAGAATGGCATGGTTGTCATTTATTGCAATGATGCTTGTAACTGCAGCATTGTTATTTGCTCCAATATCCGAAGTAAGAATCAAAACCTTAAGTGAACCTATTACTTGGTTCTATTTTGCAATGGCATCAATTATAGGCGCTTACATGGGATTTACAACATGGGCGTCTAAAAAGTAATGGATAAAAAATATGAAGGGATGGTGTCTTATATATGCAGATCTGGCCATATAAAATACACTCCTAAAAATCTTTTGCCAGTAATATGTAACATATGTGGATCAGAAAATTTTACACCCATTACACAAGAAGAACTTGATAATTTGCCACGTGTAGCTCACCGGTAGAGCACTGGTTTGAAGCGCCGGGTTGCAGGGAGTTCAATTCTCCTCCGTGGCACCATCGAAAGGATTTAAAATGTTACATACCCGAGATAAGAATAAAACACTTTGGGAAATAACAAAGAATTTTGTCAACGATGAAGTTGAAGTTGGTGAAATTTTTTCAAGGAAATGCTTATTCTGTTATGCATATCCTGAAACACATGCACAAAAAAATAAGGGTCAGGTTCACACTATAGATGGTTATAGAGCACTCTTATCCAAAGTAGAAATAATTACAGCCACGGAAAAACCAGGAATGTACAAAAAGTTAAGAGAAGTACCAGCTGAATTATCATTAGGCATGGTAAGAAAGATTGCTAGTGACCACAGTTGGAAAAGTTGGTTTATACCAATGGAGGAAAGAATCTAATATGGCGTAGGTGGTGGAAATGGAAAACACGCGAGGTTGTGGCCCTCGTGCTCGAAAGAGTTTGCGGGTTCGATTCCCGTCCTTCGCCCCACGGAGAATGTAAATATGAAAATTTTATTTATTTTATTTATCATTGCAGTAGTTTATCTTGGAATTGGTATTATTGTTGAATATGTTAATCGAAGCAGTCGAGATGACGAAATGACTTTCAAAGCAGAAGATTGGAAGCTTTTTGCAACTTGGCCCAAAAAAGTATTTGGTTTTTAACTTGCCCCTGTAGCTCAGTGGAATTAGAGCGCCTGGCTACGAACTAGGAGGTCGGAGGTTCGAGTCCTCTCAGGGGTTCCAACAACTGTAAATGTAGGAGGAAATTCATGTCAGACGAAGTAGTTAAAAATGGATCTGAAGAGAAAAAGGAAAAAAACGTATTCACAGAACTATTGGATTCAAGTTATCCCTTACTCCAAAAGTTTCGAGAAACATGTCCGGGTTCATTTAAACACTCACAGGCTTTAGCGGGCATGGTTGAAGGAATCAGTATTGCTCTTGGGTTGGACACAACATTTATGAAAGTGGCGGCTATGTACCACGATATCGGAAAAATGTTCAATCCAAAATACTTTACTGAAAATCAACTTGAGGATGAAAATCCCCATGAAAAACTGGATGCCAAAATCAGTTATCAAATAATCACAAGACATATTTCAGACACAGCCTTGATACTTTTAGAGGATGATAATTTTCCAAGAGATCTTATTAAAATTGCAGTTCAACATCATGGTACTCATGTACTACAGTATTTCTTTGAAAAATCCGGATCTGATGTTGAGGACAATTTTAGATATCGTGGAGAAAAACCAACCTGTGTTGAGTCAGCGATATTGATGATTTGTGACTGTATTGAAGCAAGGTCAAGATCTGAAATACAATCTGGGAAAGGACAAATGAATCCTACCCACATTATCGAAGATACAATCAATACTTTATTAAGTGATGGTCAATTGGATGACGTCGTTATGCGGTTAGGCGACCTCCAAAAGATCAAAGACGCCCTCGCCAAAGAGTTAGAAGGCACGTTTCAAAAACGTGTTGACTACAAGAAAGCAATCGAGGAGAAAAAGGTAATGGAAGAAAAATAAGAGCTTGCGCCGGAAGCGCCGAAATCCGGGGGTACTCCTTTGAATGGATCAAGTATTACCCGAAAGGACGTTTCCGGCGCATTACACTCTCATTGTGAAAGGAAAGAATTTGCAACACATTATAGACATCATGTCCGGCGATTGGGCACATGACGGACATGGTATGACGAACTCAACAATTATAAAAAGTAATTTAGACAAAGATCAAATTGAAGAATCTTATAGAGCGGGTGTGAAAATTGTAGGATTTGATCTCAAGGAAGAATGTTGTCGTAAGTATGAGGACGATCTAATTGCAGCTGACTACATCGAAAAACTTAAAGATAATGGAATCAATGTTGAATTTGAAGGTGACTATGAAGGTGCTGATCTTTCAAAAGGCATTCATGTCACTCCTGGTGAATACACTGAAGTATATCTTTGTGTGTGTAAAATAGGAAATCCAAATTTTGATTACAAACTCATAGATACACCCGAAGTTCATATTAGAGGTTATGGAATGTTTTATGGTTAGGCCCTGTCGCCAAGTCTGGACTAAGGCAGTGGATTGCAAATCCATTATCGTAGGTTCAAATCCTACTGGGGCCTCCATCTTTTATTAACACACAAAAATCAATTATGGGGTGCCAAATGAATCATACGATTATTAACCATTGTAAACCTGGTGGAAGCGGATGTAGCAAATGTGTCTCATGTAATGATCCCGAGTCACAGAGACTATGTTCATTTTATGTAAAAGCACAATATGAAAACAGATGTTCAAATACAAAGTTTGATGAATATTGCAGTTGTACATACGCACAAGATAATGCTATGGGCAAGGAAGTCCCTCTCGACAAAATCCCCAACAAACCTCCGAGTTTGATTTCTGAAAATATTTTCGAGTTAACTGAAGAAATGATTAGAGATCTACAAATATATTCTCAACAAGAAAATAAGGTCAAAAGACCTTCATATTATGCCCACAACTATGACAAGTTCATAGATCCTCCAACACGGCGTCGAGATTATAGTAGAGATCCTGCACGGCATCCATCTTCAGGCAGAAGAACCAACTTGTTAGATGGCGGAAGGAAAATGGCAAAGGGCAACTTTCCTGGCATCGAACATTGTTCTGCAATTTCAGAAAGTCTGAAAGAATATGTTAAAAGATGTGAAAGAAAGGAAGAAAAAGCATCTCTTTTTGAAATGATTCCTTATACCGACGGACATTCTTACAAGGAGATTCCTTACAAAAATCCATGTGCTGAAGATATTTATGAATGGCTTCCACACTATATTGACAACAGCGGGTCAATGAGTATTGATGAGTTTGACTTAATTGCAGCAGCATGGAAAATTGTTCGGACTATAGAAGTTGAAAAATTAGAGATTCTTTTCAACGAAGGGAGAGTTATGTATCATAACTTTTTGGGATGGTACTACGATACTCAAACCGAAATCTTCTATGACAATCAAGGAGTGTCTAGAATTCCGACTGAGAAGGATTTGAGGAGATTTACTGAAGATCCTTTTCATAATGTTCAGGGTCAATCTTATTGGCTATAATAAATGGGTCCGTCACCCAGTCCGGCTGAGGGTACCAGACTTTTAATCTGGCGAGTTTTGACTCCACCGCAGGTTCAAATCCTGCCGGACCCACCATCGTAATTTGAGCGACACTCAGGACATCTCGATAAAAGATCCTTGAGTGCCGCTTTCCTATCTATCTCCCAATATTGTTTTTCTTGGGGTAAATCTAAGACACAACCACATTCTTCTTCACACATATTACTTTTATGATTGTATCCACGTCTAACCATTTCTGCTTTCAAATCTTCATGTCTTTGATATAACACCCTCGGTTCAAATAAATTATTCGTAAAAAATCCATCTAATTTTTTGTTCTTTTTTAATGAACCAAGGAACATATGCATTTCAAGATGTTCTCCGCATAGATGTTTCTGACACATAATATTTGGATCACACAACCACATTCTCATCATTCACCTCTATTTCCTCAGAGAGTTCAATGATGTCCTCTGCCTTCCCACCACGTCTTATATACTCCTGTCCGCCGTCAACGAATATGGAGTGACATGAACACCATCTAAAATCGTGAACCCCCTTAGACTCAATTACATCCCCGCATTTACGACATTGTGCGGCATTGCGTATTACTTTATGTTTAATACTCATCTTTTTTTGCCAATCCTTCACTTATCATTATATCTCTAAATTTCATTCCTCCAGACATTTCAATTGACGCTCCATATCTGCCATATATCCCAATTGCTTTTGAAGTTGTGAATATGACTTCTTTACCTTCAAGTAATTCTTTAGCTCTGGCTTTAGCTTGTTCTCCGTGTATTTTTTCGGCTTCATTTCTTGGACGCCAAGATTCAGGTGCATCATAATCATCAATCCTCAATCTTTGTTTTGTAAAAACCCCAAAACCAACATCTAGAGTTGCATCAACAGTATCACCATCAACAACTCTAGTTACTATCCCCTTATATTTATAAAAGGGATTTAGATTATATTCATATTTTTGTTCTACCATTTTTTTTGTGCCTTCCTTTTCTTTATTTCACTTGACATCTGAGTTCTTAAGGCAGTTATACAAGCATGCTTAATTCGCCCAGTCCTAAAACCTGTACCTGTCAAGTAATTCATTACAACTTTAATTTTATCATTATTCGCAGATGAAGGAGATCCAAGATATTTTCTTAACTGAGAGCAACACCATTGGGGTCTTTCTTTCCATTGACC
>Ga0307380_10011588_pt1 | contig 11024 bp, 17 predicted proteins | sample UN3MG_FD_202239 | JGI IMG/M metagenome (GOLD analysis project Ga0307380, IMG submission 202239) | Soil microbial communities from Risofladan, Vaasa, Finland - UN-3 | ecosystem: Environmental > Terrestrial > Soil > Coastal area > Acid sulfate soil | place: Finland: Risofladan, Vaasa | collected... | reverse complement strand
CTCATTGTCGTCCTCCACACTTCGTTCGGTCAGAGTGGCACCCCACACAGGGGTCGCCGCCTTCGCGCACGATCATCATAACCAGCACTCCTTGGAGCAGGCAGCCATCCGGCACATACCCCTGCTTCTTTACCAGGTTCAGCATCGCGTCGTCTTTGGCTTCTTCTGGCGCGTCGAAGTAGTGTGGCTTACTCATTGTCGTCCTCCTGCGCGGCGACTGCACATTCTCTTCTGTGCGTTGTGGCGTCTATCAATCCACGACACTCATACCCGCACGTTACGCAGGTCCACCGTTCGCGAATTGGCGACCACACATATCCGAGCGCCATCACATCCATTTCACTCATCGTCGGCCTCCAGCGCGGCGGCGGCGGCTTCGAGCGCTTTCTCGGCAATCGTTAGTCCCTGTATGGTGCCATTCGCGAAGCAGTAGTCACTGTCACCCGGCGTCGCATTAGCGCGTTTCGCTCCGGCTTTGCGTCTCTCTTCGCAAAGCGCCGCGATGATTGTCCGGTAGCCAGCCGCGACGCGCTCGGCGTCGGGCGAGGTGGGGGTGCCGATCTTTCCCGAACCTCCGCACCGGCGACACACGCCGGCCGCACCTTCGGCAGCGGGCACTCCGTCGCATGATGGGCAAGCGCGCTCGGCGTCGGACGGGGCCTCGGGTACCACCCATACGCCCACCAGCCCACGGCGCAGTTTAGCCATGCGAGCGGCGGGGTCGGCATGAAGAGCGGCGACTTCCGCAGCGGACAGTTCGCGGGGCCACACTTCGGCCTCCTCCACGCGAGCGGAGGGGTCAGCCATCGTCTCCAGCGCGGTCGCTATTCGCCCGAGCATCCTGATAGCCCCGTCTGTTTCGTATGCCATGTCTCCGGCCTCCTCGGGCGCGAGATTCGCGCCCCTGTCGCTATTTGTCCTTCGGCCACCTGGCCGATGTGCCGTCCGCCCTACTGAACATTACGCACGACGAGTCAAGCCATGCGTCCGCGTCCCGGTTTCGGTCGTGCAGGGCCAGCGTCGCCTTGCCATCGGAGTCGACGAACAGCATCGCCGCGGATCGCCCATCGGCACCCATCAGCGTGATCGACGACGAGGCGACGATGTTCTGCGCCGTGACCGTGTTGGCGTCGAGGTAGTCTGTCTGTAACTGCCCCACGACAGAGAGCCTCGCGCCCATGATACCGCCGACTACCCCGCCCCATAGGATGCAGGCGAGACACGCCAGGACCATCCATACTACCTGCACTCCCCGTTTGCTGCCTATAGTGTGTCGCTTTCCGGCCATGTCAGTCCTCCCTCTGGCTCAGATCTCCAACGTGTGTTGCACCTGCCGGCGGCGCTCAGTGACGAACGCCTCCGTGATGTCCGGCATGTCGTGCGCGTTTCTCGGAATCGCCAAGTCCTCTTCGCGCCCGCAGATCGTGCATTGGCCGCGATACATCGTAGCGAGCGGGCCTGGTATCCAGCGACCGCCTGCGGCTTTCGAGCAGCTCATGCAGGACGCGCCTGGTCTCATTGTGCCCTCCGGTCATTTTGTGGGGCGCGGACCGAGGGATACAATATCGGGATCGCCCTCGGCGCTCGTGTTATCACACTCCACCCGATTTATTCTGGAGCCCGCGCCCCAAAGCGTTCACTCCTCTGCGGCAGTGCCTACATGCACGACCCGCAGCGTCTCGTCCTCGTCGGCGGCCGGGACTCGCGTGATCACACAGCGCGTTCCCACCTCGGAAGCCGCGCCGATCTCGCGGATGGCGCCACGCAGATCCTCGTAGGTGTAGCCGTCCAGCAGCGCGCCGTCGTCAAGCACGATGAGCCCGATGCCCAGGTAGAGCGCGAACGCCGTCTGCCAGGCAGCGCCGAGGTAGAGCTGCTCGCCCCGGCTCAGGTCTTCGGGCGCGACCTCGCGGCCCATCTCCTGAATCGTGCAGGTCATGTCCGCGGCGACGTTGGCCTTCCAGCCGCGACGGTCCAGGATACTGTTGAGTATCTCGATCAGCGCATCCATTTTGTTGCCGACAGCCGCCTCCATGAGCGTCTCGGGCGCGCACAGGGCGGCGATGGTCTCGGCCCTCTGCGTCTTTGCGTCGGTCTTCGTCACGCTCGCCCGGGCCTCTTCAACGTCGGCCTCGGCCAGTTCCACGTCCTGGTTGGCGCTGACCCATGTGTTGATTTTGTCGCGCTCGCCCTCGATCTTCTCCGGTGCGCGTGTCGCATTGACCACCGACCGCTTGCTGTTGAGGTGACTGATGGCCTCGAGGCGCCCGTTGTCGAGCTCGCGCCGGCGATGCTGAAGGGGCGCGATCTGCGCCCGGATCGCATTGCCGGATGTGGGGGTCGCTTCGATGGCTGCGCGGGCGTCCAATGCGTTCTTCAGTGCGTTGCGGCTGCTGGCGAGTTGCTCGCGGAGAGCGCTCTCTGTCTGCGTAGCCTGGTTATTCCGCGCCACTGCTTCCCCGAGCGCGATCTCCATCTCCCCGCACTGGTTCTCGGCCTGCTCGAGTATGGCAGACCAATCGACGTCATCCGCGCCACAGAGCGGGCACTTGGCGCCTGCCTCGCTGTTTTCTACCTGCGCCCGCGCGAAGCCCAGCAACTTCTTCGTCACGCCGAGCGCTCCGTCGTGCTTCGCTTCCTCGTCGCGCACACTGATATGCGCGGTCTGCGCGGCCTCGAGCGCGGTCTCGGCTTCGGTGACGGCGGCCTCAGCCTCCTCGATGGTCGCGGTGAGGGCGGCTTTGCGCGCTTCCCATCCATTGAACTCCGCGTCGTTGGCGTCGGCCTGAGCGCGAAGGTCAGTGACTTGGTTCGCGAGGCTCGTGCTATCGCTGTCGATCTCGCTGATGCGCGTCTCCGCGGAGACCACGGACGCTTGGGCGGCGGCGCGGGCGCCAAGTTCCTTGTCGAGCACGACCAGCATCGCACGGGCCTCTTCGTCGTCCGCGATCTCCGAGCGCAGCGCGTCCCTTGTCAGTTTTCGCGCGGCCACCACTTCCAGGGCCACGTTCACGCGGGCTTCTGCTTCGGTCTTCTCGCGCTTGCGAATCCGTCGCGTTGCCACCGCAGCGTCGTTCAGTCCCGCAAGGAGCGCGGCTCCCTCTTTGCCGGGAGGCATCATCTCGCTGACTTCGACGCGCAATTCCTCGGGGAACCCATCGAGGAGCACGTCACTGTTCACTTCGACGCGCAGCAAGTTGGCGGCCAGGGTCGCCTGCTCGCGCGATGACATCCTGATGAACCGGTCGGAGCGGAGCAGGGCGCGGATCTCGCTGGTGCCGGTGTTGAAGAGGCGAACGCACTCCTCTTCCCATTCGCGCACGGGGATCCCGCTCCAGATGTCGTTGCCGTCGTGGAGTACCTCAATGGTGTGCTTGCTGCCGAGTGAGCGCCGGATTTTGAAGTCGATCGCCACTGATTCGGCCTGCCCTATCACGGCGAGGGAGCGCCAGACCATCGTGACCTCAATGTCCTCGCCGCGGTGCTTCAGGCGATCGGTGGGGATGCGGCTCCCGTTCTCGTCTTCTACTGCGCCGCACAGCAGGAACTCGATGGCGAGCATGGCAGAGGTTTTCCCCGCGCCGTTCGGTCCGACCAGCTCGAGCAGCGGGGCATCGAAGTTGATCTCGAAGTCCGCCAGGGCGCGGAAGTTCTTAACTTGGAGTGAGACAGGCGTCAGCGTTGCCGTGTTACTCATGTCATGCCACCTCCGGTGTCGTTTCTTTGCGATTGTCGTTGCGGCCGATCAGGCGTCGGTGTTCTCGGCTTCGAGCGCGGCGACCTTCTCGCAGAGGGCGCGGAGCGCCGTAGTGCGGTCGGGCTGCTTCTGGACGTAGCAGACGATGCTCGCGCTCGACGTGTGATAAAGTGTTGCGCAGCAGCTGGTCGGAGGCAAGTACCCGCTCTCGCCCAGGCGCCCACGCTCGTCGAGCCACGCGCGCATCTGATCGTCGGTCATGGCGTCGAAGTCCTGCGTGCGGTTAGGCTCGTCGCTGGTCGCGATCTCCTGCGCGTTGAACTGGCGCACAAACTCCTGGACGCCAGCGCGTATGCTCTCCCCTGCGATGCGCTTCTGTCGCAGATACTCCGCGTCCTTCTCAGGGAACATATCCGTGATGGGCTTCATGTTCTCGATGAGCGCGCGGGCCTGATCGTACCAGAACTGCCGGTTCTTCTCGGAGTCGCGGAACTTCGACGTCGCGGCCTGCCACGCTTCGAGGCAGGTGGGAGAGTAGTTCGGAAACAGCAGGACGGCCATCGGAAGCCCTCTGAGTTTGTCCGCGCGCCTGTCGTAGACGCGCCACCCATAACTGTCGCAGTCAGCATACCACCAGTCGGGGCACTCCTCCACGCACTCCTCAATGCTCATTGCCGCGGTCGGCTTCGGCGGCATGGGCTCTTCGCAGAAGACGCAGGGTTCGCCAGGCTTGTGACCGTGCACCCCACCGAGCAGCTTCGGGCTGCGTACCACCCACAACGTCCCCTCCCACTTCGCGGCCTCGTGCGGGCACGGGTCCGGCGCGACCTCCGCGACCGGCTTCTGCCGCCGTTCCTGTGCTTTCTGCTGGTGGCGTGCGTGGCAGTCGTTACAGGTGATCGCGTCGAACATGACCGCTTTTGCGCAGTCGCGACAGTAATGCTTGTGGCAGTAGGGGCAGGCGCGGTGCGCGATTACTCCGAGCGAACACCCGCAGCCGTCGCAGGTCATCTCGCAGGTCGTCTCGGGGGCCGGTTCGTCCGGCGCGGCCGGCGTCACGGCCGCGAGGAGAGACTGCGCGGCGGCCAGAGGAGTCGGTGCAATCGACGCTGGGCTTACTGTGTGTTTGGTGAACCAGTCGTATCCGGGCGTACCCACGCGGTAACCGCACCACCAATTGCCATTGCTGCCAGCGGTAAGCACGGGCCAGTGACCCGTCATATCCTTCGCCTGCCGGCATACCTCTGTGATCTTCACCGCGTCGAAGCCCTCGGGAACCTCCGCGCGCGCCGCCTCCAGCCTCGCGGTGAGTTCGGCGGGCGTCAGCCGAATGAATAGCGCCTCGCCGCAGCACGCGCTCTCCAACGTCACGCGGTCACCGACCGCGAGGCGGTTGTCCTCGGAAGCGGGGATGTCCACGCACTGACAGTCAACACTGGAGAACGTGCCGCGTATGGTGCCACGGTCTTTGTGTGTGAGTGTCACCGCGTCCCCCTTACGCAGACGGACTCCCTCCTTCTGATACTGCAAATGCAGCGTCATGTCTTCGCTGTTGAACTTGTTGCTCGTGATGATCACCGTCGCGTCGATCTTCATCCTGCTGGCCTCCCTTTCGCGTCCTTTGCGCTACCATTCGCGTACGTCACGTCTGGGGGTTACTATGCTCTGCCCACGCCTGCTTCAGCGCGGCGTCGTAGTGGTGTTCGACGCTGAGCCGCTCGCAGACATCGCGGAAGCTATCCATCGTCTCCGCAAACATGTCGGCGATAATCGCCGCCGCGTATCCATTCCTACTGTCAGGGGTAGTCCCTCCATGGGCGGTGACGATGCGCATTGCTACCTTCAGGTCAGCACTATGCTCGCCTGCCGCGAACTCCTCGCAGAACTCCTCATAGCCCGGCGCGACTCCGAACGCCTCGTCGTGGTCTCTCTCAGTGCAGCCTGGCGGGTTTGCGCTCATGTCACTTGCCTCCCGTCGCATTGCTCTTGATGGCTTCGATTTTTTCGTAGTTGTAGCCGAACATCTGAAGTGCGCTGGCCGCGACCTCGGCACAGGCATGGTCGATGCGGTAGTCGAGGTCGTTGCTGCATGTCGCGCCCTCCGCGATGAGAGTATCCAGTCGATTCATCGCCGAGGCCCAATTGGCCGCCAGCCTGTCCTCAAGGAACTTTGCGCCCTTCGCGGGCGTCGTGACCTTCGGCATGTCAGTCGCCTCCTCACGCGTCGTCGTGTTGCGGGCGCCGAGCCTGGGTCCACTCCGGTACGCCAGCAGGGCGCCGCTCGTATTGCGTCCATGCCGGCAGCCCCATATCGCGAAGCGCGTCCTGGAACTCGGCGCTCGCGACGAACTCCGCCCACGTCTCGCCACTACCGACCACCTCATACGACCACTCGAAGCGCATCTGGGTCGCGAAATACGCCAACCCCACAGCGTCCGTGGCCGGCAGTCCCGCGAAACGCTTGGGCATACACACGGGACCCTTGTCGAGGGCGAGGATAGCAGCGGGGAAGCCATCGGGGGCGATCACCAGCACGGGCGCCTCATACACGGGGGGCACCGTATGGATCGCAACGTAGAGATCGAAGGCGCTGCCATTGCCGAGCGCGAGACGCAACGCACATGTCCCGCTATCAAGCAGTTGGTCGAGGATCTCCTGCGCCTTTACTTCGTTGAGCCAGACTTCGGGGAGAGTTCCCATCGTATCCCACCTCCAGAGTAGGGCGCCACAGCCCTACGTGTTGTTATTTCACGCCGCGAGGGTGCGAGTGGACGTCGGGCCGCCTCATTATGCTTCGTGGCTCTTAGAGGCTTAGCGGCCCGCGTCCTCTCCGTCGCTTTCCTGAGTAGTATACAGGAACTATGCTAATCTGTCAAGTCGCCTGAAGCGATTTTTCCCAGTTTTCTCAGTTTGCGGTTTCCGGGCCGAGCCCGCAGGCCCACTGTTCCAGCGCGTCGGCCAGGATGTGGAGGATGACGAGGTGCGCGACCTGGATTTGCGCGGTGGTCGCAGCGGGGTCGCCATCTTCGATGACGTTGAGGATGATGCAGGATGAGGGAACTGCTTCGCAGAGGGGACCGGTCAGGAGTATGCTGTTGGCGTTCCGTTCGTGAGCCATGTTGATCGCGGCCACGACGTTCGCACTGTTGCTGGTGGTGAAGCCAAAGAGTACGTCGTCCGCGGCGACGTGCGCCTGGACCTGGCGCTCCATAGCCTCCGCGGGATCGAAGTCATTGGTCAGCGCGGTCATCGTTGAGACATCCGTGGGAAGCGTGACTGCCGGCCAGTGCGGACGGTCTTCGTGGAAACGCACGGCGAGCTCCGTGCAGAAGTGCGCGGCTTGCGCGTGGCTCCCGCCATTGCCCACTGCCCACAGCCGTCCCCCATCAATGAAGACTGCCGCGATCCGATATGCGGCTGCCTGGAGTAGATGGCGCTCCACGAGTCGCAGGGGTGCGACCAGTACATCCGCGAGTTCTATCTGGCGGGTGAGTGCCTCGACTACACATTTGTCCAGCGCTTCAGTTGGCTGCATGGCGGTCACTCCTTGTGGCGGCGCCACGTATCGTATGCTATCACGTCGCTGAGCGTGGGGCGCCCGCAGTAGGGCATCTCCACTGAGGCTTGCGCAACCAGGTGGGCGAAGTGGGTAGCGATCGCGAGCGGGTGGTAATGGGCGAGCATGGTGCAGAGACCCGCCATGAAAGCGTCTCCCGCCCCGATACTATGCACGACGCGGCAGGGGAAACCACGCGCGTAGCAGACATCCCCACCGTCAGCGGGCGCCAGCACCACACCGCGGCGCCCGCACGTCACGATCCAGTGGACGCGGCCCCGGTGGGGACGCTTCTCCGCGACGCGCATGGCTATGGTAGAGAGACCGGCGGACTCATACCAGTCCCGCGCATCTGGGTCCATCTCGATGAACTCCGACAGGTTGGCCTTGATGATAACGCGCTTCGCGAGACTATTGTAGAGCACGGTCTCGGCCAGTTTCATGTTCGCCGGGTGGGGGTCGAAGACCACAGTGTCCCAATGGAGAGCGAGCACCTGCTCGAGAGCCTCAGCATCATCAGGGGTGAGAACGCCCCCCTTGCCGTAGTCGGCGATGACGAGCATGGTCTCGGATGCTTTGTTGCGCACCGCTCCGATCAATTCTTCCGTCCTGACCTTTCGCTCTTCGGCATCCATGTGGGTGTCGTCATCCATACGGAAGATCTGATGACCACGCGCCATGAACCGCGTCTTGCGGGAGGTGCCATAGACCTGCCTGTGCTTCGCCTCGATCCCGAGTGCGCCCAAACAAGCCTCCAAGTTCCCGGCGCCCCCTTTGTCGAACCACCTATCGCGCTCCTCCATGATCATGCAGGCGGCTTCCTGGCTCACGCGCGTGGGTTCCAGCTCTACCCATTCGTCATCCATGCAGTCGCCCCACAGGTAGATTGGCATGGGGTTGGGTACTATCATTGGGAGCGAAGCATCGAAGAAGCTCTCCGTTATTGCGGGTTGGTGGAGTGCCTTGATCTCGATCGCCGCACCCTCATGTTGGCCGGCGTCCACTTCTCTTCCGCTGCCATCTGTAGCCATTCCCATCCATCCTTCCACTGGCTTGCGACGAGGTGGTGCTCGAACGATAGCTCGGGCGCGTATTGTCCCGCCTGGCGCAAACGCCATGTCTCTACGAAGCGCAGTGGAACCTTGCGACTGAGGCTGCAACCGAGGCGGGCGCTCAACGAGGCGCTGCCCAGGGAGACGGGCCCGAACAGATCATGGACTATCGCCATCAGGCACGCCTGCTGCCAAAGAGCGGTCTGCCCCATGTCGTAGGCGTCGATGATCGCGCTCGCCAATTCGTCAGGTATACCCGAAGTCATCGTTGGTAACCGCCTGAGCCCATTCTGCTACCGCCTCGAGTTGTCTGATATTGAGCGATGTGAGACTGGTGCATCCGTATTCGGCAAGCACGTGCGCGTGTACAATGTAGTCCGCTTGCTCGCGGCCCCAGAGCGATCGCGTCGGCGCCCAGGTCTTAGACAGGAGTAGGTTTCTCGCTGCCATCAGGTTCTCCAGTCATGTGTACGGACGGCTCCACCTTCTCCACGTTGGGCTCGCCGCCCTCGAGCATCTCCCCGCCGCGCACTACGATCGCGGCGCCAGAAGCCAGCCGGTTGAGATCGGCGAAGATTTCCTCGATGGCTTGCAGTTCGCTTCCCTCGTCGGTTGCGTCTGTGCGGAACCAGTTGGGCGGGATCACCCCCGACATGAAGAGGCCGAGTGCGCGCGGCTTGCCGAGCGCGACTGAGAGGGCCTCCGCGAGTTCGGGGCGTGGCACGCGGCGTCCGTTCTCGATGTTCGACATGAATGAGTTGCTGAGGTGCGCCTTCTTCCCCTCGCCATCGACGGCCAGGAGCTTCTCGGCCGCCGTAGCAAGGTCCATCTGCGTGAGACCTTTGTCGGTGCGAACTCGGCGCATCCATCGTGCGAATGGTATCGGCATGTTGATCGTCCTTTCACGGCTTCTGATTGCGTTGCGGCTGGCGCGCTTACAGCGCCTCCCGCACTACCTCGACGAACTCAGTGACGCTCTGGTATGCTTGGCAGAAGGAGCGGATGTTGCTTTTGCAGTTGTCACAGTCAACGTGCGGCTGAAGCGCGTCCAAGTCCGCGCGGAAAGGTATCTCGTCGCTCTCCACGGCGTCCTCGCCGGCCATGATCATCCGCAGGACGGTGTCCCATCGCTCGTCGTTGACGTAATACTCGAAGACACTTGCGCGCGCGTCGCCGACCGGCATTGAGCGGTCCACCATGACGACCTCGCAGCTCTCGCGCTGCGCCATCCGCATGTAGCTTTCCATCTGGAGTTTCCAGTAGGCGGTCTCGGGATCCCCATTCACCATATTGTAGAGCCATGGCGAAGCGGTCTTCACGTCAATGAGGCCCTCGTCGTAGAGGATGTCGATGTGGCCGGTGATGTTGAGGCCCTCGTCGGCGACCGCGAACTCGCACTCAGGATGCTGCTCCCCTTGCTCGAGCGCGTTCGCCAGCACCCTCTGCACTGCCTCGTGTACGACGTTCACCAGGAGGAGTGAGAGGTCCATGCGCAGGGTGTCTACCCCATGATAGTCGAGCAACATGCGTGGCAAGCAGTATCCCAGCGAACTTGCGTGCCAGACGCCCTCCTGCCGCTCAGCCTTCTTGTACAGATCGTCGGGGTATGGGGGTGCCAAACGCTCGATGGTACGCATTGGCGATGGCTCCTTTCGTTGTGTCTCTCAGTGCGATCGTCAGCAGCGCGGGGAACGAATCCCACTCCTGGTTAGCGAGCTCAAAGAGCCGCACCAGCGCGTCTTCCTCCATGCAGTCTGAGCAGAAGGCGTAGATGCCCCGAAGGGCCTCGCGCACGGCGCCGGTCGCCCGGTAGTCATCCGACATGGCTATGGCGCCGCCTGCGGCTCGGACGCGCGCACCAGTAGTTCGATCATGCCGAGGCTGGGCGCCGCCCATGAAACGTGCGCCATGACTTCTTCGAGTGCTTGCGCCGGGCTCAGTCTCTCGGAGCGCACCAGATGGTATGCCGCCGTCACGACGCTGCGGCTGCTTCCGTGACAGCAGTAGATGAGGACGGGCATTTCCTCGTTCCGCACAGTGCGGATGAAGCCCGCGCTCAGCCTGAGCATGTTCATCTTCGCGGGCGAGTGATTGACCTCGAGATCGTCGAAGCCCAGGGCGACCGCAGGAGCGCTTCGCAAAGCGTGATCATTCCACCATTCGGGGAGTTGCCCATTGCAGGCGAGCAACGCAAAGCCGCGCTTCTCTTCTGCCGCCGCCCGGTTGCCGACGAATACACCTTCGCGCACTTCAGCCATGCGCGCCTCTGTCGGATACATGTCCACGTCCACGTTGCCTTGCGTCAGCCGCAGTGTCCTGTCGCTCTGAAAATCCATTCGCGAGACCTCCTCATGTGACTATGTCGTCTTCCGCCAGGTGCTCCAGCCATTCCACCATGAGGTCCGCGGGGACCACGTAGAAGGCCTTGTCGGAGCCGAGGGTGATGCGCATGATGCCGCGCCGCGACCCGCTCTGGTAAGCCTCGATGTCGATCTTCTCCAGCGTGTCGTCGCTCAAACTGAAGCTGGCTGCGTCAGTTGTCTTCTGCTCAACCAGAAGATCTCCGGTTCTGATGTCACCTTTGCGCGTCCCACTACCACTTCCGGGAACGGGGTACGCTTTGAGTCCCGCGGCCATCATTTCCTGCAGGCACTTCTTCTCGCCATCGCGCCATCGCTCAGACTGCACTGCTCCAGCCATCAGATCAGTCCTTTCAGGA
>Ga0307380_10011585_pt1 | contig 11027 bp, 13 predicted proteins | sample UN3MG_FD_202239 | JGI IMG/M metagenome (GOLD analysis project Ga0307380, IMG submission 202239) | Soil microbial communities from Risofladan, Vaasa, Finland - UN-3 | ecosystem: Environmental > Terrestrial > Soil > Coastal area > Acid sulfate soil | place: Finland: Risofladan, Vaasa | collected... | reverse complement strand
TTAGAGGCCTATCGGATCATTAAAAACGGCGGGGTCATTATGTTCCCTACCCAGCACCTTTATGGACTGGGTGCAGCGGCCTTGAACATCAAAGCTGTCGACAAGGTTTTTGAGATAAAACAGCGGCCGTATAATAAACCGCTGCTTGTCCTTATACACGAACAAAAAGATCTGACAAAGCTGGTTCAAAAAATCCCTTCTACAGCCATTCGAATTATGGAATGCTTCTGGCCGGGTGCACTGACCATTGTATTTAAGGCTAAAAAGGTGTTGCCCGCAAACCTTACCGCCGGCACAGGCAGGATCGGTGTCCGAATGCCGAAACACCCGGTTGCGCTAGCGCTTGCGAAGGCGCTCAAAAGCCCCATAACCGCCACAAGCGCCAACATTACCGGCAATTCAGGGTGTTCACAAGTTTCAGATATAGACCCGCTGATTGCCGACAAGCTTGACCTTATTCTGGATGCCGGACCCCTCAAAGGCGGCATCGGTTCAACCGTCGTCGATGTTACATATGATTTTCCGAAAATTCTGAGAGAAGGGGCAATCCCTGCAAAGGATATTTTTGCTGTTCTCCGGGGAGCAGATATCGGGTAGCCCGTATTTTTCACCCAACAAGGCAGACACCCAATGTTCAAAATAGATGACATCACCGGTCAAGTCCTGAAAAACTGCGATATTGCGGATTCCCAACATGCCGGTCTTTATTCTATATGCGGTTTGGCATTAAGATTGCGGGATCTGTACAAATGGGAAAAAGGATTGGATCCCTGGATTGAAAAGGACCCTTCTGAGGTCTTAGAATGGATTGGTGACAAAGAAGAAACATGGGAAAAACTGCTGGAAAAAGAATTCGGAGACATCACGATTCTCGGACGTCGATTCGACCCATTTGATGTCACAGAGATTAACGCGGTTTTAGAGCCCCATGGATTCATCTACGGCGGAGGGTATGCTCGCAGCCTTAAACCCACCTTTTTTCTCGCTTCGATCGATGAAAAGAAAGAAATAAACGGATACACGGTATTTATCCTCGGTCACGAGCTTGCCCGTGATCTACTGACAATCCCTGCCCTGTCCCAAGACAATTGCATCTTTATCAGACAAGAACCGGCAAAACTATTTCTCTGGGATCAAATATTTTATATAAAAAAATCCGGGCGGTATGCTCTCAAGTTTGCCTTTGAAAACTATGGGCTGAAAGAACCGACACCTAAAGAATTACAACGTATTTTGGCAAGAATTGCGGTGGATGAAACAGACAAATACATCTACCACGAACTGGGTGAAATTCAGGATACTGTTTTTGATCGTCACCTATGGCGCGAAATTGTTGCGGCGTTCCCTCACACACCCATCGAACTGTTTGCCCGAACCGTTAAGGACCTTCTTGCAGACACCAACGCGTACGGAACACTTCGACATATCACCCGAGAGCGGAAAACAGCGTCTCTGGCATTTTATGTTGCTTTCCTCGAAAGTTTTACGAAAGAAATATTTCCTCAAATAATTACGGCGTTTCAAGAATTTACACACACAAATGACTGGCTCATTATAGAGCACGCCGTGGCCGAAGGGTACCATACCGCAAAATCTTACGCAGAAGCGATCACCCGTATTTACCGGAGGGGAAAGACCAAAAATGATATGAAATGGGTGGAAAATGAGATAACAAGACGTTGTCTATCCAGCCTTGTTCACTAACTGTATTTTCACACGCCGAGCGTGCCCCAGGATGCACAGATGATTTCAAAAGAAGACGCAAAGAAAATAACCCGATGGGCCCAAGAACTTGGTGATGATATATTCATCGATCTGATCTTGACCGACGATGAACGCAGCGAAATATTTCGGGGTTTCTGCGAAAATCTGACGCGCATCGCCCCGAATGTCAAAATTAAACCGGAAAAAGACGAAGAATCGACCCCCCCTGCAATCCAGGTCGGCAACGTTCGATACCAGGCGATTCCCGGGGGCAAGATGCTCGAACCTTTTCTGGATGTTTTGGCCAGCCGTGACCCCTCGACGCCAAATGCTCAGGTATCGGTTCAGAACAAGCTTTCTAATAACCAGATCCCTGCCGGGCTGAAAATCTATATTATGCCCCATTGTCCTTTTTGCCCGAAAACGGTCGTGCAATGTCTCTCTCTGGCCAAGGGAAACCCATCCATAAAATTGACCCTCATCGATGGTGCGCTCTTTCCTGAAATGGCGGCATCCGACACGATTCATTCCGCACCCACCGTTTTACTCGAAGATCAATTTCGCTGGACCGGATCGATCCAGATCGAAGAAGTGGTCGATATGATATTGAATCGGGATCCCTCTCAGCTCAGTGCGTCATCGTTGCAAACCATGTTTGAAGAAGGCGGCGCTGTGGAGGTTGCCAACATGATGCTCGACTGTGGAAAAATCTTCCCGGCCTTCATGGACCTCTTGGTCCATAAAAAATGGCCGGTTCGCCTGGCTGCCATGGTCGCGTTTGAAACCATCGCCGAGGAAAACCATGAACTGGCCGGCCATACCATCCCATTTTTATGGGATTGTTTTCCCCGGGCAGAAGATACGGTCAAAGGAGACATCCTCTACCTTTTGGGCAACGCCGGGGATAAGGGGGTCATCCCAAAGATAGAAACGCTCTTGAACGGTCCGTATCCCGTTGAGGTGATAGACGCCGCCAAAGAAGCACTTGAGACGCTCAAATAACAATGACCATTGCAGCCAGGTCTTTCGATCTCGAGTTAAATGGGACGCAGATTTTAACAGACCTGCCTGCCGCTGCGAGTTCGCTCCACAACCAAGTTCTCCAGTTTTGCACGCAAGAGCGGTGCAAACAGGCAAGGCGAAGACAACCGGGAGCACTCGCGGACAGGTATAACCAAACGATATCATTATTCCCAAGTTTGAATTTCTTGACAATCCGTGTTCATCTGTGTCCAAAAAAGAAAATCCCATAACGGTTGAATTGGGAAATAAAATACAAAACTTGAACCCTGCGTAAAACACCCTTCACAATAAACGGGAGATATTGAAATGCTGAATCATGAATTATTGCAGGATGAGGGAATACTGATCGTAACACCCGACGGCCCCTTAGAATCGTCGGATTTTACGAGACTGGCGGAAGAGATTGACCCTTTTATCGAAGAAAAAAGCAAACTCAACGGATTGATGATCTACGCTGAGTCGTTCCCGGGGTGGAATGACTTTGCGGCGCTGGTATCTCATCTAAAATTTGTCAAAAACCATCATCAACGCATCGAGAGAGTTGCAGCGGTAACCGACAGTGGTTTTTTGTCGATTTTGCCGCGAGTTGCCAAGCATTTTGTCCGTGCAGAAATAAGACACTTTGATTGCCGGGATAGAAAACACGCCCTCGATTGGCTGAAGGGCTTCAGATTATGAACATCCGGACAAAATCCATCTTGATTCTATGCTTTCTCGGAATGGTCGATGCGGCAATCCCGATACCCATTATCGGCCTGATTTTAATATACGTTATCGTTCAAAAGCCGCCCTGGTTTTCGGACATCGTACAAGAAATTTATCACGTAGAATGAAGCTCCCCGATGCCGATCACCGGGCATTGACAGAATCGGCTCGAAAGAAAAGGATGCAACCATTCTATTCCAATCCAAACAGCTAAATCGGAGTCCATATGTCAGACATTGAGATAACCAGAGGCTATATCCCCGGTTCCATCGGCCGGGTGGTTGAACTTCATGGAACCTACTACCATGCGCATTGGAAATTCGGGGCCTTCTTCGAATCAAAGGTGGCCGCCGAACTTTCAGAATTCATCGGAAGATATGACAAAAATCGAGATGGCTTCTGGACGGCTTCATTGGACGGTCGTATCGAAGGATCCATTACCATCGACGGGATTCACAACACAGGCAAGGGTGCGCATCTCCGGTGGTTCATCGTGTCCGATGCCCTGCGCGGGAAAGGTATCGGCAATCGGCTGATCCATTCGGCCATGGACTTTTGCCGTAACAGAGGCTACAAAAGAATTTATCTCTGGACTTTTGAGGGGCTGAGTCCTGCGAGACATCTCTACGAGAAGCATGCTTTCAAACTTGTAGAACAACACAACGGCATGCAGTGGGGTGCGGAGGTTATCGAACAGCAATTTGAACGGCGGTTCGAATAGTATTGGGGGCTGAATTTTAAAAGCGTAGAATTGACCCGGATTTTACACCCGTTGAAATCGATATCGTTTTGGTTTGACCGTATGATCGATGTGTTTCATGAGAAGTTCGGATAAAGGAGATTTTTTCAACATGGCTGAAATATTTATTACCAGAAAAGTGTTCAAGGACGTCATCGAAATATTGGAAAAGGAAGGACATACCATTGACATAAACAATACAGATACCATCCTGCCCTCCCGGGAACTTGTCAAAAGGGCTCGAGGAAAGGCAGGCCTGGTCAGCTTACTGAACGACAGGATCGATTCACAGGTGATGGACGAACTTCCATCCCTCAAAGTAATCTCCAACATCGCGGTGGGCTATGACAATATCGATATGGATGCCGCAACCCGGCGAAACATCATGGTGACCAATACGCCGGGCGTGCTGACAGAGACCACCGCCGACCTTGCCTTTGCTCTGCTGTTAAGCGCTGCCCGAAAAATACCTGAAGCAGACCGCTATATCAGGGCAGGCAAGTTTAAAAACTGGCAGCTCATGCAGCCGCAAATGGGGGTCGACATCTACGAAAAGACCCTGGGCATCGTCGGTATGGGCGCCATCGGACAGGCTGTCGCCAAAAGAGCGCACAGAGGGTTTGACATGCGGATCCTATACGTTAATTCATCCAGAAAAGAACGGGCCGAAAAGGAATACGGTGCCGAATTCGTCGAGTTCGATGCGCTCCTTTCCAATAGCGATTTTATTAGCATTCACGTGCCCCTCACCGAAAAAACAACGCATATGTTTTCCACTAACGCCTTCAAAAAGATGAAAAAAAATGCCATCCTCGTCAATACCGCAAGAGGGCCGGTGGTTGACGAACAAGCGCTGGTTTCGGCCATCAAGGATGGACTAATCAGAGGGGCGGCCCTGGATGTGTTCGAGGAAGAACCCAAGATCCACCCGGAGCTGATAAAAATGGCGGAGAACGTGGTATTGTCGCCCCATATCGGCAGTGCTTCCATAGAGACGAGATTACGGATGGCAAAAATGGCCGCTAAAAATATGGCGGAGGGCCTTAAGGGGAATAGACCTCCCAACTTGGTTAATGCAGCGGCCTTTTAACCCTAAGAAGCTTTATAAAAATACATTTTTATCTAAAAAAACATAAAAAACCTAAACACTTATAATATTTCTCCCAGTTTGTTTACGACCAATTAAGGTATTAGAAAAAGACAAGGATATGACCCTGAAAGCCTTTCAAGATTACTATTCGGATAATTTCGCAAGCTGCTTTGGATGTGGAAGGCTCAATGAACATGGCCTACACATAAAAAGCTATTGGGATGGAGAAGAAAGCGTATGCCGCCTTCAACCCAAACACTACCATACCGGTGGTTTTCCAGGAAATGTATACGGCGGATTGATCGCATCCTTAATGGATTGTCATGGCGCCGGTACAGCTTACGCGGCAACATATCTTAATAGCGGAAGTAAAACCGATACGGATCCGCCCCTGCGCTATGTCACGGCCGCTTTACATGTAGATTATTTGGCCCCGACGCCGATGAATGAAACTTTGGAACTCCGTGGAAAAGTGAAAGAAATTCAGGGCCGTAAGGTGATTGTTTCCATGACACTCTCAGTAAAAGAAAAGGTATGTGCAAAGGGTGAAGTGGTGATGGTTCAGATACCTGAAGATTCTTTGTCTGAATAAAATCCGTATTGCCCACCGGTCAGGACGTCTCTGATGCAAGGCATTTGGGGTGAACGAACGGACCTAAAATATCAAGGCCGGCTATGGGTACTCTTCATCCGATTCTTCGGCTTCGAGAACCGCTTTCGATCGCTTGTTTTTGACCATTATAAAACAGACGGTGACCGTAAAAAATATAAACATTGGAAGAAAAAGTTCCGCCAACATCATCTGGCCTTCACCCTGACCGGGTTCTACCGACTCAATCCGTGTGATCTTTTCCGGGTTGCTCACCCTTGAGTGAACGGTTATCACCATTGCGCCAATATAAATTGCCACAAATATAAGGGCAAAAATACACAATCTTTTTTCAAATTTACGCATCCCTATATAACCTTCGGCAAGAAATTTTTACGGTTTTGCAATATGCATCCAAACCATAATATGGGTTTAATGATTGGAAAATCAAGATAAAGGTTATCCCTGCAGTTTTGGGTCCTGATTTTCTATTTGCTACGAACCTTTTAAACTTTCAATCTGACATTCTTTGTCAAATTGAATCGCCACGCCTTTTAAGGTGGAACGCACCCGGCGTCCTTTACAGCCCCTCAAACGCTTGACCTCCTTAAATTCTTCGACGCTGTCACCCGGAATGGTAAAATCCAGAATAAACCGGGTTCCTTCCGGAAAAAACGTTAAGGTATTAATGAATGTTCCGGAAGCAGATATGTCTCGGGTTTCAAGATCTAACACCCTCTTTCTGCCCGGCGTTATGCCTTCCAGTCTTACAGGGAGTGGAAGAATAAACCTTTCATATTGACGTCTCTCTTTCATCGACATCCCCTTTCTATCGAATCTTTAGGGCGCTTCTCCAAAAAATAATAATAAAATGGCATCTGCACCGAATGCAAAAATAATGTTTCGTGCCGGGGATAAGACGCATCCACCACTTTCGGCAGATTCGTTGATGGGTGATATATCCGCATTCAGGACATTTATTTTGAATTTTTTTTCTTTCCACTGTTATTATTCCTCTTTGGTCGAGAAATAACGATCAGAAAAAATCAAAATTATAAACTCCTTTAAGTGCAATATGCTAAGCCCGTTTGGATGTCAATGAGGACGGAGATGGATTTTTCGGTATCTACACTGCGGTGCTTTTGTTCTTTCAGAAGGTCAGGATCATTTCTCGTTTGCGAACATCTTTTTATCAGCCATGTTTATTTTATATCAAAAAAACCTCGACAGCAAAGAAATTGTTTAACATACAACAGGTTATCATGTTAAAATCTAAACATAGATACAGCCCCAAACCCACAGTAAAATGAAAAATCAAGGATCAAACACAGGCATTGAATGCACCTGCATCGGTGACCTTGTGGGCGGTTTTTCCGTGAACCGAGGAAAACCTTCAGGCCCTTTTGTTTTTAAATAAAAAACCCCTGCCAGTATGACGGGCAAGGGCGATGCGTTCGGATAAATCGGCAAAACTTTTTAACTTAATGAAACACTTTGTTCTTATCTGATATTTTCAACCCTAAAGCCAACAGGATTTTTCGTTTTGTTCCCATTCTGCTGGGTTTCCCCTGCTCTACCCGTGTCAGGGTGATGGATGATATATTTGCCTTTCTGGCAAGTTCGGTCTTGCTTATCATTAAAGATTCTCTCATTTCCTTTAAGGAGTTTGTTCTCATTTTATTCCACCTCGACCAATTTCAGCTCAATCTTGTAATATTTGGCTGAAATATTTTTTTGCCGGAACTTTATACTAGAAAATAGTTCAAAATTATGATATGTCAAGCGGTTAAACAGGAAAAGTTAAAATTGATCCAGGGGGGGCATCATGGAATTAAAAATTACCTACACGCACTTCGACATCAGAAAAGTGAGTATTTATGATGAACTTGAAGCGGATTTAAAAGCTTGCCTCGCGAAAAACGGATTTGAACTGACAGATGATGATTTTGACTTTGACAGCGGACAGAGAACCTTGAGCTTTATAAATGAAAAATGGTTGTCTAAATTCGAAGAAGACGATTAATCATCCAACCACGAGCTGATCAACCGGTGCCGAAAAGGAAATTCCTTTATTTCGTGCCCGTGTATAAATTTTCAAAAAAAAGCGCTTCAGCTTGCAGCTCAAAAACAAGCTCTTTACCTGGAATCCCTAATCAGCACAATTTCAAGCACAGTTCATGATTTTAACGAAAAAAGGGCTAACCAAGATGTTGGCTAACCCCTTCAAAATAATGATAGTGGTGCCGAGGGACAGAATCGAACTGCCGACACGGGGATTTTCAGTCCCCTGCTCTACCGACTGAGCTACCTCGGCGTGATTTGGGATAAATAAGAAAAATATTAGAAGCTCTTTTTTTTGTCAAGATTTTTTTATCGCATATCGCCAAAAAGATGCTGCAGTAAAACACAAGCCGCAACCGTCGCTGTTTCGGCTCTTAAGATCCGTGGCCCCAGGCTCGCGGTGACAAACCCCCGATCCCTGGCACTTTCAATTTCCTGTTGGGTGAAACCGCCTTCGGGTCCAAGCAACGCATAAATTCTATTAATTTTACGATCAGACCCCGGCAATTTGGCATTGAGCGGCTGCAATTCATCTTCCCAAAAAGCGATCTTAAGGTCGGCGGTCTGAGAAATATTCAATATTTCTTCGAAGGATACCGTGTCGCCAATTTCCATAATACAGCCCCGCTTGCACTGCTTGATGGCTTCTTTTGATATTTTTTCCCACCGTTTCGTGCGTGCTGAGAGCTGTTTTTTGTCAGGTCTCGGAACGGATCTCTCGGCGATAAAAGGGTTCCATTTTATGATGCCGAGTTCACTGAGCTGTCGAACGAGGCCGTCCATTTTCTTTTCTTTTAAAAACCCCTGAGCGACCGTAATTTGAACGGGCGATTCTGCAGCTGAAGGAAAACGGCGAATCACCGACACCGTAACCCTTCCGGTAGACAAATCGACGATTTCGGCTTCGTATTCAAATCCTTTTCCGTCAAAAAGACCAATTTTATCACCGGATTTCAGGCGCAATACCGTCTTGATGTGCCTGGCGTCAGAACCGGTGATCATGAATGTCGACCCCGTGCTTTTAGCGTGTTCAATAAAAAAGTACCGCATACGATTTTTTATACCTGTTTTTTACAAACGTCAAGTTTGTAAAAAAGCAAATATCTTGACACGATAGGGTCCCTATGATAGATTTTCCTGAATTTTGGGACATTTATTTCGCAATAATGCATGGCCTTTTATGGGAAACGGGGGGGTTGATATGACAATCAATGGTAAGCCCGACAAAAACACTGAAAGGACGGAACCGGCGGAAGATGAAGAGATCATCGAACTCAAGGAGGAGATAGACGACGATGAAATACTCGACCTTTTAGATGCTGTTGAGGAACTTCCCATAGAAGGTGAGGAGATTTTAGAACTTACGGATGAGATCATCGAACCATCACAAAATGATGAAGAAATTATCGACCTGATGGATACCGTCGAAGAAACTTCCATTGAACCCGACGACCCTTCACCGGAATCGGACGATATCCCTGACTTAGAAAGCGATCTTTTTGAAGGAACCATTGACTTTGATGCGAAATTTGACCAAGAAGTATCCATGGATCCGTCCCTGAAAGATGATTTCGCCGATTCATTGGGAATTGAGCTCGAAACAGGAGATGATATTCCCGAAGGTTCCTTGGAAGCCGGCAGGGTATCCGACGAACAGATAGAGGCGGCATTAGAGCGCGTCATAAAAAAGATGTTTTACGAAAAAATCGATGGTATTCTTGTTGAAGTGATTGAAAAAACGGTTAAGAGGGAAATAGAAAGGCTGAAAAACATTCTGCTCGAAGAAGAATCGGGCAGCGAAAAATAATTGTTCTTTTGGGCACCAATGACGTCCGGCCTGTTGGACCTGATCATGTCAAAAAACGAAATGGTAAAAACCCGGGGATTATGCAATAATCCCCTTTTCCATTTTTTAGCAGTATCGGATGCTGTGTGTTGTCCGGAACAAATTATGAATAGGGAGTAGTAGGCGTATGAGTTCCAATCTTTTAAACAAAAGCTATGACCCCCATGATGTTGAAAAACGATGGTACGAATTCTGGGAAAAAGAAGGGCTGTTTGCGGCCGATGCGGCGGACGGCGACCGGAAAGGCTATTCCATCGTCATTCCCCCGCCGAATGTCACCGGTGTTCTTCACATGGGGCATGCCCTCAACAATACATTGCAGGATATTCTGTGCCGCTACCGAAGATTGCGGGGGGATAATGTCTTGTGGATGCCCGGAACCGACCATGCAGGAATCGCCACGCAGAATGTTGTTGAAAAAAAACTCGCAAGCGAGGGGTTGGATCGTCACCAAGTTGGGAGGGAAAAATTCATCGAGGCGGTCTGGGAGTGGCGCGGTGAGTATGGCAGTGCAATTATCAATCAACTAAAACGTCTTGGCGCTTCATGTGACTGGGATAGGGAGCGTTTTACGATGGACGAAGGACTTTCGAGAGCCGTCCGAAAGGTTTTCGTGACGCTGTACCATGAAGGTCTTATCTACCGCGGCAAATACATTATTAACTGGTGCTGCCGCTGCCATACAGCGCTTGCTGATCTTGAAGTCGAACATGAAGAGCATGACGGTTATTTATATCATATCCGATATCCTTTTACAGATGGAAAAGGGGGTGTCGTTGTTGCAACGACCCGGCCTGAAACCATGTTGGGAGATACCGCGGTGGCCGTGAATCCTGATGATGAACGCTATCACGGCATCGAGTCTCACCAGGTCATTCTTCCCCTGATGAACCGAAAGATCCCCATCATCAAAGATAAATATGTGGACACGTCGTTTGGAACGGGAGCATTGAAGATTACACCGGCCCATGACCCCAATGACTTTGAAATCGGCAATCGCCACAACCTGGAGCGGATCAAAGTTATCGATGATGATGGCCGTATGACCGCCGAAGCCGGCAAGTTTAAAGGGCTTGATCGATTCAAATGCAGGGACGCCGTGCTTAAAGCACTTAAAGAAGCGGGGCTCCTTGAAAAAGTAGAACCCTATAAACACAGCATCGGTCACTGTTATCGATGCGATACCGTCATTGAGCCGAATTTGTCAAAACAGTGGTTCGTTAAAACCGGCCCCCTTGCGGAAAAGGCCATAGATGCCGTCAAGAATGGC
>Ga0307380_10011583_pt1 | contig 11029 bp, 9 predicted proteins | sample UN3MG_FD_202239 | JGI IMG/M metagenome (GOLD analysis project Ga0307380, IMG submission 202239) | Soil microbial communities from Risofladan, Vaasa, Finland - UN-3 | ecosystem: Environmental > Terrestrial > Soil > Coastal area > Acid sulfate soil | place: Finland: Risofladan, Vaasa | collected... | reverse complement strand
GACACCCCCGAGGCCAAGCGTGAGGCCTTGAGGGCCGCCCGCGAGAAGATGAACGAGGTCCTCACGCCCGAGCAGCGGGAGAAGCTCCGGCAGGGCCGCGGGGCGGCGCCGGATCGCCGCGGCGGCCGAGGAACCAGGCCCAATCGCGAATCCCCAGTGGTCGTGGACTGAGACACCCCCCCGCCGGCGACCTACCGCGCCGGCGGACCTCCCACGGGCCCGTCGCCCGGCGACTTTCGACCGGGCGGCGGGCTTCTCTTTTGCGCCGGCGCGCCGAGGCCAGCGGGATCGACCTCATCCGGGGCCTTGGCGGTCACCCCCCGGCGCGACCGGAACGCGCGCAGAGCGCCCGGGCGTGCCGCGTGGGACCTGCCGGCACGGCTCGGGGGCCCATATGGGGGTTTCCCGTATACCAGAAACAGAAACCGCCCCGATTGAAGCCCGCAGACCTAAGGGAGAAACTGAGACTGTGGCGGGTGCGTGCGGGCCACCGACATGGCGCGGACGCGGCGCGGCCCAGCCACATCAGATCGGCGGGCGCCAACAGGGACCGGTGACAGCCTTTGGAGCCGTAAGGGACAGCAGAGAAACATGGCCACAGTCTTCGGCAACATCGTTCACTTCAGCTTCTTCTGCCCCCGGGCGCGGAGCGTGTTCCTTGTGGGCGCTTCGGCCCGGTCACGGCGGCGGCGCTGGAAGATGGTTGGGACGCGCGAGGGATACTGGCTGGCTCAAGTGGAGCTTCCGCCCGGCCCGTTCCGCTACCGCTACCGGGCGGACGGCACGTGGCATACCGACCGCGACGAGATCGCCTGCCGCGATCGGGAAGCCGGATGGCTGAGCATCGTGGACGTGTCGGACGCAAAGCGCGCGGCCGGCAGGAAGCGGTTCGCGGTGTCAGGCGCCGTTGGCGAAGGTCGCACACGCAAATGAGCTGATGGCGGGCGATCCCCCGGCCCGACGGCGGCACAGCCCGTCTGCCTGACCCCTGTGGAGCTACGGCGTCTTCTGGATCTGTTTCAGCGCGGCCTCGGCCTCCAGGCGGATCGACGGGATCGGGTCGTTGTTCAGCAGCTTGCGGAGCGCCGCCACCGAACCTGCCGCCAGCGGGCCCATGTGCCCCAGGGCCGCGGCCGCCTCGGCGCGGACCGCCCCATCGCCGTCTTCCAGGGCGGTCGTCAACCGGGCGATGGCGAACTTGGCCGGCGGCCCGATCTTGCCCAGCGCCCAGGCGGCGCGGCTGCGAACGCGAGGGTCCGTGCTGCCCAGCAGGCGGTACAGGTCGGGCACGGCTTGGGCGCTCTCGGCCCCCAGGCCACCCAGCGCGGTCAGCGTCCACCACTGCCCGTCGGCATCTTCCGCGGCCAGGCCGTCGACGAGCTTGGGCAGGGCAGCCTTGGCCTCCGGCCCCAACTTGGCGATCGCCTGCCGCGCGCGGTTGCGGACCATGGCGTCCGAGTCGTCCAGCGTCGAGATGAGCGCCTCCCGCGCATGCTGGTAGCGCCGGGCGGCCTCGCCGAGCGCGACGACGGCCTGGATGCGGACCTTCCGGTCCTGGTCCGTCCTGGCCACGTCGGCGAGGTCGCGCGTGGTGTCCTCGTTCATCTGCCCGCTCTGGGCGAGCCGTCGGGCGGCCTCGGCGCGGGTATCGGCGGACTTGGACTTGAGCCTTTTGCGCTCCACCGGGGTCTGTGAGTCTTCGTCGCCGCAGCCCGCGGTGGCGAGGCAGAGACCAGCCCACAGCCCGGCGAGGAGAAGGGATGATAGACAGCGCACGGAAGTTTCCTTACCCTCATCGCCGCCAGATCGGCTTGTTGGGGTCGACCTCGTCGGGCCATCTCAGCTTCACGCTGCCGTTCACGAGCAACGTGTTGACCCGCCCGAAATGGCGGGGGGCCAGCTCGACCTCGAGGTCGTCGTCGCGGCCCTCGCCGTCCACGTCGGCGACCATCCTGTTGTACTCCAGCAGCAGCAGCTGGTCCATCTTGGGCACCGTGCCGTCGATCTGGTTGTTCATCCCGTAGCTGGCCTCGCCCTCCGGCCTCACCAGGATGCGGACGTCCTCGCCGGGGGAGGTGACGTGGAACTGATTGATGGTGAGCGTGCGCAGGTCCTCTTCGAGCGTGACCGCGTCCTGCCCGCTGTTCTCGAAGCCGCGGCTCTGGCGCCCGGTGTGGTAGGTGGTCCCCGGGAAGCCGAGGGCGTCGTCTACCGCGTCCTGGCTCTTGCTCAGGCAGATCACCCCGAGAATCTCCGAGCCGACGGTCACCACGCCCTGGGTCGTCGCCGGGCCCTTGGCCACGGCGTCGAAGTGGAGGAAGTAGCAGTTGACCATGGTCCCGGCCGGGATGGTCTTGCTGTTGCGGGCGTGGTCCTTCTCGTAGAACCCCGGCTTGCCGATATCGACGACCACGTCCCTCGGGAGGACGTAGTTCACTCGCTCCGTCCAAGCCCAGATGGTCGTGTTGTGCTCGATGTCGGGCACGGGGGCGTCGAACACGCACGACATCGGGGGCTCTTCCCGGTACTCCACGTTCGGCTGGCAGGCCAGCGTGCCGGCCGTGCCGGTGTAGTAGCCCTTGGGGCACCGGAGGACCGGCCCGCCCCCGCCGCCGGTGGCCGCGGCGATCCAGCCATAGGGGTCGGGCAGCTTGGCGTAGGCCTTGCCGGGCGCAGCCGTCCGCAAGGCGGTGCTGAGCTTCTCGAGGTTGTTCTGACACAGCGTGCTGTAGGCGCTTTCCTTCGCGCCGGCCAGGAACGGCGTCAAGATCATCACGAGCAACGTGATGATGAACAGCACCACAAGCAGCTCAACAAGCGTGAAGGCCCTTCGGCCCAGCCTGCTTCGACGCGGTGCCCCGACCTGCCCTGCGTCCACACCCAGACATGATCCGCTCATCGTACGTGCTCCTGTCCCCCAGCCAGGATTCCACCACCAAGACCGGGCCGACCTACCTCGGCGCCGGCGCGACGTGAAAGTCTATCGCATCCATGATAGGCGAATCGGCTCTTGTCAACAAGACCAAATCCGCGCGCCCATCTGCTCGTTTTTCTCCGGTTTTCTTCTCCGGCCTTCCGGGGGCCTGCGGAGGCCGGCGCCGGGGTCTGCTCCACCCGGCCGGGCGCGCCGCCGGGCCCGGCGGGACAGGGTCGGACAGCCAGACCGGGATTCCCGCCGTGGGTCACCTCTTCACCCAGATCGGCCCGATGCCCCGGCGGGGCGGTTTCAGGACCGGCGGATGACATCGTACCCATCCCGGGAGACGGAGCAATGAAGCGGCGAACCCTCTGTGCACTGCTGGCGGCTGCGTTGTCTGCCGGCGCGGTGGTCGGCGACGAGGAGCACCCCGTCCGGCCGTACGTGGACCCCAACATGCTGGACGTGAAATGGCCGCGTCACAGCCACTACAAACAGCCGTGGCGCGCGTTCCTCGAGACGCGGCCGGCCCGCGATTTCCTGGGCGGCATCGGCGTGGCGTACAACGTCGGCGGCAACGACGAGCTGGCCATGCGGCTGATCGCCGAGACGGGCTTCGGCGCCCTGAGGCTGGAGATCGGCTGGGGCGGCCTGAAGTGGGACGAGGATGGCTTCGGGGCGGAGAAACGCTACCGGACGGTCCTGACGGCGTGCCGCAAGTATGGGATCCGCCCGACGCTGCTGCTGAACGCCCACCAGGGCGTGCCGTGCCCCTGCCGGTTCTTCCAGAAGACCCTCGCCGCCGACGCGCCCAAAGGCAGCCGCACCGTCACGCTCTCCGACACGAAGGACCTCATCCCCGGCCGCAGCGGCCTGAGCAACCTGACGAACTACTGGGCCGCCGAGGCCCTGGTTACGCGGATCGACCCCCGGACCGGCGCCTGCGAGCTGAGCAAGCCGCTGCCGAAGGACCTCAAGAAGGGCGACCGCGTGCCGATGGCCACGCTGAAGTACTTGCCGCTGCATCCCGTCGGCCACAAGGAGTTTGACGAGACGGCCGCCGCGTGGTGCCGCTACGCCCTGAAGGCCTGCGAGCTGGCGGCCGAGGCCGGCCTCGCCGAGTGGGACGTGGAGATCTGGAACGAGCTGACGTTCGGCACGAAATTCCTGCGCATCAACCACTACCACGAGCCGCCCGTCGCCCCGCCGCCGGGGAAGCGTGAGCCGAACTTCCTCCATGAAGGCGGCCACTGCTGGGAGCTGGCGCGGCGGACGATCGACGCCGTCAAGGCGAAGCACCCCAGGGCCCGCTGCATCTGGGGCTTCTCGAACACCACGTTCTTCCACTGCCCCGTGACCGGCCTGCCGCCCCGGACCGACGGGCAGAGCTACCATCCGTACGGCACGGGCACGCGGCCGCTGCCGAAGCGCGAGCAGCACGCCGACCGCCCGGAGTTGTGCGCCGAAGGCTTCGTGCCGACCCTCGACATCCGCATGCCGGAGGGCTGGGCGCAGACGTTCGTGCAGACCGAGAGCCTCATGCGGCTGACCCACCCGCAGGCCCGCCGCAGCGCCCCGGCCGGCACGGAGCGATTCCGCCATTACATCACCGAGCACGGCACGGTGCCGAAGGAGGCCGGCGTCGTCGGCGAGGCGGCGGAGTGGAGGTACAAGACCAAGTGCGCCCTGCGGAGCTTCTGCCTGTGGCTGAACAAGGGCATCGACGTGATGCACTACTACTGCGCGTGGGGCAGGACGCCGGCGGGGATGGGCCTGTTGCCGCCGGGGCTGGGCGAGCTGCCCGCGGATGCGAAGTTCGACGAGGTCGCCACACCGCCCATGCGGGCCGTCCGCAACCTGACGAGGGCCTTCGCCGGCGCGGCGCCCGTCGAGAAGACACGCCCGCTGACGGTCGACGTGGTCGCGCTCGGCCCCCCTCGGAAGATCTGCGACCTCGGCCCGAAACACCCGCCGCTGTACGAGCGCGACGTGTTCGCCTTCCTGCCGTTCCAGGTGACCGACAGGAAGCTCATCGTGGCCGTGTACGTGATGACGTATGACGCCACCCTCGACGCCCCGCCGCGGCGGTTCCGCCTGACCGTCGGCGGATGGGACGCCGCACCGGCCGAGGTCAGCGCCTATGATCCCATGGCGGACGAGGCGGTGGCCGTGAAGATCCTCCGCCGGGCCGCCGGGCAGGTGCAGATCGAGCTGCCGGTGACCGACACGCCGCGGCTGGTGGCCTTCACGTGCCCGTAGCCCGGGCGGGCAATTCCAGCTCAGGAGACAGGCATGTCCGATGCGACGCTGCGAAGGTGGGGGGCGTGGGCGGTCCTCGCGGTGCTGGCCTTGCTGACGGCGCCGCCCGTCCGGGCCGAGGGGGCCGCTCCCGCGCCGACGACCGGCGCGGCCGGGGTGGCCCAGGATCACGAGGAACAAGAGGAGGAACAGGCCCTCGAGGAAGTCGGGCACGTCCTCGGCTTCCTCACCGTGGGCCTGCTGGCGGCGACGATCTGCCTGAGCGTCTTCCGCCGCGTCAAGCCCAGGCCGATGCTCGCATGGCACAAGGTGCTGGGGCTCGTCACGCTCGGGGCGGCCGTGGCCCACGCGGCGATCATGATCCTGCACTGATCGCCGGCCGGGGCGGGCGCGGCTACCTGTGCTTCCGCAGCAGGGCGATGCCCTTGGCGCACGTGTCGGCGGGGTCGGAGGCGGGGCCGTAGACCTCCAGCACGACGTGCCCGTCGTAGCCGGCCTGGCGGTAGATCTCCAGCAGCCGCCCGACGTCCAGGAAGGCGTGCTCGCCGTCGTCGGTGAAGTCGGCGACCTTCAGGTGGCTGTTGGCGGCGAAGGGGGCGACCTTGGCGGTCTCGGTGTAGATCGCCTCGCGCTCCTTCTCGTCGCGGGCCTGGAACGCGCGGACGAAGTTGCTCGGGTCCGGGTTGGTCCGCATCGCGTCGCTGCCGATGGCCCGCAGCACGGCCAGCAGGCCGTCGGCGTCCGAGGCGACCGTCGAGTGGTTCTCGACGCACAGCAGCACGCCGGCCTGCTCGGCCAGCGGGCAGACCTCCCGGTAGCAGTCCACCACGCGGTGGAACTCCAGGATCGGGTCGCCCCCGTCGGCGTGGTAGCCGGTGAAGCAGTTGATCCGGCCGATGCCCGCGGCGGCGGCGTTCTCGATGACCCGCTTGAAACCCTCGACCTGCTCGGCCCTCGCCGCGGCCGTCGGGGCGGCGAAATTGTTCCCCGCGATCAGCGAGGAGACCTCCAGCCCGAGCTCCTCGCCCTTGGCGACGGCCTCGGATAGGTGCGCGACCGCGTCGTCCGCGCGATAGTGCCGGCAGAAGATCTCGAATCCCTCGGCCCCGAGGCGGTGGACCTCGTCGAGGAACCCCAGCAGGTCCATCTCGCCCCTGTCGAACGGTACGCGATAGCTCCACGAGCTGATGGATGGCTTCATCTTGCGTTCCTCACGTTGTGGCCGGGGCCGTCGGGGGGTAGCCGTCGTAGAGTCCTCGTTCGGCCGTGGAGATCGAATGCTGGAGGACCTCGTCGGGCGTGACCTCGCGGCCGAGCCTCTGGGAGAGGTATACGCCCTCGCTGATGAGCATGGTCTTCAGGCCGATCTGGTGTGTCGGCAGCAGCTCGACCTCGCCCTTCAGCGCCGCGGCCCAGTGGTGCTGGGGGCTCCTGTAGGCGGCGGTCTCGGGGTAGCAGCGGCCCCAGCGGGTCTCGGCGGCGCCGAGGTCGAAGACGCCGTCCATTTCCATGTCGCCGATCGTCGTGTGGAAGGCGAAGGGCTTGAGCGTCACGCCGCCCTTGGTGCCGGCGATCTTGCTGCCGTCGGTCCCGCCGAGGTGGATCGCCCAGGCCTCCTCGATGAAGAACGTGATCCCGCCCTCCAGCCGCACCAGGCCGACGCCCAACTCCTCGACGCCGTAGTGCCCGCTCTCGCGCCGCTCGGGGTACATTTCCACCTCCTGGTGCGTCGAGCCGCTGATCGTGAGCACCTTCGGGCTGCCCAGGAGGTAGAGGACCTGCGAGATGTGGTAGACGCCCATGTCGTAGAACGCCCCGCCGCCGGCGATCCCCTTCTGGACGAACTCGGCCCGGCCGTAGCCGTCGACGTACGGACGGCCGCGACGGCGATAGGAGCTGCTCTTGGCGTAGTAGCACTCGCCGAGCAGCCCTTCGTCGATCAGGCGCTTGGCGGCGCGGGTCTCCGGGCTGAACAGCGTGCCGAGCTGCATGGAGAACATCCTGCCCGTCCGCTGGGCCGCCTCGACCATCGCCCGGGCATCCACGTACGCCCCGGCCATGGGCTTCTCCGTGAAGACGTGCTTGCCGGCCTCGAGGGCGGCGACGGCGATCGGGGCGTGCTTGTTGTTGTGGACGCAGACGTCCACGGCGTCGATCTCGTCCATCGCCAGCAGCTCGCGGAACCACTTGAACGTGTGCGGCACGTTATACTGCCGCGCCAGCTCCTCGGCCCGCTCGGGGAGGATGTCGCAGAGGGCCACCAGGCGCACGCCCTCGATCTCCTGCCACCGCTTCACGTGCATCGTGCCGATCTGCCCGTTGCCGATGACGCCGATCCGTACTTCCTTGGACATGGCTGTCTCCTGCATTTCGGGGCAGTGTAGCGGCCTGTCCGAAGCGGGCAAGGCTTTTCGGGGCCCTTTGGAGAGGCGATGGCGAGTCCCGGCCGGACTTCGGCCGGCTGGCGCGGCGTGGGGCTCAGACGAACGGGCGGGAGGCGTCGGGGAGCTCGTCCGACTTCGTCCGCGTCTGGGCGATGGCGGCCTGCTGGGCCGCGGAGGTGGCCGAGAGCTTCTCGCTGGTGGCCCGCAGGCGGCTGTTGAGCAGGAAGGACAGGCCCCAGAGGACCTTGACGGCCAGCGTTCGCTCCTGGCGGAGCAGGGCGAGCAGCTCGTTGCGGTCGAGGCTGAGCACGCGGGCCCCGTCGGGCGCGATGACGTCCGCCGACCGCGGGGCGTCGTCGATCAGGCACATCTCCCCGAACAGGGACCCCGGCGGCAGCTCGGCCAGCTTGCGGTGGTTCTTGAGGACGTGGACCGCGCCCGCGACGGTCACGTAGATCCGCTCGCCCCGGCTGCCCTCGGCGAGGATCCGGTTGCCCGCACCGTAGGTCTCGACCTGGCAGATGTCCAGCACGCGCAGCAGCTCCGCGAACGACAGGTGCCGGAAGAGCGGCACGCGCTGGAGGGCCTGCGTGCGCCGGACGGTCTCGTCGTCCTCGGGGCGTTGCCCCGGCTGCACGCGTACGATCACCACGCTGGCGTTGTCCTGCCCGCCGCGGCGGTTGGCGGTGTCGACCAGTTGGCGGCAGAGCTGCTCCGGATCGAGCTTCTCGCAGGCCTTGGCCAGCTCCGGGTCGCTCACGTGCATCGTCAGCCCGTCGGTGCACAACAGGAACACGTCTCCGCTGACCAGCTCCATGTGCAGCGCGTCGACGCGGACGTGCTCGTGCTGGCCGATCGCCCGGGTGATCATCTGGGCCGAGCGGCTCTGGCGGGCCTTCTCCGCCGACAGCACGCCCATGCGGACGTACTGGTTGGCCAGCGTGTGGTCCTCGGTGAGCCGGAAGAGCTGCCCGCGGCGGAAGAGGTACCCCCGCGAGTCGCCCACGTGGGCGACGATCGCCTGGTCGCCCAGCAGTTGGAGTAGCACGATCGTCGTGCCCATGCCCGCCCGGGCCGGGTCGCTCGTCGCCTCGGCGTGGACCTTCGCGGAGGCGGCCTCGACGGCGGAGACGACCGCCTCCATGGTCTTGATCCGCTTGCGGCGGGTGGGGGCCTTGACGTAGCTCTTGAGGGCCTCGACCTCGCCGAGGACCGCCTCGTGGACCGTCTCGACGGCCAGCCTGCTGGCCACGTCGCCGGCCCGGTGCCCCCCGCAGCCGTCGCAGACCAGGAACAGCCCCAGCCGCGGCTCCATGAAGACCGCGTCCTCGTTGACCGTGCGGACGGTCCCGACGTCGGTTCGCGCGAAACTCTGGTACTTCATCATCCGGCCCTCTTCCGCGAGGGGATCGTGCCCGTGGAACGCTGCATCGCGACCCGATATGATAAACCCGCGTGCCTGTCTTGTGGGGGGGAATCTCGGAAAGGCGGCCGCGCTCGACGTTACCCATCGTCCAACCGCGACCACACGGCCGCTCCTTCCAGCCCGTGGTCGCGGACGTACTGCACGACGTGGAGTTGATGTTGCCTGTCCTCGATGGGCCTGAGCTTGCCACGCACCGCCCACACGCCGCCCGGTGCCACGAGGCCCGAATCGCTCAGAGCCCGAGCGCTGCGCTTTTTCGCAAGCCCCACGTAATGCCGCGCGATCCTCTTGAGGACCTCGTACGTGTCGATCTCCTTCCCCTCCGGAAGCCCAGGGATTCGAATCCCTGGGCTTCTTTCCTCCCCCACAGGCGTACACCGCGCGAGGATATGGTAATGCGCAGCGCTCACCGACAGATCGATAAGCTCCCGTCCGTGGTGCAGGAGCGCCTGTGCTATCTCCCGGCAGGCGATCACGCGCTGGTCCCATTCGAGGAACACCGGCGGGTGTTTCATGGAGCGTCGGGACTGCGCGCAGAGATCGTCGTACGTGCCGGGCGGCGGCGGGTGCTTGTAGTCTCCCTCCACGTGCTCTCGATGGTGCCGCGACCGCCACCCGCGCGGGTCCCCCCGCAGCCACGTGCCGTACGTCGAGCCGCTACAGTGGAACCAGTTCCGCCAGGGGAGCATCCCGGCATCGTACGCAAACCCCCGCGCCCCGTCTACGTCCGCGACCTCGACCGGATGATCTCCGCGACAGGCCGCTCAGGAGACGGCAGCCGTCACCTCATGCACCTTTCCATCCCCCTGCGGCGGGATGAGGTTGTCCGGGAGGGGCTCGCCGTCGAGGGTGAGGGTCACGTGGCCTTTGCACAGGCCTTCGGGCTTCTCGATGGTGATCTCGTAGGTCGCCCCGCGCCAGGCGCACCTCGCTGCCGATGCCGTGATGCTGGGCGACGATGCGGTTGTAGCCCAGGCCGATGTGGCACCGCCAGAGCTCCGTCTTCATGGCTGACCTTTCTCCGATGGCTTTGCAGGCAGGCGGCCTTGCGCCGCGCCGGGCGGCGAATGTAGCAGGTTGAGGGTGCTCTGCAAAGCAGGCCGCCGCGACGGACGACCGGGATCGCGGCCGAAAACGGCGAAGCCTGGCGTAGGCGCTGGGGCTTCGGTCGGCTAGAATACAAAACGTAGCCAGCATTTCCTTGGTGTCAGAGGCTTGCCGCGGTCGCGCGCGGGCGGTGTCGAGGGAAACTCCTCGCCCGCGACATGACCCGGTGGTGCGCGACGCGGCGTGACCTGCCCGGCAAGTGGGTCCTCGTACCCTCCGGGTCACCGATTGCATGTACTCAGCGGCAAGGAGCCGCCGCGCCATGGCAGCGACCCGCAACACGGCACGATGGGATCCGCGCGTTCAGTACGAGCCGTTGCTCAACACGGTCAATGACGCGATCTTCCTTCACGACCTGTCCGGCCGGCTGCTGGAGGTCAACGCGGCCGCGTGCGATCGGGTGGGCTACTCGCGCCAGGAGCTGCTGAGCCGGCGGATCGGCGACTTCGACACGCCGGAGCAAGCCGCAGGCGCCCCGGGCCGCCTCGAGGAGGTCTTCCGCAGGGGGAGCATGATCTACGAGACGGTCCAGGTCGCCCGCGACGGGCGCCAAGTCCCCACGGAGGTCAGCAGCCGGATCATCGAGTACGGCGACCAGCCTGCCGTGCTCAGCGTCGCCAGGGACATCACCGAACGCAAGAGTGTGCGAGACGCCCTCCAGCGCCGCGTGGAGGAGCTGGCCGCCCTGAACCGCCTTGGGAGACGCGTCGGCGAGAGCCTCCAGGTGGAGGAAGTGGCCCGGACGGCCCTGCGGGAACTGGCCGAGGTGGTCCGCGCGGACGTTGCGATGCTGTTCCTGGCCCAGGGCGACGAGCTGCGGCGGATCGGCCTGCATCCCGAGCACAACGGCCTGCGGGCGGAGATGCCCGCCACCGAGCGGCTGGGGCAGTGCCTGTGCGGCCTGGCGGCCCGGGCCGGCCGGTGCGTCTACAGCGC
>Ga0307380_10011582_pt1 | contig 11029 bp, 8 predicted proteins | sample UN3MG_FD_202239 | JGI IMG/M metagenome (GOLD analysis project Ga0307380, IMG submission 202239) | Soil microbial communities from Risofladan, Vaasa, Finland - UN-3 | ecosystem: Environmental > Terrestrial > Soil > Coastal area > Acid sulfate soil | place: Finland: Risofladan, Vaasa | collected... | reverse complement strand
GCAGCGCGGGCACGTGCTGGAACGGCGAGAGGTTCAGCAGCCACTGCGGCAGCTCGAGCAGGATGCCGAACATCGCCGCCACGAACACCCAGGCCACCAATGCCCAGGCCGCGAGCGACCAGCGGGGCAATAGGCCGTAGACGAGCAACGTCGCACCGGCGAGCAGCCACATCGCTGGGACCATCACCAGACCGGCCGCGGTCAGTTCGGCCACCTTGGCGGCCTCGCCGAGCACGAGAGCAGCAGCTGCGCCCATCGCCACTCCGCACACCAACGCCAACACCACGGTGCCGACCAGCGCAACGGCGAGGTGGCTCCACACCCACCGGCGGCGACCGACCGGCGCGGCGAGTACCGGGTCGGCGCGACCCGACATCTCCTCCGAACGCAGCCGCAACACCGACGACACGGTGAAGCCGGTGGCGAAGAGCGCCATGATCAGCATCGCCGTCGACAGGAAGGCATCGGTCACCGATGCGACGCCGAGCTGCGCGAAGAAGTCGGCCATGTCGGGGTTGTCCTCGATCATCTGCTCGGCCTGGTCGGCAAAGAGCCCGTAGAAGAACGCCAGCGTTCCGAGCCCGACCACCCATCCGACGAACGAGCCGCGCTGGAGCCGCACCGCGAGACCCAACGAGCTCGACAGTCGCTCCGGGGCCTCCGCTCGTCCATCGCGCTGCGCCACGAGCCCGTTGCCGTAGTCACGATGATCCTGCAGAGCTCGGGCCGCAAGCACGAGCGAGATGGTGGCCACGACCGGTAACACGAGCACCCACCACCGTTCGTCGGCGTAGGGGCGAATCGACTGGGCCCAACCGATCGGCGACGCCCACGACAGCACGCCGTTGCCGACATCACCGATCGCACGCAGCACGAACGCGACTCCGATGACGAGCCCGGCAGTGGCGAGCGCGGCGCGGGAGCCGCTCGCGATCTGTGCGGTCACTGCGGCCACGGCGGCGAACACCATCCCGGCGCCGGCCATCGACGCACCGAACGCGAACGATCCCGCCGCAGGAAGCCCGAAGGCCAGCAGCGCCACGATGTTGCCCACGGCGATCGCCGCGTTGACGACCAACGCTCCGATCATCGCCGACGCGAGGGCAGCGTGGCGACCGACCGGGGCGGCACGCACCAGTTCGGCCCGTTCGGTCTCCTCTTCGGTGCGGGTGTGCCGGACCACCATGAACACGCTCATCACCGCCACAGCGATGAACATCCACTGTGCCGTCTCGTTCATCACCACGGCGCCGAGCGTCGGATCGTCGAGGCCGTAGCCGGGTCCGGCCTGGATGATCATTGCGGAGTTGCCGCGCACGGTGCGGGCGTAGCCCTCCAGGTCCTCCCGTGTCGTGTAGAGCGCAACGATGCTCCACGCGGACACGGCCATCAGCCCGACGAGACCGGACAGCCACATCGCGATCCGGAATCGATCACGGCGCAGCACCAGCCACAACAGCTGACGGGTCCCCGTGAAGAACGACTGCGGATGCGGATCGTCGTGCGACGCTCGCGCCGCCGTCGGGCTCGACACCGCATCGATCGTGAGCCCCGTCATGGCGACGCTCGCTCTCGTCCGCCGTTCGCCGAAGCGAGTTCGTCGCCATAGTGGCGGAGGAACAGTTCCTCGAGTGTCGGCGGTTGGCTGACGAGCGAGCGGATACCGAAGCTCGACAGGTGCCGGATCGTTTCGTCGAGCGCGCCGGCATCGACGTCGAACAGCACGTGCCCGTCGTCGACCGTCACGTCGTGAACGCCGGCGATGGTGTCGAGTCCGGTGATCGGGCGATCGGTGGCGACACTGACGCTCGTGCGCGTGAGGTGTCGCATCTCGTCGAGCGTTCCTGTTTGCACGGCGCGGCCCCGACGGATGATCGTGACGCGATCGCACAGCTTCTCGACCTCCGCGAGGATGTGGCTCGACAGCAGCACGGTGCGGCCTTCGCCCGTGGCTTCCAGCACGCACTCCTGGAACACGGACTCCATCAACGGATCGAGGCCCGCGGTGGGCTCGTCGAGCAGCATCAGCTCGGCATCGGACGAGAGCCCGGCGATCAGGGCCACCTTCTGGCGGTTGCCCTTGGAGTAGGTGCGGCTCTTCTTCGTCGGATCGAGTGCGAGACGCTCGATCAGCTCGTCGCGCTTGGCCAGGTCAACTGCCTGTCGGCCCGTGCGACCGCCACCAAGACGCAAGCGCGCCAGCAAATCGATCGTCTCGCCGCCGGACAGGTTGGGCCAGAGGTTGACATCGCCGGGAACGTACGCGATGTGCCGGTGGAGCTCGACGGCGTCGCGCCACGGATCACCGCCGAGCAGGCTCACGGTGCCGCTGTCGGCTCGGAGCAGCCCGAGCAGGATGCGGATCGTGACGGTCTTGCCCGAACCGTTCGGTCCGAGGAAGCCGTGGACCTCCCCGGGGCGAACCTCGAGATCGAGCCCGTCGAGGGCCCGGGTGGAACCGAAGGTCTTGACGAGTTGCTCGATCCGGATCGCTGACGACATGCCATGCCCTTTCGTCACCACCAGTCTGCCAGCCGCGGCGCCGCCCACTCCGGCGCAGCGGTCCGTGACGGCCTTCACATCGACTCGATGCCACGCCATCTACCTACTGGTCGGTAGGCTGGGTCCAAACGCCACGAGGAGGGTCATGTCCGCCATCGCCACCGCCAACGTCCGCACCAGCGCCACTCGGAACGCCGAGCCCGTGATCGACACGCCCACCGGTCTCAAGCCGGTGCTCGACGTCATCCCCGAGCACTGCTACGAACGCTCGACCGCTCGCGGCCTCTTGCTCTTCGCACGAGACGTCGTGATCTTCGGCCTCGCCGTGTGGGGCCTGCTGTCCACGAACAACCCCCTGCTGCTGATTCCGCTGTGGGCGCTCGCCGGGATCTCGACGGCCGGGCTGTTCGTGATCGGCCACGACGCGGCCCACGAAGCGCTGTTCGACTCGAAGCGTCTCAACGCCGTGGTCGCCCGGCTCTCGATGCTGCCCTCGCTACACGCCGTCGAGATCTGGGTGTTCGGCCACAACCGGGTCCATCACGGCCACACGCTCAAGCAGGGCCTCGACTTCGTGTGGCATCCGCTGACCGTCGAGCAGTACGAGGAACTCGGCCGCCTGGCGAAGCTGCGCCACAAGCTCGAGTGGGGCCCGTTCGGCGCCGGCGCCTACTACCTGCGCGAAGTGTGGTGGAACAAGATGGTGCGGTTCACGCCGCCGGCTCGTTGGGCCCGCCAGATGCGTCGCGACCAGGCGATCGTCGCGCTGTACGCGATCAGTGCCCTCGTGGCCCTCGTCGCAGTCAGCGGTGTCGGCGGGATCTGGCTCTGGGCCAAGGTCGTCGTCATCCCGTTCCTGCTGTTCTGCCAGGCGATCGGCTGGGTCGTCCACGTCCACCACATCTCACCGAGCATCCGTTGGTGGCCGCGCCGGGAGTGGAACCGCTTCCGCGGCCAGGTCGAGGGCACCACGATCCTGTGGGGGCCACCGGGCTGGGACTTCTTCGTCCACTGGATCATGGTGCACCTCCCCCACCACGTCGACATGCGCATCCCGTGCTACCGGCTCCCCGAAGCGGCCCGCGCGATCGCCGAGGCGTTCCCCGACCAGGTCGACGAGCGTCCGATCCGGCTGCGCGACTACCTGACCTCGACGAAGGCCTGCAAGCTTCACGACTTCGAGACCGGCACCTGGCACCCCTACCCCGCCTGATTACATCACGGGTCAGACCCGCGATGTAATCCCGGCGGCGACCCCTGCTGCAATCAGGTTCACCGCAATCGCGCCTTCGCCTCGCGCTTCGCGCTGGTGAGTTCGACGCGCTGCGGATGCCCCTTGTAGAAGGGGTCGAGCGGGTAGCAGCCCGATACGAGACCGTTGCGCGGCGCGGTGGTGCAGTCGCTGAACGTTCGGCAGATCCGACCGCGATCGAGCGGGCGGCCCGCCAGCACGTCAGCGGCCAACTCGGGATACGACAGGACCATCCGACCGAGACCGATCATCGTCGCGCCGCCGCCGGCGACCGCCGCCTGGCCGACGTGCGCCAACCAATCCTGCAGGTACGAGTACCCCGAGCCGATGATCGTGAGTTCGGGATGCGCCGCCGTCAGTTCAGCGGTGACGGCCAACTGGCGAGCCACGCCCACCAAGGGGTCCTCCGGCGGTTGGTAGCCATCCGATGGCGGGAAGTAGGCCGGGCGTTGGACGTGCGGGTTGTAGTACGGGCTGCCCGCGGTCGTGCTGACCAGCCCGATACCCATCTCGGTGAACCGGTCGAGCAGCGCGTGCGTCTCTGCGAGATCGACACCGAGCCCGGTGCCGTCTCCGCCGAACGCGAAGCCGTACGAGCCGTGCGTCTCCGGCTCACCGACTCCCCCGTCGCCGGGGATGAACGGAGCGAGGTCGAACGCCGACAGCCGAACGGCGATCGCCAGGCCGGGCGCGCGTTCCCGGATGCCAGCGACCACCGTGCGGAGGAACTGCGTCCGGCCCTCGAGGTCGCCGCCGTAGCGGCCGGCGCGGCCGTAGCCGGTGAGCAGCTCGTGGAGCAGGTACCCGTGACAGTGTTTGACGTCGACGAAGTCGAAACCGGCCTCGTCGGCCAGCACGGCCGCAGCGATGTAGTCCTCGGCGAGCGCGTCGAGTTCGTCGTCATCGAACACGGCAGCCGCGTCGACGCCGACCCGACGATCGAGCCACGGATGCTCGTAGGCCGTCCTCGGCACCGGCGCTCCCTCCGGACGAGACCACCGACCGGAGTGTGTGAGCTGCAGACCCGTGACCTGGGCCGGATCGAGCAGGGTGCGCAGCTCGGCGACTTCGTCGACGGTGCGGGAGTCGAGGATCAACTGATTCGGGTTGGCGCGCCCATCGGCTCGAACGGCGGTCGCCTCGCCCCACACGAGACCACAGCCGCTGGCACCGATGCGCCGCCACCGACGCCGCACGAGGTCGGTCGGCCGGCCGTCGGTGGTGCCGTCCCAACCCTCCATCGGCAACACGGCGAACCGGTTCGGCGCCGTCGCCGTGCCGGCTGCTCCATCGCTGATCTGCACCGGCGCAGCGAGCACGCCGGCCGGATCGACGGCGTCGTCGATCGGGATCTCGACGCTCAGCGACGCGCAGTGGTCGCGGAACGCGTCGACCGTGTCGAGCTTCTTCACCTGTGTCCAGCGCACACTCATGTCGCTCCTCCTGCCCGCGCCGGCGATGTCCACGCATCGATCCGTTCGACGATGTCGGCGAGCACGGCACGATCCGAGCCGGGTCGCTGAGGCACCTCGCGGGGCGTGTTGCTCGACGCCGCCCAGCCCCGCAACTCGAAGCACATCGCGGCGTCGTGGCGGTAGCCGGGCACGGGCGCCCGGAACGTGAAGTGCCCGAGGTACTGCAAGAGATCGTTGAGCTCGTGGAACCGCGGGTCCTCGTTCGCCCACATCCGGTCGCGCAGCGCGAACGCTTCGGGGGCGAACGTCGACAGCCCGAGCAGGTAGTCGGACCCGTACATCACCATGTCGATCGCAAGGTCGTTGCCCGTGAACACACGGAACTCGGGCCGTACCCGATCGCGGGCGGCGAGGCGGTCCCATTCGAGTCGACGGCTCAGCGACGAGTGCTTCGCTCCGATGCACGACTCGATACCCATCATCGCCTCGTATGCGGCGAGCGACGGGATCCGGCCGTAGGGAACGAACATCGCACCGAGTTCGAAGCCGATGAACCGATCGACACGCTCACCGATCGCCGCGAGTGCGTCGACCCAACCGTGATCGTCGAGCGAGTTGAGTCCGTACGAGGGGAAGATCACCGACGTCCCGCCGCGCACAGCGATGGCCTCACAGGCGGCGAGGTAGCCGTCGAGGTCGAACGCATCGCCCGGCCGGTCAGCGACGTAGGCCCCGGCGACGAACCCGCTGCCGGCGACCGAGCTGGTGTGGTCGAGCACCTCCGACTTCTGGGCGTCGGTCAGCAGCTGCACGTAGCCGGTGTCCATGTTGACCGCCGGCGTGAGGCCGGCGACGACGGTGCGGTGGATGTGCGCCTCGGTCGCTTCCCAGTCGATCGCCCCGTCGGGCGTGAACGGCAGCAGCACCGCCGACATCCCCGTGATCGCCCTGCCCGGACGGATCCGAGCGAGCACACCGGATTCGGTGAGTGGCTCGTCAGCCGCGTCGGTCATGACGGCGCGCCGGGCTCCATCAGCTCGATGCGACCGCGTACCGGCGCAGGATCCGGCGACCGAGGGAGGTCTTGTGGACCTCGTCCGCACCGTCGTAGATGCGAGCAGCGCGCTCGTGGCGGTACCAGTAGGCGAGCACGGTGTCGTCGGTGACACCGAGGGCACCGTGCACCTGGATTGCCGTGTCGACCGCCTTCAACATCGTGTTGGCGACCGAGAACTTGATCGCCGCGATCTCGTCACGGGCGGCCTTGGCGCCGTGTTGGTCGATCGTCCAGGCTGCGTGCAACGTCTGCAGGCGAGCACCACGAATCTCTGCGTCGAGTTCGGCGGCCCAGTGCTGGATCACCTGGCGGTCCGCCAACGTGTCGCCGTTCGGGTCGATCACCCGCTCGTTGGCGCGGGCACACATCAGATCGAAGGACCTGCCGGCGATGCCGAGCCATCGCATGCAGTGGTGGATGCGACCGGGCCCCAATCGCTCCTGCGCGATGGCGAAACCGCCTCCGCGCGGCCCGAGCAGGTTGTCCATCGGCACCCGACAGCCCTGGTAGATCACCTCGCCGTGGCTGGCGTGGCCGCTGCCGGCGTGGCCCATCACGCTCACGTTGCGCACCAGGTTGAACCCCGGCGTCGCGGTCGGCACGAGGATCATGCTGGTGCGCGCATAGGGAGGAGCATCGGGATCCGTGACCGCCATCACGATCGCGAAGTCGGCACCGTCCGCGGAGCTCGTGAACCACTTCTGGCCGTTGATCACCCACTCGTCGCCGTCCTCCACGGCCGCGGTCTCCAGCAGCAGTGGGTTCGATCCCGCCGTCTCGGGTTCGGTCATCGAGAAGCAACTGCGGATCTCGCCTGCGACGAGCGGACGCAGGTACCGCTCGCGCTGTTCCTCGGTGGCGTGCGAGTGGAGAATCTCGATGTTGCCCGCATCGGGCGCCTGCGTCCCGAACACCACGTGGCCCAACGGGCTGCGACCGAGCGCCTCGCTGAGCAGGCCATGGTCGACCATGCTCAACCCGAGCCCACCGAACTCAACGGGGTGGTTCGGCGCCCACACGCCCATCTGGCGCACCTTGTCCTGGGCTGCCCGGACCCGTTCCTCGAGCACGGCCGGGTCGCCGTGGAGCATCTCGCCCTCGAGCGGGATCACCTCGCGGTCCATGAAGTCGCTGACCATCTCGAGGATGGTGGTCATCTGTTCCGAGACCTCGAAGTCCATGGCGTACCTCCAGCACCCACGTTGCCACGAACGCGGTGCGCCGCGTACATCGACGAACTGATCGCCTCGTGCGCACGCGCGTACTGTCGGCCGCATCTCGATGACCCCTGCACTGAACTCTTCCGCCCCGGCGCTGATCACCTACGCCGACCGGCTCGCCGGAGACATCGACGGCGTCGCCTCGCTGCTCGCCGGTCCGTTGGCTGGAGCCTTCGGCGGTGTGCACCTGCTCCCGTTCTTCGTGCCGATCGACGGCGCGGACGCAGGCTTCGATCCGGTCGACCACACCGACGTCGATCTCCGGATCGGTTCGTGGGACAACATCACCGCGCTGGCGGGCCGATTCCGCGTGATGGCCGACCTGATCGTCAACCGCGTGTCGTCGACGTCCGAGCCGTTCCTCGACTGGCTGTCGAGCGCTGGGCCGCGACGTCAATCGGCGTGCTTCCGAGCCTGCCTTCGACGGGACGTTCGAACCGCTCGAGTCGGCCGACCACGTCGTCGCCGTGCGGTGGTCGAGCCCGGCGTCGACCGTCAGCATCGAGGTCGATCTCACGAGTGCATCGTTCTCGGTCGACCCACCGTTCGATTGAGGCTCACCAGGCACCCCGTGGCGGCTTCACCAGTCGTAGAATTCGGACGTGCCCGACGATCTTCCGTTGCTGCCCGATCAACCGAGCACGAGCGACAACCTCCGGCGTTTCGGCCCTGCCGCGATCATCGCCGTGGTCGCGTTGCTGTTCGTGCTCCAGAACACCGAGAGCGTCCGGTTCGACTTCCTGTGGTTCGACTTCCGCTGGCCGCTCTGGGCGATGCTGCTCGTGTTCATGGCCATCGGCGCACTGATCGCGTGGGGCATCGGGCTCCGCCGCGCCCACCGCGCTGGCGACGGCTGACGACGGGAAGCCTCGGTCGATTCACGCTGCGCCGAGCCGATGGCACTCGACTCGAGACATCCTGTGAGGTGAGTGAATCCGCGAAGCAGGCACCGTGTCATGATGCGCCGATGACCAACGACCAGGCGCACGATCGGTACCGCCAAGCAGCGCAGATCCTCCATGATGTCGCCAAGCCGATGCGGGTGCTGTCGGCGCTCGCGTGGCCCGCGGAACTCCGACAGGAGTTCCTCTCCGGCGGGGCCGACAAGCTCCCGGAACCCACGTACGCGGCGGTCGATCCAACGACGGTCCTCGACGGGATCGCCGCCGTGCGCCGGCTCCTGCGGCCGGGCAACGTCGTCGACGACTGGCTCGATCGCGAGGCGACGTCGATCGAGTCGACCGCGCTGATGCTCTCGACGGTCGGTACCCCTGCGTTCCACGCCTACAGCCGCAAGCTCTACGGCGTCCCCCACCAACCGCTGCGCTACGACCCCGCAACCCCACTCGAACTCGCCCAGAAGGTCCACGAGTCGCTCGCCGACCTCCAGGCAGCGGCGCTGGTCCCGCCCGTCATCCGCAGTCGGACCGGCGAGGAGGTCGCCGAGTTCATCGAGGCGGCGGTCGCCGAGCACTTCGGCGACGCTGCGCCCGAGGTGTTGCTGGTCGACGAACTGTCGGCCAACGCCGTGGCGTCGACCAGCAAGATCAAGATCCGCCGTGACGCCAAGTTCACCCCGAAGGACTCGGCCCAGCTCCTCAACCACGAGGCGTTCATCCATGTGGCGACCGGGCTCAACGGTCGGGCCCAGACCGACATCCCGATCCTGGCGATCGGCCACCCCGGCACCACCCGCACCCAGGAGGGGCTCGCCGTGTACTCCGAGTACGTGTCGGGCACGCTGGGGATGGACCGGCTCAGGCGACTCGCCGACCGGATCGTCGCCACCCAATTGGTGATCGACGGCGCCGACTTCATCGAGCTGTACCGCTGGTTCCTCGAGCGGAGCCCCAACCCGGAGCAGGCATTCGAGTCGGCTCGGCGCATCTTCCGCGGTGCCCCGATCACCGGTGGCGCCCCGTTCACCAAGGACTGTGCCTACCTCTCCGGATACCTGTCGGTGGCCACGTTCATCCGCGCGGCGTTCCGTGCCGGTCGCGCCGACACCCTCGGCCTGCTGTTCTCGGGCAAGCTCGACCTCTTCTCGATCCCCGCGCTCGGCGAGCTGCGCAGCCAGGGCCTGGTCAAGCGGGCGCAGTTCGTGCCGCCGTGGGCGTCGGACCCGGGCTGGGTGCTGGCGCACCTCACGCTCAACACGTTCATGGCCGACATCGACCTGTCGGCGGTGACCGACGCGATGTCGGAGGTCCTCGAGCACTGCCCGCGCGTCGAGATCGAGTTGGCCGGCTGACAGGTCGGCCGTGGCCGGCGCTCAGTCGCGCACGGTGTCGCGCAGGTGCTTGTTGTTGCGCGGCTCCGACTTGGTCTTCATGTCCGTGAGCTGACGGATCATCTCGTCACGCACCTCGTTGAGCGCCCGATCGAGATCGGCGTTCGACGACGTCGCGACGAGCGGCTCGTGTCCGTCGACCTTCAGGTCGAGTGTGACGCGCTGGCTCTTGGCATCACGATCCTTCAGGAAGAGCTGCATCGACACGGTCCCGGCATCGAACGACCGCAGTCGTGAGTCGAGCTTCGACCAGTGATCGACGAGCTTGTCGATGTCGGCCTGGTACAGATCGCCGTGCACGGTGAGACTGTCGGCCACGGTGGCCGGATGCTGGTTGGTCATCAGTGCTCCCTTTGTCGGGGTGGACGGGTCGCCCGTCTCTCTGACTCCATTCAATCCGATCACGACGTGATCGACCCAACCACTCGGGGTTCGCGGACGACCGCCGCGTCGGGGAGGGCAACCTGCAGCATCTCGAAGTCGCCGGACCAGTCGCGCCATGCCCATCGAGTTCCCGGCGGAAACGCCACCGCGTCAGCGACCCCCGCGTGCATCGGAGCGTCGTCGCCCACGATCAGCGCCGCCGATCCAGCGAGCACGACCGAGACGACGAACTCACCATGATGCGTCAGCGTGTCGACATCCGACCGGTTCTCGCCGGAAGGTGACGTGCCGGTGGCCTCCACGACGATGGCGCCGCCGAGGCCGGCGGTCGCTCCGCCGATGCCCGTGTCGCGGGCGTGAAGGCCATCGATCAGCCACGGCCGGCGCGGCGCGTCGGCCGCGACGTGCCGGACGAATCGCTGTTGGCCGAACGTTCGGTCGGGTCGCGTCGATGCCGTCGGCAGCGTGATGTCGTGTTCGACGAACGTGTCGTGCTCGGCCGGGCAGCCGATCTCGATGACCTCCATGCCGGACGAACTCGCCAGCACGCGGTGGCGGATCTCGGGCGGCTGGAGCACGCAGTCGCCGGCCTCGAGTCGAAACGGTTCGCCCTGGTCCTCGTACACGACGTCGACCCAGCCGCGAGCGCAGAAGATCAACTGGAATCTGACCCGATGAAAGTGCACGTAGTCCGGGACCGGGCCGCCTTCGGGAATCACGATGTGCGACGCGATGAACCTCCCTCCCCATCGATCCGGGAGCAGGTCGCGGTAATGCATCCCGGCCCGACCGACGCCGAAGTCGTCGTCGGCCCGAACGATCGAGAGCGACGGCACCGATTGCGGCAGGTCCAGCGTTCGTCGGTCCGGCCGGAACTCGATAGTTGTCCCGTTTGCGGCGGTCATCGTC
>Ga0307380_10011572_pt1 | contig 11040 bp, 5 predicted proteins | sample UN3MG_FD_202239 | JGI IMG/M metagenome (GOLD analysis project Ga0307380, IMG submission 202239) | Soil microbial communities from Risofladan, Vaasa, Finland - UN-3 | ecosystem: Environmental > Terrestrial > Soil > Coastal area > Acid sulfate soil | place: Finland: Risofladan, Vaasa | collected... | reverse complement strand
GCTCCTTGTTTCCGGGTCAACGATTGCCACTATTATACCAGACCAGCGCAGAGCGTTGGCTTCCCCCTGCCCGTCTAGAAATGCGGGCACTTGCTCCACCGGCCCAGCGCGCGCAAGAGTCCCTCCAGGTAATAATAGTCACCCCAGATCAAACAGTTGTCCATTCGTTGCTTTCTGGGCACGTATTGCGCGCCGTGCATCAGCAACCCCGCATGAGGAGTTCCAGCGGTCGTATAATTATCCGTCAACGATTCCAGCATCGCCAGGGCCTGCTTTTCATATCTCGATTGGATTGCCTCATCGTCCGTGCATTGAGCTGACTCGAACAAACCGGAGGCTACGATTGAGGCCGCGGAAGAATCGCGATAGGTGTTGGGGATATCGGGACAATTGAAGTCCCAATACGGCACCTGGTCATCCGGCAGATTGTTGATAAAGTAATCGGCCGTCTTGAAAGCAGAAGTCTTGAACGGGCCGTGCCCGGTTCTGAGATAGGCATGGGCAAAGCCGTACACGGCCCAGGCCAGCCCGCGCGACCAACACGAATTCGGCGCGTATCCCTGTCCACCCAGCCACTCGATAAACTCGCCGGTCTTGGGTTCGTATTTCACCAGGTGAGCCGTGCTGCCGTCCTCTCGCATGAAGAAACGCTGGACGCCGGCGGCTTCGCTAAAGCCCACGTTGTAAAACCGCTTATCGCCCGTCTCCTCAAAGGCCCACCACATCAGGGCGATATTCATCATGGCATCCACGGCCGACGTAAAGTTATCCGTCTCATCATCCTGCGTGCTATGCCATTGAATGATCCCGATGTGGGGATTGAGCCGCCGGGTGTAATAGTCGGCGGCAGTGAGGACGACCTCCTTGTAATGCGGGTCACCCACGATGTAATACCCCTTCAGGTGCGAGAGGCCCAGCAAGAAGCCGAGGTCGTGGGTCCAGGTGTCGGTCTTGCGATATTCGACCATCGCCGTCCATTTCCTAGCCCAGGCCAGGTATTTCTCTTCCCCAGTCGCCTCATACGCCAACCAGAGCAGTCCAACCCAATGCCCGTCGCCCCACACTCCCCGGTCGGAAGCATCGATTTTCCCATCCGGAAAAGTCGAAACGGGAAACACGTTCCCAATAGAGGCCAACTGCTCTGCCATCAGGTCAATCTTGGAGAGACAGAATTCCACTGCCTTGGTGAACTTTTCCTTTTGTTGAGTCGTCAAATGTGTGCTCATAGATGCTTCTCCTTGTATTTAGCCTGTTGCCAACCACCACACGTCACCTTGCGGTGCGATGATCTCCCATTCTTCCCCCCGAAATTCGACCCGGTAGCCGCGCAAAGTGACGATGAACTGGGGCGTGGCGCGCGCCTCGCCCTCTACCGGGAAGAGCAAGGTGTGGAAGACCAGTCTGCCATTCCCTGTCTGGAGACAGGCCACTTCGGGCGCGGGGCGCATTTGATCATAGTACGGGCAATGCCAGCCTCGGAAGGGATCTTTGGATCCCAGGAAGGTGCTTGCGGCAACGGGATTTTGGCCCACGGTGATCAGGATGAGATTCGCGTCTTGAAACTGGGTTGCCGCGACCGCCATAGACCGATCGCCGGGAATAAGCGCCACCTCCCCGTCGTAAAAATGCCATATCTGCTCGGCCTGACGGACGTCCTGGCCTTCGATGGTATCCCGCACCACCCAAAAATGCGGCTTGACGAACATGACCTCGCGCTGATGTGTGACATCGCTGACCAGACACACCTTGCCATGGCCGACGCCTTTTTCCCGCAGCAACTTTTCATCAATCTCGCTGGCTTCTTCACCGTACCCCGCGCTAAACGACCCGCGCGCGTAATCGTATCCTGGCCGGATCACCATCGAGCCTTCGGCGTCGCCCGGAACCTGGCTGTAGCTGTTCACCAACACGCTGTTGTACGCCGCGGTCGTCTTAAAATACTTGGCCCAGTCCATCCAGTCCGCGTCGGGGCTGGTGGTATAGCGCCAGCGCCCGCAGTTTACCAGGAATTTGCGCCCGAACGCCGACACTTCAATGTTCAACTGGTCTTCGTTCATGTGGTTGTCGCCCCAGCGGCCCACGTCCATAAAGAGATAGCGGGCCTGGTCGCTCCAATCGCTGCGCATGAACCCGACGCGCGCCTCAGGGAAAAAGTAAGAGGTCGGTGGAGCCTGGCCACGTTCGCCGTTGGTCAGGCGGTACTCGATCTCTGGCATGCCCAGCTGCCCGGCAATTCGTTCCAGCTGTTCCCTGCGGTTGGTCTTGGTATTCGAGTCGTTGGTGATGGGCACACTGTAATCCGGCTTGCCCTGGAGCAGTGCGGCGCGGGCGCTCAACCGCAGCCGCTCGACATACGACTCGGGGAACAGCGCCTCAAAACCATTTCGGGACGCCACCTCGAACAGGGTGAAAAAGCTGCGCATCGCCACCCAGTGATAGCCGCCGGACATTTCTTTGGTGTACCCGTCGCCGTGAAACTGTTCCGGCCACATCGTCATCAGGAAATCAACCGCGTACTGCCGCCACTGCTCCGCTTCGTTGAACTCGGCGTAAAAGATGCCCAGGAGGCCCAACGCGGCGGTCTCCAGGCACGCATGATTGCCGGTGGTCCAATGGTGCTTACGCAGGAATACGCCGTGCTCGTGGATGGACAAGAGAATCCGCGCCCATTTCTCTGGCGTCATGCGAGGGCTGCGAATGATCTTGGCCAACGCCTCCGGCCAGGTTTCCGCGGCCCGCCCGGCGACCTCGAACGGGCGCCAGGTGGAGCTTTTGTATTGGAGATAGGGCTTGCCTTCCGGTTCGAATGGCGGCACCGCTTCGATATAGTCCAGCATGTGGTCAATGATGGTCTCGGCGTAGACCTCGTTTCCGGTTTTCTGGTATTCATCGGCCAGCAGCATGAAATAGCCGTGCCGCACCAAGCCGCCGTTCCACTCCAGGTCTCCGGTCGGCGTCGCGTACCAGTCCAAGCCCGCCGACATGTCCATCGTGTATTCGCCGAGATGAAACTGCTTGGCGACAAACTTGTCCGCCTCGCCGGCCAAGTCGTGGTGCATCACCGGGCCGACTTCTTCCTGATGATAGCCGTCGGCGCGCCGGGGCAGCTCTGCGCGGTAGAACGCGAGCAGGTCGTCAAGAGAATCGAACGGTTCACTCAGTATTGAATTGACTTTTTCTAATGTGGTCATGTTCACTCCCAAGAGCGCGTCACTTGAGCACCAGCGTAAACGCGGCCCCAATGTCCTTTCTTACCACGTTCCAGCCGGCGATCTCGAACTGCGCCTGAAAAGAGCCTGTGGCGTGTCTGTCATTGACCAGCTTGACCCAGACCCGCTTTTTGGTCTTGGGCAACATGGAGAACCAGTTATCTGAGTAAATCTGGGTGATCGCTTCGTCGATGCCCTTGAGCCTCAGCCCGGCGAAGAAGGCCATATCTGTGCCGTTGTTCTCAAGCTTGATCAACACTAGCGCGGACTGACCCGCATCTAGCTCGGCCGGCTCGTGGAACACCTTGACGTCCAGATCGATTGAGGGCAGGTTCTTCAAATCCGCCAGGTAAGCCCGGTCATTGTCCAGGTCTATGACCGCCCGCTGCTCCTCGGGGCTAGACGCTTGCCGGACGTAGGCCGGTTCCGAGATGCCCGTAGCGTGCTCGCCGTAGAGCCGGACCTCGAGCAGGTTTTCCTCTCCCCACTTGACGGCCTCGGGCGGGATGGGATAGAACCGCTTGATCAAGTTGGGCACGATAAACGGATCGGAGCTGATACGGACATTCTGTTTGTCGCCCTTCACTGCAGGCTGACCGGATACGGCGGCGGTCGTCGGCGCAGCCTCGCCTTTTTCCTGCGCCATCCGTTCCGCCCACTTTTCCGTGAACAGCAGATCGTCTGTCCCCAACTGAACCGTCATCTCCTCTTCGGTGCCGCCGATGCGGACGCCGTTGAACCAGGCCTCGTCGTTTCCCTCGAGTCCGGCGCAGAACACTTCGAGGTCGGTCCCTTGCCACTCGGCGGGGATGTCGACCTTCCGGGTGTAGAATACTGACTCACCCTCTGCCGGCGCGACCGTGGGTTTCTTCCAGTACGCGGGCATGATCGTCTTTTGCCAGCGCATTTCGTCCTTGGTCTTGCCCACCTGGAATTCCCAATAACCGTTGAGGTTGATCACTTTTTCGGGCCGGGCATATCCACAAGTCCCAACCCAATAGAGATTCTCGGCCAGGAGCTCCTCAGACTGTCGCATCTCTAGATGGAGGAAGAAAACTCGCCGCAAGTAATCGGCCGGCACCCGCCAATCCACCTGGAACGCCCTGGCCGACGAGTCCGCTTCGACCGTGACCGTCGCTTCGCGCGTGTAGAGGGAACGCATATTCAGGTCATAGATGACGGCCTTGACCTGGACCTCGCCCAGGCGCAGCTGCCTGTCAGTGATGGCATAGATGGTCGGATCAAAGACCTCGTTCCCGTCAAAGACGTATTTCTCCATGTCCGCCACGACGATGTCATCCAGAGCCGCGCGCTTGTACATGTAGAACGACGCCTTGGGCACTCCGTACCAGTCGATCAACTCGCGGTGGAACGTGGGCCAACTGCCGTTGATCTGCCACTGCATACAACCCGAACACCAGTACTTGGTCTGGCGGCAGTATTCCAGGTTGTGACGGTGGCATTGGCCATGCGAGATCTGGGTCGCCATGATCCAATGCTCAAGATCATCCAACCCGCCATACTCGCGGGCGTCCCGCTCCTGCTCGCCGACGACGGCATGGTGGTACTGCCACGTCTGCTTGTCAATCGGCCAAATCTTGTCCTCGCCCACAAACTTTTTGATGCTTTCCAGCATCGGCGCGCTGCGCTTCACAGCCACCTCAGCTCGATACAGAACCATCCGGGCATCGCCGTTCAAGATGTCGCCGTTGTACTTGTTTGAAGTGCGGGTGGGCAACATCAGCAGGCCGCCGTGGCGGTCGCCCTTGTAGGGCGAGCCGCGCCGGAAACTGCGGGTGGGGTCATACTCCCGACAGGCCAAGTCCAGTTTGTCCACCAGTTCTTTATTCTCAGGCTCGTCCGGATTATATTCGTTGCCGCCGCTCCACATCACCACGCTGGGGTGATTGCGAGTACACTTGATTGCGTCGATTGCGCATTTCAGGAAGAGGTCATGCGGCATCACCGGATAACTGGCGCAGGCCAGCCAAAACTCGGCCCACGTCAGTATCCCTTTCCGGTCGCACAGCTTGTAAAACGTCTCGGTCTCTTGAATCCCGCCGGCCCACACCCGCAGCATGTTCAGGTTGGCCGCCTCGACCTGATCCAGGTAAAGCCTGTAGCGCTCCTCCGTCAAGCGAAATAGACTGTCCACCGGCACCCAGTTGGTGCCGCGCACAAAGAACCGCTTCCGATTGACGCTGAACGTCCATGGATACGGTTCGCCGACGATAGACCAGAGCCGGTTGGATTGCGCGTGAATCGCCTGCACCCATTCGGCGTCGTCGTTTTGGAGATAGGCCACCTCCCGCACTCCAAACTCGGTCTCGCAAGCATCCATGACCACGCCATCGGAATTTTCGATGGTCAGCTCGACCTTGTACAGAGGGTGCTCGCCCATGCCGTTGGGCCACCACAACCGGGGCCGGGTGAGGGTTTGGATGATTTTCAGCTTGTTGGCACCCGGATTCAGCGTAACGGCCTGCTTGATCGACAGGTCCTGATCCGCAAAGCCAACGCCGGTGATCTTGCCCCGAACAACACAGGGCTCGGCGTGGGCCAAGCCGGACTCGACATCCACGGTAACGATCACATCGGCGCTGGCGGCCTCTTCGCAATCATCCCAATCGATCTGAGTACGGACGCACGGATCGGCCAAGACCGCGCCGCCGGTGATCCTGAGCCAGACCGATTTCCAGATCCCAACAGGGACCATGTGCGGCGACCAGTTCCACCAGTAGGAAAACGGCGCGACGACGCCCGACGAACGGACCGCGCCGCGTTTGATCTTGCCGCCGGGCCGGTCTTCGGACGAGTTCTCCAGCGCCCGGCAGCGGATGCTCAAACGATGCGTCTGGCCAGGCTCGATCAAGTGCGTGACGTCCAGATAATGGCGCAGGAACATGCCCTCGACGTTGCCAATGTTGACCCCATCGAGCCAGACATTGGCACGATACGTAATACCTTCGAGCACGATATGATATTGCTGCCCTTGAGTATCTTCCGGGACGGTAAACTCTTTGAAATACCACCATTCCTTCTCTTCGACCCAGAGGAGCTTTTCATTGTTCTGTTCCCAATACGGATCTTTCACCCGGCCGGCCTGGAACAGATAGTTCTGGACGATACCCGGCACCTGGGCCGGAATCGGGTCCTCCGGTTGATAGTTGGGTTCATAGGCCTTGCGCGGCAGCAAGCCCTCTTCTGGGTTCATGCCTTCAATGGTCCACTGACCGTCCAGGCAGACATAGCGATACCCTTTTTTCAATGCCATTTCCTCCTTGTGTATCAAAACGCCGGCTATCCTTTGCCCCGCACTTGGTCGAATTCCCACCCGTTCTGCGCGCACATCGTTCGAACGTGGCTTTCCCAGGTCGGTTCATCTTCAGGTCGGCCATTCACGAAACAATCCACACACAGGTACCGCAAGGGCTGCTCGCTCGTGCAAAAGATCCGGTGCAGGGCATGCGGCGGGACGCGCACCACGTCTCCGGCCTGCACGGGATGGCGCTCATCCGTCTCACCGATCTGCAGCGCGCCGGCCCCTTCGAGCACGTAAAAGATTTGCTCCGTGTCGTGATGGACGTGCAGCGGCGGCGCTTCGCCGGGCTGCAACACAACGATAAAGACCTCCGCGGTCTCTGCTTCGGCGCGATCTATGACCAGGTCATTGACGTGCGTCGGAAAACGATAGTGGACCACTTGTTGCGTGCTAAAAACATACCGGGTTTTACTCATGCGATCTCCTATAGGATACCATTTTTTTCAGCGGATTGAACACTTTGCTGATTCTCTCGCCGCGAATCCGCGGCCGCGCCTAACGCGCCTACTCGCTTACGATCTCGTAAGCAGCCAAGGGGTCCACAAAGAACCGAACGGACCCATCTTTGCCAAAGATCGGGCCGACCTCGACGGTTGCATATCCATCGCGGCCCAGTCTGAACACCTTGGGACTCCCTCCCAGGAGGCCATCAATTTGGGCGACCATCGCGCGCGTGCTGCCGCTTTGCAGGTAGACGCACCCAGGATCAACAAGCTGCATATAGACACCTAGCTCCTCGACGCTTGAGACCGTCGCCATACTTTCTACTTCCAGGGACCAGCCATCGCCGGCAAAGGTGGTGCCCATACCCAAGTAGACCCATTGGAGATCGCCCCCCTCGAAACAAATCCATCCCAGGCGGCCATCGAAAGTGTACTTGTCATACTGCCTTTGCCCCGCGGCATCGGCGATCAAGATGATGTCCGTCAGCTCTCCGCGCTCAATGTGTAAACTGATGGCGCTATCGTCATCTTCACCGGCGAACTCGGCCGTCGACATTTTCGTGATAGGCGGCACATCGCCATAGGGCTGGATGATAGAGACGAACTTTGTGCTCGTGACGTGCCGGCGCGCAATAAGCACCGGGACTCTGCGGTCAGCGATCTCGTCCCTTGTCTCTGCGGCAATCAACCCCCGCGCGGCAAAGTACTCGGTGCCCGGCGCGCCAAAGAGATCCATCCTCACCCGCCGATCGGGAGCGACGATCCATTCCGCCTGCCAATCGCCATCGGACCGGGTCGACTCAACATCCTCCAGGTACTCGTAGCCGTTTCTTTCGCCGGGAGCCGCCGCTGGTTGGAATTCCAGGTCATCGGTCGTAAACCTGCCGATGTTGTGATACACCCAATCGTAGGTATGCTCATCCGCGCTATCCGCTTGAAAGATGTCGATCAGATAATCGTCATTGAGCATCAGTGTACGCTCCAGGCGCACACCGGGATAAGCTTCTTCGCTTGATACCCGCGTGACCTGTAGATTCGGCGTGCCCACAAAAGACTCTAACACACCGGGCGACGCCCGTTCCTGGGATTGGCCGTCGACCACGATCACGTTGTGCGCGATGGACTGCTTGAACCATTCCAGGTGCGCCGGAACGCGGTACTTGATCGACCCGGCGTCGGGCGCCAGCGTGAGACCCAGTCCATACAACACCAATCCAAGCTGGTCAGGGTGGCTATGGCCACCTTCGTACCCCATATAGTTGACGACGACCTGCTTGGAATGCACACCAGAGCCCGAGCGCAGCACAGCCAGATGTGACGACGCAAAACTGCGGCTTTCCCGTTCCGGCCACGCTGGTTCAGGGAGCTCCGACACGCCGTACAACAGCGCGTACCGGTCGGTCCGGTCTGATGCCTGAAGCACCGGGATGTAGCGCGGATCGCCCAGGCGGCGGTAGGCCACCTCGTAATACGTGGCACGATCCGATTTGGGTAGGTGCACCACACGTCCGTCATGGAGGGTGGGCAAGCGCATACTCGTATCGGCGTATTCGATCATAAAGTCGAACAACCCCTTGTAGCCCGGATCCTGGTAGAGATCGATACCACAATGATACGCCGCCTCCGCCAGCGGGAAGAGCGCGCGCAAAACGTAGAACTGATAGTGCATCGAGCCCTCGTACCACATCCCATCCTCGGTGACGCTCTTTTCCATCTGATACAAGTAACCGCTATCGTCCTTGTACAGCGCGTACCAAACGAGCTCCTTGTCACCCAACACAAAGCCCACCACGCCCACACCCGAGTTATGCCACGTCTGATGATTATGCCGCCCTTCGTTGTTCAACATGATCAGCTCTGCCGCAGGTCTCAGGACCTTGTGCTCGATGCTCTCTCGCTCCTCCGGCGCCAGGTCGTTGTAGATAAGGTCATATGCCCAAGCAAGCGGGATGACCCACACTGACTCATTGATGGCCTGGGGAGTGGCGCGCCCTCCGGCGCTGGCTTCCTCACCCGTGCGGCCTGCCTTGTCGTGGATCTCGTACGTCAGGTATGCGTCGACATAGGCCATCAGGATCTCTTTCGACTTGACCGCATACTTTTCATCGCCCGTCAGGTGGTACATCAACGCCAGATCGCGAGCGGCGTTAGAATTATCATAGTGCTCTTCCGTGATCGCATAGTCCGTCTGGTCTTCGGCGTGATAGAATCCTCCGCCTCGATCGGGCACCCGAATCGTCCGCGTGGCCCACGAGTAAGCATTTGCCGCCAACGACACGTATGCCTCTTCCGTCCACGGATACTTGGCGATTTTTTCCTTGATCTCGGCGATCTCCGCCTTGTTCAACAAAAGGTAAGGGTGCGCGAGGTCCTCCGGCAACTCTATGGCGATGAGCGGCGCAATGCGCTGATTTGAAAGTTTCATCGCGTCAAAGTAGAGCTCGGTGCTTGGGTTGGGATCGTGACTCCAGCCGGTCGACGCGATCTTGACATAGTCGATCTTGTCCCACCCTACCGGCTCCCTGACAACGCCAAATTCGTGAAGCGGGATCTCAAAGAGCCGCCATCCCTCCCAATCGATAACGATTTCCTTCTTGTAATAGTCGTCTTCCGCAGTGCTATCGGATTCCGAGTAGGCGACGATCTCGATCGCTGCATCGTTCTCGACGGCAGAGTACGCCCAGAAAGAGAGAAACGAGTACTCGCTCCAATCGTGGGGGATATCGGTCGTCACGATGCGGGTGTTTTCGGTAGTGTTCGACCACTTGCCCGAAGTAGCACCCAGTTTGACCTGATCCTCATTCAATACAAAGCCATCCGCAGGTTTGATCCAACGGTCGGTGTACTTGGCGTGCCAACCGGATACGTTGAGAAAGCCCTCAGGTGGCGTCTCGCCTTCCTTGACGGTCGTTTCTGTGGCCTGCGTATAGCCCTGCCAGATGGAGATGTCGTCTTCCTCAAAATGGCAAATAAAGAGCCCTTCCTCTTTGTAGGCGACCAAACTATCGGATTCGGCTTCTTCCGCTTCACTCTCGGATATGGTAGGAGTAGGGCTATCGCCCTCAGACAATGTAATGGGGCTATCGCCTTCGGACGAGGTCGTCGGGCTAGGAGTGGGTGTAGAGGGTGTCGTTGTGACACATGAGACAACCACCAACACGACAGCCATCAGTATAAGAAAAAGACCACCATAGTACCTGCAGCAAGTCGATCGATTAGCCATCCGATGATTTTCCGTATGCATATATCTTATTCTCACAACCGTCCGAGTACAACACGATGCCATCGCCAGACTCAGCAGATCCAAGAATGCTCCGAGGGGATCGCCAGATCCCCGGTTCTGGCCTGGATCTGACGATCTGGACCGAGCAGAATTGGATCTGCTGAGATTAGAAATCGACCGACAAATCCCGCCCTCATCGCGCTTGATTAACAATAGGGGCTCCGGGCGTGCCCGGAGCCCCCTATGTCTCAAGACATATTACATCTTACTCGTAGTCTGCGAGATTCTCTAGCATATTCTCAACCTGCGGGACCATGAGATCCATGGCCTCTTGGGCAGTCGCGTTCCCCAGCCAGACTTCGCCTAACTCCTGCGACCAGATTGCGTTCCACTCGTCGTACGAGGGATGCATGGGGTCGTACATGCCATAGAGTTCATCCCCCGCCAGGAGTGCTTCTTTGTTGATACCCATCGGGTGCGAGTCCAGGTACAAGGGATCGCTCTGCCATTCGACGATGGCGGGCACCATCTGCTGGAGATTGAGCAGCTTCTCAACACCCAGGGAGCCGGGGCCGGATAGGAACTGGACGAACAGCCAGGCCGCCTCGGTCTGCTCGGTGTCGGCGGCGATGGCAAAGCAACTGCCGTCAGCGCGGTTGACCGGCACACCGGTCTTGCCCAGGGGCAGTGGAGCGATATCCCAGTTAAAGTCGGCCTGGGTGTAGACCGGCACCCGCCAGTGGCCGACGACCTGCATCGCCGCCTTCCCCGCCGCGAACATGTCACCGAGATCAGCAACTTGATCGGTCGAGGGCATGACGTTGGAGTCGACTATCAGGTCCG
>Ga0307380_10011571_pt1 | contig 11040 bp, 9 predicted proteins | sample UN3MG_FD_202239 | JGI IMG/M metagenome (GOLD analysis project Ga0307380, IMG submission 202239) | Soil microbial communities from Risofladan, Vaasa, Finland - UN-3 | ecosystem: Environmental > Terrestrial > Soil > Coastal area > Acid sulfate soil | place: Finland: Risofladan, Vaasa | collected... | reverse complement strand
CCCGCCCCGTAGATCTGGTTGGCACCTGCCAACGCAGGAAGGAGTCCGGTGAGGGTCTTCTCGTGACCGGTCTGCGCGTCACCGAGCTTGGAGTCCGCCTACAACCCCGCCACGAAGCTGGGGAGCAGGTATCTGCGCGCGATCTGGGCGCAGGCGGCGCTGAACAAGGCGAGCTCCGGCGAGCCCACGCACGCCGCCGCCAGCTTGAGGTCCATCGCCGTGGTCGACGAGCCGTAGGCGACGGGGCAGCCGCGCTCGACGAGCTGCGCGAGCACGATGCCTGAGAGCACCTCGGCGTTGTGCAGCACTAGCGTGCCGGCCAGGGTGACCGGGGACGATCCGCCGGACATCGCCATGCTGAGGATCGTGTCCGGGCACCACGCGCGCGCCGACTCGATGATGACCTCAGTTGCGTCGCGCGGGAGCTTGAGCGGGCTGACGGGGCAGACGCCGAAGCCGATGAGCGGGCGACGGCGGAACTCGTCCTCGCCGCCGGCAACCACGGTGGCCATCTCGATCAGCTTCTTGCAGTCGTAGGCGGTGGTGGCCTCGGTGCCGACCGGCTTGCCGGTGTTGTGGATCGCGGCCTCCCACTTGTAGAGGCTGGCGGTCGCTTCCGGCACGTCGCCCGGGTGGACCGCCGACTCGTACGTGTCGATGTCGCTCAGGGCGTCGACCAGACGCGCAGCCTCGCGAACGTCCTGGAGCACCGGGTGGCGGTACTCACCGGTGCGCGGGTCGACGATCATGATGCCTTCGTCGAAGTTGGAGACATAGACGCGGCCCGACTCGAGGACGATGTCCATCTCGGGGTCGCGCCCGCAGAGGAAGTTCTTGGGCGGGCACGAGCGCAGGGCGTCCTCGACGAGGTGCGGCGAGATACGCACCATGCGCGTGTCGCGGTCGACGACGCAGCCGCCGTCGCTGTAGATGTCGAGCGCGTCGTCGGCCTCGACCCAGACACCGGTTCGCTCGAGCACCTCGAGCGAACCGAGATGGACGTCGTCGAGCTCGGCCTCCGTGAACACCTTCAGGCTGAGCCCGCCCGAGCTGGGCCGCCCGGCTTGGGGGTTGCGCTTCACTCGAGCACCTCCGTTGCGAAGTCTCCGTGCAGATGACGAGACGGCGGGTGGGGCGGATGCGCTGTTGGTCGCCCGGCTCCACGGGCGTGGTCGCGGGAGCTCCCCGCCGCCCGCAAGGCTGAGGGTACGGGCGGGACGGGTGCGAGTAAAGCGTCTGCGGCGCGCGCGCCCAACTTCGCCGAGCAATCCGTAGCGTCCGGCACGACGGGTCCGCGAAGTTCGCCGAAGTTCCTGTCTCCCGGAGTTTCGGCGACCGGTGGTATCGTCCAAGCAGCGGCCGCGTCGCGGCGCGGGTCGCGGGACCGACAGGCGACGCCGCAGGAGGCGCCCATGCCGCTGCTCGAACGCGACGACTCTGTTCTCATCTTCATCGATCTGCAGCCCAAGTTCTGGAGCGACAGACTTGCGAAGGCTGATGCGGCGGAGGTGAACCGGGCGGTCACTCGCGCCTCGTGGCTGGCGGGGGCGGCGATGGCCCTCGGCGTCCCCGCCGTGCTCACGGAGGAGGACCCGGCCCGGAACGGGCCGACGGCGGTGGGCGTGCTGATGGCCGTCGGCCGGCAGGCGCCGGTCTTCACGAAGCCGGTCTTCGACCTCGCCGCCTGCCCGGACATCATGGCGGCGATCACGGCCACGGGCCGAAAGACGGCCATCCTCTGCGGCTTCGAGACCGACGTCTGCGTGACGCACTCGGCCGTCGGTCTTTTGGAGGCCGGCTACCGCGTGATCGTGGCGGCCGACGCCGTGTACTCGCCGGCGGGCGCGCAGGCCTCCGGCCTCGCCCGCCTGCGCGACCTCGGCGTCGAGCTCGTCCACTGCAAAGGCATCTACTATGACTGGGTCCGCACCCTTGAGACGGCGCTCGCCTTCGAGCGCGAGCACCCGGAGTTGACCGAACCACCTGGCTTCTGGATCTGACTGCGCCGCCGCTGCGGTCGCGAAGCGGCGGCGGTTTGACCTGACGAGACGCCGGCTCAACAGCCGGCGATAGGCTGGAGGAGTGAGCGAGGATGGCGGACCAGAGAAGCAAGGCGAAGGAAAGGCCCGGAGAAGCGACGCGCGCGGCCGTCTACTGGCAGGGCGGCGACCCACGGTGGCAGACGGGCGACATCGTGCCTCTGACGACCACCGAGCGCGCCGACGTGTGCGTCGTCGGCGGCGGGTTCACCGGCCTGTGGACGGCCCTGTCGATCAAGCGGCTCGCGCCGGGGACGGATGTCGTGCTCATCGAGCGTGAGTACTGTGGCGCCGGCGCCAGCGGGCGCAACGGAGGCTGGGTGAACGGCTGGGACGACGTGCTGCCCAAGCTCGTCTCCCGCTTCGGTCGGGACGCCGCGCTGGGACTCGTCGACGCCTCCCGGCGCAGCCTCGACGACATCCGTGACACGGTGCGTGACGGCGGCATCGACTGCGACCTCTCGTTCGCGGGCGGCCTCACCGTGGCGCTGTCCCCGGCCCAGGTCGACGGCGTCCTCGAGGCCGCGCTCCTGGCGCGCGAGCTGGGCCGCGACGACCTCTTCCGCATCTTGGACAAGGACGAGGCTGCCGCGATGTCGGGCTCTCCCGCGGCGCAGGCCGGAGTGCTCATTCTGCAGGCCGGCAGCGTCCAGCCGGCGCTGCTCGTCCAGGGCCTGCGCCGGCTGGCAGCTGCGGCCGGCGTGCGCATCTACGAGGCCACGCCGATGGTCGGCCTGCAGCGCACGCTGCCCGCCGTCGTCAAGACCCCGTCCGGGAGCGTGACCGCGGACAAGGTCGTCCTCGCCTCCGGCGCCCGGCTGGGCCTCGTGCCCGAGCTGCGCCGCACCATCTTCATCATCCCCTCGCACGTCGTCGCGACGGCAAGTTCAGCCGAAGCGCTGGACCGCCTCGGATGGGCGACCGGCCGTCCCTTCGGGGACGGGCGCACCGCCGTGCACTACGGGCAGCGCACGGCGGACGACCGCGTCATCTTCGGCCGCGGCGGCGGCCGCCTCGGGTACGGCGGCCGCGTCATCCCGGCTCACTACCATGACGCCCGCGAGGTCGAAGAGATCGTCGCCGACATGCACACGATGCTGCCGGCCACCCGCGACCTCGCGGTCGAGTGGCGCTGGGGCGGGCCCCTGGACCGCACCCAGCACGGCATTCCCTGGGTCGGCACCCTCGGCAAGTACCGCAACGTCCACTACGGCCTGGGCTACTCCGGCAACGGCGTCTCGGCCTCCAACCTCATCGGCCGCACCCTGGCCTCGCTCGCCCTGGGTCTCGAGGACGACTACGCGCAGTCGCCGCTCGTCTCCGAGCCGCCGACCTACCTGCCGCCGGAGCCCATCCGCTCGGCCGGCGCCCGCGCCGTGCGCAGCGCCATCGAGCGCTGCGAGGTGATGGAGGACGAGGGCCGCAAGCCCGACCCGGTGTCGCGGACGCTGCGGCGCTGCCTGAGCATCTCGATGCCGAAGGGCGTCACCCTCTGGCGCCGGGACGAGATGGACTGACCGGCGTCGTCGTTCCGGCGCCTCTGCCGCGCCGCCTCAAGGCGGCCCACGGCGTAGGGGGTCGCTCGCCCACGCGGAGAGCCGAGCCCCTGAGCTCGGCACTTCGATACTGCCGGTGCATCCGGCATGAGACCGCGGACGACCTCCACCAGAAGATGGCTGCTGGCCGCGAGCGCATCGCCGATCGAAACGTCGATACGATCCCGTGGTCGCAGACTCGGGCAGAGTGGTCGACCGAGACTCGGGAGGCGCCCCAGCCGGCAGGCGGATCGGTTTGTGACTGTTGCAGTCGGAAAGCTTGACACGTGACTATCCATCTGTATAGCCTGCCGCATGGTTCTGGCCCCAGAGGTTGAAAACGACATCGAGTTCCGCGCCGTGACGAAGCGCTACGGCTCGACCGCAGCCGTGGATGCGGTGGACCTCATGGTCCGTAAGGGCGAGTTTCTCTCTTTGCTGGGGCCATCCGGCTGCGGCAAGACGACCTCTCTCCGGCTCATGGCGGGCTTCGAGCAGCCGGATGAGGGGGAGATCCTCATCGGTGGCGTCAACGCGGTCGGGATCCCTCCGTACCGGCGTGATGTCAACACGGTGTTCCAGAACTACGCGCTCTTCCCTCACATGACGATCCTGGACAACGTGGCGTACGGGCTGAAGCAGCGCCGCGTCGCCAAGTCCGAGCGTCGTGCACGCGCACACGAGGCGCTGGAACTGGTGCAGCTCACAGGGCGTGAGAACCGTCGCCCCTCCATGCTCTCTGGCGGTCAGCAGCAGCGTGTGGCTCTGGCGAGAGCACTGGTGATGAACCCGCGCGTCCTCCTCTTGGACGAACCGCTCGGGGCGCTCGATCAGAAGCTGCGCAAGGAGATGCAGATCGAGCTCAAGCGCATCCAGAGGCAAGTCGGTATCACGTTCGTCTACGTCACGCACGATCAGGAGGAAGCGCTCTCGATGTCGGATCGCGTGGCCGTGATGTCCAGCGGTCGCATCGAACAACTCGATGAGCCTCGCGTGATCTACGACCGGCCGCTCACCCCGTTCGTGGCGGAGTTCATCGGCGAGATGAACTTCCTGGACGGAGAGGTGACTGCCGTCGAGAACGGCAGCTTCACCGTGGACGTCGGTTCGGGGGTCGTGGTGCACGGCCGCGGCCCGGCCGACAAGGGAACTCGGGTCACGGTCGGTATCCGGTCCGAGCGGATGAGCGCGGCTCCTGGTGTCGCCGATCCTGCCGGCAACTCCGCACCGGCGGAAGTGATCCACAAGGTGTACCTCGGAGATCAGATCCAGATCGTCGCACGTCTCGCCAGTGGTTCAAGCGTGGTAGTGCGAGAACAGCGCGCCGTTGCAGATCCGGCGCTCGACTCCATCCACCCCGGCGACGATATCACCGTGAGCTGGGATGCGACCGCCGCGCTCATTCTGGGCGCAGCGGCCCTTGCGATCGAGAGTTCGAAGGAGGAAGCATGACGGAGCCTAACAAGGACGACATGAAGATCCTGCTGCCCATCGAGGCGAAACCAAGACTCGATCAGCTGCATCGCAAGGTGGAGGCCGCAGCCGGCGTTCGACTCTCTCGTCGCCAGGCGCTCGGCCTGGGGGGCATGGCTCTGCTCGGCGGGGTGTTCGCGACCGCGTGCGGGACATCCACGAGCGGTGGGGACTCCGCGTCTGCTGCCTCCCCGGAGGCCACGAGTACATTGGCGGGCAAGCCTCTCGAGGACAAGCTCCAGATCTACAACTGGGTCCAGTACGACCCGAAGTCCACGTACAGAGGGTTCAAGAACCTGCCTGAAGCGAAGGCTGTCGGCCTGAGCATCAACGAGACCTACTTCTCGAGCAACGACGAGCTTCTGGCCAAGCTCCACGCAGGCGCCGGTGGCTACGACATCATCGTGCCGAGCCAGAACGCCGTTGCGCAGCTGATCGAAGAGAAGAAGCTGATGGCACTGGATCAGACACTGCTTCCCAACCTCAAGTACCTGGAGCCGTCATTCCTGACGGCGTCCTATGACCCGACGGGTCAGTACCATGTGGTCAAGGCCTACGGCATCACGATGTTCTTCTACCAGAACTCCGTCGTCACAGAGCAGCCCAAGACGCTGATGGACTTCTACAACCTCCTGAACAAGTACGGGAGCAAGGGCCGCACCAACCTGATGGACGGCCCTGAAGAGGTGCCGGTGTTGGCGTTGTTGGCGCTGGGCATCAACCAGAACACTGAAGACCCAGCCGACTACGACAAGGCCCGCGAGCTCTTGATGTCCGTCCGCAAGGGCGTCACGACCATCGATTCGTCTGCCTACCTCAGCGACGCGATCGCCGGCAAGATAGTCCTGGGACAGGGTTGGAACGGCGACGTTCGCAGGATCGTCCAGGCACGCGACGACATCACCGCGGTCATTCCGGAGGAGCTGTCGGAGATCTGGGCGGACAACTGGTGCATCCCGGTCGACGCACCTCACCCGGTAGCAGCCCACGCCTGGATCAACTATCTCCTCCTGCCGGACGTTGCCGCCGACGAGATGAACTATCACAACTACCCGATCCCAATTCCGGAAGCGCTGGCCCAGCTTCCGGCGGAGTTGAAGGACGACCCACTCTTCAACGTTCCGTCCGAGTACACGGATAACTACGACTACACGCTGAACGTGAGCCCGCAGGTCGTGCAGATGCGGACCAAGATCTACACGGAGTTCAAGGCCTCCGGATGAGCGCGGCCAAGATCGAGCTGGAGCCGGGTTCCGCGGCTCCGTCCCGCAGGGGCCGGTCTTTCAAGCCGCGCTATCCGGCGTGGATGGTGTTGCCCTCGCTCGTGTACGTCATCGTCTTCTTCCTTGGGGCGATGGCCATCCTGGTCGCGTTCTCCCTCGCGACGCAGGCCGGGTTCGGGGAGATCAGCTTCGGGTTCAGCTTGGCCAACTACAAGGAGGTGCTCGACCCTCTCTATCTGTCTATCTTCGCGCGGACGTTGGTGATGGCGTTCCTGGGTGCGGGGCTCACCTGCGCGGTCGGCTATCCGGTCGCCTATTGGATGGCGCGGTATCTCACCACGTACAAGATGCTCGCGCTCCTCCTCATCATGGTGCCGTTCTGGACCTCCTTCCTGATCAGGACCTACGCGCTGAAGATCATCCTCGACCCCAACGGGTATCTGGCGACCAACCTCGGCATCGACATCATGTACACCAAGTACGCAGTCGGGGTGGGCCTCGTCTACAACTACCTCCCCTTGTTCATCCTTCCTGTGTTCGCGACTCTCGAGCGGATGGATTGGACTCTCGTCGAGGCTGCCAATGATCTTGGGGCACCGCCGCTCAGAGCGTTCCGGCAGGTCACCCTTCCGCTCACGTTGCCCGGTGTCGTGACGGGAGGCCTGCTGGTCCTCATCCCGATGACGGGCGAGTACATCATCCCCAACATCCTCGGCGGCGGGACGTTCGAATTCGTCGGGAACCTCATCGGCGATCAGTTCAACGCAGCGCAGAACCAGCCGTTTGGCTCGGCCTTGGCGATCTCGCTGATGGTGGCGCTCTCCGCACTCGTCGCCATCTACATCATCTTCGCGGGCAAGGAGGAGCGTTTCGGTGTCTAGGATCCTGAAACCCAAGCTCCTCTTCACCGTGTGGGCGGTGATCACGTTCGTGTTCCTGTTCCTGCCGATCTTCGTGATGATCGTCTTCGCCTTCAATAGACCCTCGGCCGCGTCGCTTCCGATCTTCGATGGCGTCGACCTCAGCTTGTTGTCGCCCGAGAAGGTAGGCAATGTCATGGTTTGGAACGGGTTCACCCACGGCTGGTTCGCCGCCGCGTTGCGCAACCCGACGTACCTCCCGGCGATCGTCAAGAGCCTGCAGATCGCCTTCGTGGCGGCGATCATCGCCACGGCGCTCGGACTCTGCGCAGCACTCGCACTTGCTCGGATGAAGCGCCGGCGGCGAGCGCCGTTCGACGTGCTCGTCTACCTGACCCTCGTCGTTCCGGAGATCGTGCTCGCCGTGGGGCTCCTGATCTTCTTCGTGCAGGCACATACCTACGTGCCCGGATTCCCCGCGCTGGGGGCAGGCACGATCCTGATGGGTCAGGTGATATTCAACGCATCCCTCGCGATGCTCATCATCCGTGCCCGGTTCGTGGGGATGGGGGACACGCTGGAGGAAGCCTCCTACGATCTGGGCGCCGGCCCGCTCTCCACCTTTCGGCAGGTGACGTTGCCCAGGTTGATGCCCGCGATCGTGGCGGCCTTTCTGCTGTCGTTCACGTTCTCGTTCGACGACTACGTCGTGCCCGCGTTCACCAACGGGACCACCAATACTTGGCCGATCGTGCTCTACTCTGCCGTTCGGTTTGGGATCACTCCCTCGGTGAACGCCATGGCCACCATGATGTTCGCCTTCACCGTCCTCGTGATCCTCATCACGGGGCTGATCCTTCGGCGTTCGCGCGTGAGCGCGGGGCCCGGCCAGGAAAAGGCAAAGGGTGTGGGCGGAGCGATCGGGCTAGGCTGATATGGAGGAGCGCAATGAGTGACGACGTCCGCAGGACCGCCAAGCCCGAGGCGGGTTCGCTCACGCCCGAGCAGATGGACCTCGCCATCCGCCATCTCCCGGTCGACGTGTCTCTCGCCGACGAGGATCACACGCTCATCTACTGGCACGGCGGCACCTTCGAGGATTGCGACGCGACGATGATCGGGCGCAACGTCAACGACTGCCACGCACCGAAGTCGCGGGTGGCGATCGACAAGATGATCGCCGCGTTCACGGCCGGGACACGCGACGAGGTCGTCTTCTGGTACGTCGAAAATGAGCACCAGCTGGTGGTGCGCTACGTCGCCCTGCGCGACGCCGACGGTGCCTACCGCGGCATGATGGAATCGATCGTCGACCTGACGGCGCTCGACGGCTTCAGGGGCAAAGGGGATACGCTCGACTCTTGAGCCGGCCCCGGCGGGGAAGCCGCTGGAGGGTGAGTGCTTGTGCCGGCGCCCGGGAGTGGCCGTCCGGTCCCGCCTCGTCAACTGGGTCGAGAGCAAGGTCCGGGGTCCTCGATGTCGCAGGGGACCGGGCTGAGCGGCCCACGGCCGGCAAGGCGCCGACGAGGATCAGGGCCGGGTCAGTCGGGATAGCGCCTGTCGACGAGAAGGCGGAACAGGCGCTCCTGCGCTGCTTCGGCGACGCCGCGCAGGCGGTCGCTCGCCGACGCCGACAGCTCGAGACCCGGGTAGTCCGGCACCGGCTGCCCGGCGAGTGAGCGGAGCCAGAGCCGGCCGCGGCACACATCCCGCTTCACGAGGTACGTCTCCGTCTGGGACGCGATCATCTCTTTGGGACTCGCGGTCTGAAGCACGAGGGAGCCGGCGGCATCCTCGAGCAGACGCCCGCCGGCGGGCGTGCGCGCGATGATGTCGCTCACGCCGTCGGAACCCGCGAACCGGTCGAGCCAGGCGTCGCCGACGGAGACGTCCGCGAGCTCCGCCAGCGCATCGGGGCAGACGCGGCAGCGTGGTGGCACGAGAGCCAGGAACCCGCGGTCGATGTAGTCGGGGTACTCCCTCCAGCGGACCGTGCCGTGCCGGTCGGCCAGATGCATGCCGCCCGGCCAGCCCGGACCTCTGTAGGAGATGTCGCTCAGCTCCGCTGGGTCCAGTCCCGCCTGTCGTGCGAGGACGGCAGTCGCGCGTGGCTCCTGGGTGAGGCCGCAGTAGATGCCGAGGGTGAGCACCACGCGCTCGCGCAGCCGCCGGGAGTGGCGCTGCGCCAGGCGCAGCCCCTGGATGTGGCAGGGCAGCCCGACCAGGGCGTAGCGGCCGGGCTCCTCCAGAATGCGCCGCAGTATGGTGTTGATCGCCACCACGGCGTACTTGGAGCCGCGGCAAGCGGCGATCTCCTCGGGCGACCGGCAGATCGCGCCCTCGGCCTCGAGGGGATTGGCCGCGCTCATCCGTACCGCCACCACGGCGTCCACGGCGCCGGTCTCGAGCGCCGCCTGCATGAGCGTCGTGGCCACGCCTCCCGAGGCGCCCACGTGCCGCAGCCTCGGGTCCGCCGACCAGCCGAACCAAAGCCGGCGCCAGGGGCCGAGGAAGTCCTCGAACGGCGCTCCCTCGTTGCGCTCGCGCCACCAGGCGCCCGGCGAGAAGTCGAGGCCGGGCCCCGGGCACGCGTCGTGGCAACGGCCACAGTCCGTGCAGGACTGCTCGTCGACGCGGAGACGGTAGCCTGCACGCAGGTCCCAGGTCAGCGAGACCGACCCCGTGGGGCAGACGCCCTCACAGGTGCCGCACTGCATGCAGAGGCCATCGTCGTAGACGTGCTGGACGTTCATCGTGCGGCAAGCATCACCACGCCAGAGGTCGCTTGTCCAGCGCGGTGGCTGCCTCGCGGTCAGCCGGGAAGGGTCTACGTGCGCGGCACCTGCTACGTGATGCAGTGGATGCCACCGCCGCCGTAGCCGATGACCGGGCACGGCACGCCGACGACCTCGCGATCGGGCACGATCTCGCGCAGCGCGTCGAGCGCGGCCAGGTCGTCCGCCCCGGTCCCGGCGGTCGGCACGATCAGCGCGCCGTTGGCGAAATACGAGTTGATGTACGTCTCGACGATCGGCGTGTCGCCGATGAGCACCGGACGGCTGCGCGCGTCGAACTCGATCACGTCGAGCTCGCGCCCGCGCGCGTCGGTCGTCTCGAGGCGGCGGCGGTTCTCGAGGAGGTTCTCGTAGTCGGGGTGCTGCGGGTCGCGCACCATGTGGAGCAAGACGCGGCCCGACCCGACGAAGGCGCCGACGCCGTCCACGTGCCCATCGGTGTCCGGGTCCTCGTCGAGCCCGAGTCCCGAGATGAGCCAGATGACCTTCTCGACGCCGAGGTAGTCCTTGAGGACCTGCGTCATCTCGTCCCTGGTGAGGCCGGGATTGCGGGACGGATGCAGCAGGCAGCTCTCCGTGGTGATCAGCGTGCCCTCGCCGTCGACGGTGATGCCGCCCCCCTCGAGGACCATCGGGGCGGCGAACCGCTTCGCGCCGAAGTGCTCGGCGAGTCTTCGGCCGATGGCGGCGTCGTTGTCGTAGGGCAGGTACTTCTCGCCCCAGGAGTTGAAGGTGAAGTCGCTCATGGCAAGCGTGCCGTCCGGATGCGTCACGAAGATCGGGCCGCTGTCGCGCAGCCAGGAGTCGTCGATCGGCAGCTCGACGACTTCCACGTCACGGCCGAGATAGCTGCGCGCGACGGCGCCCTCACCCGGGCGCGCGAGCATGAGGACGGGCTCGAACGCGGCGATCGCGTGCGCTACGGCCGCGTAGCTCGCCATAGCCAGCAGGTAGTGCTCGCTCCAGACGGAGCCGATGCGGATCTCCGTGGGCCAGCCCATGATGCAGCGCTCGTGGAGCTCCCATTCGGCGGGCATACGGAAGCCCAGAGAAGCGGGGGACGGGCCCGGGCGGCCTTCCGTGCCGGGGTCGGCGGCTGACGGCATGACGGCTCC
>Ga0307380_10011570_pt1 | contig 11041 bp, 8 predicted proteins | sample UN3MG_FD_202239 | JGI IMG/M metagenome (GOLD analysis project Ga0307380, IMG submission 202239) | Soil microbial communities from Risofladan, Vaasa, Finland - UN-3 | ecosystem: Environmental > Terrestrial > Soil > Coastal area > Acid sulfate soil | place: Finland: Risofladan, Vaasa | collected... | reverse complement strand
GCGGAGGCATTGCGGATCGGGATGACGCGCTTCGTGCGTCTCCTCGGGGCGAGGCGGCTCGACGTATCGGGCGTCCCGTACCCGATGCTCAGGAAGCGGTTGCGCGCGGCCCGTTGAAGGTTCCCCGTGCGATGAGCGCCAGCACGAGTGCGCACGCGCCAGCCAGCGCCGCCGCGCCGGCCATCGCGGCGCCGAGCCCGACGCTGACCGACATCAAGCCCATCACCGGCGGATACAGGATGGCGCCGATCACGGCAGTGCCGGCCAGGAACCCGCTGACGGCTGCGCTACGACCCGGATAGCGATCGCCGGCGACGGCCATGATCAGTGGATAGATCGGTCCGTACGCGACACCCGCCAGCGCGAACAACAGGATGGAGACCTCCAGGGAGGGCGCCGCGACGGCCCCAGCGAGGGTGACACCGGCCACGAGCGCCGCTGTCGCCGCGAATCGGGCGTGGTCGAATCGATCGCCGATCTTCGCGCTCATGAGTCGACCGATCGTGAGGCCGCCCCAGAACAGCGCCAGCGCCGACGTCGCCAGGCCGACCGACGCGGAATCGAGGTACCGGACCAGCCAGTGCGAGACACCGACCTCGGAGCCGACGTAGCAGGCGATCGCGATCGCGAGCGCGACGAGTGGCAGGGCGAGCCCGATCCGGACGGATCCTGCCGGCCCAGCGTGGACATGTCGTCCGGATGGTTGGTCAGCGAGTCCCAGCAGGAGCGCCAGCGGGATCGCGACCAGCGCCGTCCCGAAGACGATCGACTGCCAGCCGACCCCGATCTCAACGAGTCGCCCGACGACAAGGGGGGAGCCCAGCGAGCCGATGCTGAAACACAGGTGCAGCAGGTTGAGCGACCTTCCACGGCTCGACGGGTACAGGTCGAGGATCAGCCCGTTCGTGCCGCCATCGACGGCGCCCGCTCCGAGACCTAATGGCACGGCCGCGACCAGGAAGAGCGACCAGGACGGAGCCCCAGCCATCCCGGCAAGACCGGCCGTAATGAGGACCAGGGCCATCGGCAGGATGACGCGTCTGCCGATGCGTTCAGTGAGCACGCCGCCCAACATCGAGCCGCTGACGTAGGCGATCGCGTTGACGAAGAAGAAGACGCCAATCCCAGCGTCGGTCTGATTGAATGCTGGCTCGATCGAGCGAATGAGCGACGGGACCAACAGGCTGCTCCAACCGACCAACGCGAGCGCGACGCAGGCAAGGACGGCGGCGCGGTCGATGCGTCGGAAGGAGGGGAGGGCCATGGCGATGATGCTAGCGGTCACCGACTCCGTGTATCGTCCCGATCATGGCCAGACGCCCGATGACCTCGCCGTCGGCACCCGCCCGTCCGGGGCCGCGAGCGCGTTCACCTGGAAAACGGATCGCACCTCTGACCGTTCGCGATGCGCGCCGGCTTGGTTTCGAAGCGCGAGCAGGGTCCATCGGATCGTAGTCGCGGCCCCCCGGTCTCAGCCCGGCGGCCGCGAAGTCTCAGCGGATGGCGGACGCCGCTGCTGCGAACAGCCCGGCCACCTGCGTGAGGCCCGTGGCTTTGCGTCCCCGCCTCGCGGCGGGTTTGCCATTGTCGATCGATCCTCGTCGGGGTCGACATTGACCGATAGCACCAGCCCACGACCACCGCCAGCGCCAGGGCCGAGTCGGATGGGCCCATGACCGCACCTCCGCCGAGTGCGGATCGCGTCCAGACCTGAAGTGCTCACGCGGGTCCAGGCAGGCGCGATTTCCCGAACAGCGCGAGGATAGGGGGATGCTGGCCCGGATGTTCCTCGCCCTTCTGCTGGCCGCGGAGCTCGTCGGCACGACGGCCGTGGCACTGCCCGGGCAGTCGGTCGCAGCAGCGTCGCAGTGGACGGGCGGCGTCGATCTCTACCGCTCGGGTGTCTTCTCGACACAGAAGACCTGGCGCTGGTGCACGGCCGCGGACATTCAGATCATCAGGAACATCGTGGATCACAAGACGAACCATTCGCGGGTTGCGCAGAAGCGCTACTTCGACTACATGCGAGCGCACAATCGGTACGTGATCCCTGTCTCGGACGGGGTCGATCCCGCGGGCTGGACTGCCGGATTGCGGCGCTACGTCGATGACCGCTATCGGCTGCGCGCCGATGGCAGCTTCAAGTCCGCCCTCCGATCGGCTGTCAAAAACCTGCGCAAGAACCAGCTTCCGGTCGGCGTGACGGTCGCCCACGGTAATCACGCGTGGGTGCTGACCGGATTCAGCGCGACCGCCGATCCGGGCGCAACCAACGACTTCCGGGTGACGAGCGTTCGCGTCGTAGGCCCCCTGTGGGGCCTCCAAAGCACGACATTTGGCTACGACATGCGGCCAGACAAGAAGCTGTCCCGGAAACAGTTCAAAGGGTTCTTCACGCCATGGCACTATGGCCCGATCGAGATGATCTGGGAGGACAGCTGGGTGTCGGTCCAGCCAGTCACTGGCTAGCCCCGGGTCAGCGCCGGACGCGACCGCCGCCAGTCGGGGAGGAACGTGCGCCCAGCTGGCGGCCGGACCGCGACGCCGAGACGGACTTCGGCCTGCGCCACGAAGCGTTCTGGACCGGGCGCCGGAGTGCAGCGACCCGCACGCCTCAGGTCGGCCTGAACGTCCGGTACATCTTCTTGAACACGGCCTTGTCCGCGTCCGCCGTCGACGCCTCGCCGATCATCGTCAGGAAGTACCCGACGCTGCCCTTGGCGAGGATGATCTTCTGGATGATCACATTGAGGCGGCCGTCCTTGCCTTTGTAGGTGACGATCCGGCCCGACCAGCCCTTGAGCTTGATCGCCTTGTTGGATATGACCTTGGCCTTGTAGTGGCTCTTGTAGTACGCGATGTCGGAGGTCACGGTGCGGCTGATAGAAACGCTGCCGGGTACCGTATCCCTTGAGATGTAGACATATGGATAGTCATAACCGTCATAGGTATCTGCGAATTTGGCCGATCCGGGTGTGGCGACCCACGTTGGGGGGTACTTGATCACGTAGTGAAATCGCTTTGACTTGCGCGTCTTCCATGGGGTCGGGGTCGGCGCGGGGGTAGCGGTCGGGACGGGCGTGGCCGCTGGGACGGGGGTAGCGGTCGGGGCTGGAGTCGCGATCGGAGCCGGGGTCGCTGTTGGAGCCGCCGTCGACGAAGCCGACGTCGTCGGGGACACCGTGGCCGTCGGTCGAAGGTCCGCGGACGACGACGCGGGCGCGGGCGTGACGGGACCGTTACCGCAGCCGACAACGATGACGGCGATGACCATGCCAAGGATCAACGGTTTTCGGATCATGTCGCGGCGGAGCATATGCCTGGATGTTGGACGCGTCTACCTTACCAATGGCGACGGGTCTCTGGCTGTAGGTCCAACGATTGCCCGCCGACTCGGGATCGAGAGGCGATTCGCTTCCCGGCCACGTTTTTGGGTGCGGCGGAACCTGGCAGTCACGCGCTCGGTGCGAGACGGTCACCTGTGTAGCCCGCTCCTCGGGCACCCCAATCGAGCAGACGAGTGAGACGGATCCTGACGGTCACCGTATATGTCGCGGAGAAGGATTCGGCCGTGTACCCGGCATCGGCGAATGCCGCCGCGTACTTGCGAGCGAACCTCGGCGAAGGGAGGGGTTCCACCGGCCCGTCAGGCGCGATGGGCGTGTCGACGACGACAGCCTCGCCCTCGAGCAGCTCGACCGCGAAGTTGAGTTCGGGTCGGCCGACGGCGACCATGACGCTCGGTTGGTGGCGCACGTTTCGAACCTTCTGCGCGTGGGTCTTGCTGAAGACGGTGATGACCTCGCCGTCCCAGTCGAACCAAGTCGGCACGATGTGTGGCCGCCCGTCAGGTCGGGTCGTGCTCAACCAGAGGATCGGAGCGCTGGCGAGGTCTTCGTGCATTCGCACGAGCGAGCCCATGACGGCCGCGTGGCCCAGCCCCGGGTCCCTCGGTCGTAGCACGTCCATCGAAGCGGTCACCGGTCACCCTCGCTGACTATCATGGAACACGGTGTATCACGAACTAGGCCAACACTAGACGATGCGAGGCGGACCTGTCAATATGGGAAAACAGCGTGTTCCGCAAATTACCTGACCGGAGACCATGACCCGCACGTACGAACTCAAACGCCGAGCCGAACGCCAGGACGCCACTCGTCTTCGAATCGTCGAGGTGACCGTTGGGCTCCATGAGGAGGTAGGCCCGGCCGCGACCACGATCACGGAGATCGCCGATCGGGCCGGCGTCGGGCGTCTGACCGTCTACCGCTACTTTCCGGATCAGGAGGCGCTGCTCACTGCCTGCACAGGCCATTGGTTCGCGGAGCACCCGGCCCCGGATCCGTCGGGCTGGCACGACATCGCGGATCCGACCGCCCGAACGGAGCACGCCATCTCGATGGTTTATGCCTACTTCGCCGGGACCGGGGAGATGCTCGATCGTGCGGAGCAGGACGCTCCCTCGATCCCGGTGCTCGCCCGCCTGATGAAGCCCTTCGCGATCACGTGGGATCGGATGCGCGACGACCTCGCAGCGGCGTGGCCCGACGATCCCGAGAGCCCTGTCGGGATCGCGCGCCGTGCTGCGATCGGCCACGCCCTCGCCTTCTCGACGTGGCGGTCACTGACCCGCGATCAGGGTCTGACCGACCAGTTGGCGGCGGAGCTGATGCTCGCCGCGGTTCGCTGCGGCGTTCGAAGCAACCGATGACATGCGGCCGCTCCGGCAATGGGGCCGCGGGGGGCGGCGCTCCAGGTTCGCCGACCCAACGCTACATCTCCATCGGGCTCATGAGCTGGAAGTAATTGCCGTCGGGGTCGGCGAACGTCGAGATCAATGAGCCCGGCGCGCCCTCGAATTCGTACGGCTCCCTGATGACGATGGCCCCGGCGGCCTTCAGCCGATCGAAGTCAGCCTTGACGTCATTGCTCTCGATGTTCCAGATCATCCGCCCCGGCTCGTTGTTCTTGCCAGTGACCTCGGAGTGCGGTCCGACCGTCACGAAACCGGAGCCGACCTTCCAGCCCTTGAACGGACCTTCGGAGAAGCCCGGCTCGCCGAAGAGCCGGCTGTAGTACTCGGACAGCCGCTGCGGATCCTCGGACCCGATGAGAATGCTGTTGAAGTCCATGCTGCCCCTCCTGCTGATCGTCGTGTTGAGTGTGTCTTAGCATGACGCATCGCTTGCGAAAGGGCAGCCTCCCGCTCGTCTAGTCGATCGAGAGTTCGGAGACCCGTTCATCAGGCCCCTCGCCTTCGATGACCACGATCGCCAGCAGCGAGGCCGCCACCACGACGAGCGACCAGACGGGCTGCAGCGAGGCCACGACAACAGTCAGCAGCACCATTCCAACCAGGATCAGGAGCCGCGACTTGAGGATCGGTCCGCCGAGGAGCCTGAACGACAGCGCCGAGCAGGCGACGAAGAGGGAGACGCCGATACCTAGCGCGGCGATCACCGCCGCGGATGCCGGTTCGTCGGGATGTGCGACGATCTCCTCGATCGCCACGGCGAACCCGACGATGCCGCCGATCAAGGGGAAGTGGGCCAGACTGTAGGCATCGCGCGCCAGCGGCCCGAGCCGCTCGACCGGAGCCGCCGCAAACCGATGCTCCAGGGCGTCCTTCAGAAAGCCGAAGTAGGTCCACCAGAGCAGGCAGGCCACAAGGATCGAGGCGACGGCCACGCCGGCCAGGGCCCAGGACCGCTCATCACCGGCCGCTGCGGTCCCGGCCACGATGAGCGACTCGCCGAGGGCGATGATCACGAACAGGCCGTGCCGCTCGGAGATGTGCGCGGGGTTGAGATCCCAGACGTCACGCCGGCCGGCGACCGATGCTGCGATCAGGTCGGCGACGATCGCCAGGAACCAGACCCACGGACGGAGGGACGGTGCAACCACGGCCCCGGCCAGCACGAACACCAGCCCGATCGTCGACAGCGCGGCCCAGGTGGCGATACCAGATCGGCCGGCATCGGCGTACTCGCGACCGACCCGGATCTGCAGACCGAGTCCGAGCACGCGGACCGCGACGTACGGGACCGCAAAGAGGAGCGCCTCGTCGGAGAAGGCGTGCGGGACCGACGCGGCCATGACCAGCGCGACCCCCGTCGCCGCGAGGGTGACGGCCCTGACGATCGGATGAGTCGTATCGGCCGGGTTGAGCGTCCAGGTGAACTGCGTCCAGGCCCACCAGATCAACCAACCGAGCAGGATCGACCTGAGCAGTCCTTCGGGCGTGAGGTCATGGGCGGTCGCGACCGTGAGTTGCGTCACGGCAAAGACGAAGACGAGGTCGAAGAACAGCTCGACGAAGGTCACCGCCTGCGGGTCCGCTGCGCGCAGGCGGTATCTGGTCAGCGTTGTCACCGGATCGATCAGTCCATCGTTCCGATCAACTGCAGCCGGAGGTGCTCCCGCAGTTGAGGCACTTGTAGCAGCTGCCGTTGCGGATCATGATCGACCCGCAGTCGGCGCAGCTGGGGGCATCTGCTTGTGTCTGGAAGCTGACCTTGGTGTTGCCAAGGTTCAGCGTGACCGTCCCCGCGCCACCACCGCCAGTCGAGGCCTTGGCGCTCCCATTGCCGTTGGCGGCGTGGCCGTTCGAATGCCCATTCGTCGCGATGACTGCCAGATCCTGACCCTTCTCAGTTTCCGCGGAGACCGCAGTCGCCTTGGGTGTCTCGGTGTCGGCAGCCGTAGGTGGATCGACCGACAGTCCCCCGTTAGCGTCAGCGTAGGGGGCTGGCGGCGTATCCGCCGAAAGGCCACCGAGGTTGGAACCCAGGACGACCGCGGCGGAGCCCGGGGAGGAAACCGGGACTTCCGCCACGACCGCGGAGCGATCGATGAGACCGAGATTGGCCTTGTCGTCCGGCGACAGGAACCGAGAGCCGAGCCAACGGAAGATGTAATCCACGATCGACTTGGCGATCGGGATCTCCGGGTTGCCGGTGAAGCCGCTCGGCTCGAACCGGACGTGGGCGAACTTGTTGACCAGGTCCTTGAGCGGTACGCCGTACTGGAGCGCCACGGAGATGGTCGTCGCAAGGGTGTCCATCAGGCCCGAGACGGTCGAGCCCTCCTTGGCCATCTTGAGGAAGATCTCGCCGGGCTGGCCGTCCGGGTAGAGGCCCACCGTGATGTAGCCCTCGTGTCCCGCGATATCGAATTTGTGAGTGACCGCAGCCCGCTCGGCGGGGAGCCGGCGGCGATGGGGGAGTGCGGCTTCCACCTGGGCTTTGGCCAGGAGCTTGCGGAGCTGTTCGACCTCCGCCGAATCGACCGGGTCGGCGGCATCGCCGTCCTTCTTCTTGCCGGTCATGAGCGGCTGGCTGCGCTTGCTGTTGTCGCGGTAGACCGCGATGGCCTTGAGGCCCAGCTTCCAGCCCTCGAGGTAGACCTTCTCGATCTCCTCGGCGGTGGCGGCCTCCGGCATGTTGACGGTCTTGCTGATTGCGCCACTGATGAACGGCTGGATCGCGCCCATCATCCGAACGTGGCCCATGTAGTGGATGGACCGCTCACCATTGGCCGGCTTGAATGCGCAATCGAAGACCGGCAGATGCTGTGGCTTGAGGTGCGGGGCTCCTTCGATCGTCTCGTGCTCGCTCAAATAGGCGAGGATCTCATCGACCTCCTCCGCGCCATAGCCGAGCTTGCGCAGGGCGGCCGGGACGGTCTGGTTGACGATCTTGAGAAAGCCCTCGCCGACGAGCTTCTTGTACTTGATCAGCGCGATGTCCGGCTCCACGCCGGTCGTATCGCAATCCATCATGAAGGCGATCGTGCCGGTCGGGGCGAGGACCGTGACCTGGGCATTGCGGTAACCGTGGTCCTTGCCCAGCTCCAGCGCTTCATCAAAGACCGCGGTGGCGTGTTTGAGCAGGTCCTTGGGCACGCCCGAGGTCGGGATCCGGTAGGCGGCGTCGCGGTGTTTGGCGATGACCCGCAGGAACGGCTCGCGGTTCTCCTCATAGGACTGGAACGGACCGCCATGATCGCGGGCGACGATGCTCGACTGCTTGTACGCCTCGCCGTGCATGATCGCGGTCAGCGCAGCCGCGTAATTGCGGCCCTCGTCCGAGTCATACGCGAGACCGCGAGACATGAGCAGCGCGCCGAGGTTGGCGTAGCCAAGTCCGAGCGGCCGGAATCTGTGGGAGTTCTCCTCGATCCGGGGCGTCGGGTAGGAGGCGTTGTCGACGAGGATCTCCTGCGCTGTGATCGTGACCTTGGCCGCGAACCGATACGCCTCGACATCGAATTCCCCGTCCGCCCGGACGAACTTCATCAGGTTGAGCGAGGCGAGATTGCACGCCGTGTCGTTGAGGAACATGTATTCACTGCAATTGTGAATGACAAGGCCATTTGCGACGAAATGGCTGGTCGCTTGCTCCGTCAGATCGAAGACCGGTTCGATGCCGAGCGGAGTCACCGACGCCACCAGGTCCGACATGTCGTCCGCGTAGGTCCCGATGTCCGCGTTCAGGGCCGCGAGCTTGGCTGCCTTGGCGCTCTCCGGCGCGAAGCCGATCTCGCGCTCGAAGATGACTCGGGACGAGCGGGTGATTCGCAAGGAGTGGATCTCGCGGACGGCGTATTCCTTCGAGCCACCGCGCCCGTCCGGCAGCATCGCGGTGAACTTTCCGCCCCGGCGATTCTCGTACAGCTTGGCCTTGATCCCGAAGCTGAGCAGCATCCGCTGGGCTTGCGTCAGCAGCTCGAGTGATGTCGAGCCAAGCTCGACGAATGCGTTCGTGCCGGCTCGCACGACCGTGCCATCGGCCGTGAAGAGCCCACGCAGCAGGGCCGCCATGGACGAGCGGTCGAGGTCGTAGACAGCCGGCTTGAACCGCTTCCGGTCGGCGCCGTCATCGAGGACGGCGTACTGCATGAACTGTTCGACGACCGGTCGCGAGGCGAAGGCGAGACGGGATCCCGTCGCCGTGCGCGAGACATGGACTTGATCATTCCGGCCGACCGACCCGACGGCCTTGAGCATCCGCTTCTGGGCGTTGACGGCCAAGGCAGCGGTCTCGAGGATCGAGGCTTCGTCGTGGTGCATCGTGATCTGGACGATCGGCTGTTCGTTGCCTCGGATGGTCGACCAGGTCAGATTGCCGTCGCCGACGGCGAGCCCGATGGTCTGGGCGAGGCCCGCGTCGATCGATGCACGGCCGAATCCTGGACCATCGAGATAGACCTCGTCACCGGGCACGAGGTCCCTGACCGGAACATCGCCGTGGGCCGTCAGGACCTTGTGATCCGCCGTGATCCGGAGGCGGTACCCGGCCTTGGTCTTGAGTTCGAAGACCTCCTTCTCGCCGGTGGGGAAGATGTTCGTCACAGGATGCGCGACGCCATCGGCGCCGATGACGTTCGCGGAGCCACCGACCATCGACTCGATGGTCTGCCAGCCGGCATCGGTGGCCACCAGGGTGTCGCCGGTCACGCACGGATTACTGGCGTGGATCCGGTCCGTGTTGGCCGAGGTGTGCCACTCGTTGATCGTCGTGTCGTACTGGATGCCGGGGTCGCCGCACAGGTGGGCCGCATCGGCCATCTTGCGGAAGATGTCGCGCGCCTTGTGCGTGTCCATCGCGTCGTGCGGGGCGACGACGGCGTGGGTGGTCCATTCCTTGTCCTCGACGACGGCCTTCATGAATTCGTCCGTGACGCGGACGCTGTGATTGGCGTTCTGGAAGTAGACCGAGCCGTAGGCCTCGCCGGTGAAGGAGGGGTCGTAGCCGGCCTCGATGAGCGCCCAGGCCTTCTGCTCCTCGTGCGCCTTCGAATCGATGAAGTCGAGGACATCCGGATGATCAGCATCGAGGATGACCATCTTGGCCGCGCGGCGGGTTTTGCCGCCCGACTTGACGACGCCCGCGAAGGCGTCATAGCCCTTCATGAAGGAAACGGGTCCCGAAGCCGTGCCGCCGCCCGCCATCTTCTCTCGCGACGAGCGGATCGTGGAGAGGTTGCTGCCGGCGCCGGAGCCGAACTTGAAGAGCATGGCCTCGGTCTTGGCCAGGTCCATGATGCTCGACATCGTGTCCTGGACCGAGTTGATGAAGCAGGCCGAGCACTGGGGCTTTGTCTCGATGCCGACGTTGAACCAGACCGGCGAGTTGAAGGCCATCTTCTGGTGGACCAGCAGGTGGGTCAGTTCGGCCTGGAACGTCTGGAGATCTGCGTCAGAGGCGAAGTAGCGCTGGGTCTCCGCCCAGGCCGTGATCGTGTTCACGACCCGGTCGATCAGCTGGCGGACGCTCGTCTCACGCTCCGGCGTGTTGAGGTGGCCGCGGAAGTACTTGCTGACGACGACGTTGGTCGCGAGCTGGCTCCAGAAGTCCGGGACTTCCACGTCCTTCTGCTCGAAGACGCTCTTGCCCGATTCGTTGGCGATGCCGGCGGTCCGGTATTCCCAGGTGATCTCGTCGTAGGGATGGACCCCGGGACGGGTCCAGCGGCGCTCGAAGGTCAGGCCCTTGGTCCGGGTCGTGCCATCCGTTTCCGTGCCATCGAAGGATGCGCCGTAGGGCCCGGCGTGGCGGTGGGGCGCGGCGGCCTTCGTGGCTTTGGGTGCCACTGCCTTCGCGGTCTGATCCTTGGCGGCGACCGTCGTCCCGGTTGCTCGAGCCATCAGCGTCGTTCCTCCTCATCCCTTCCTGATGCGACAGCGGTAGCTGCGCATCTCGCGCGTCGTCGGGTGTTTCCGAGGTGATCCTGGGGGCCACTCACTGGCCGGCGGTCTGGCCGGAAAGGAGCGTGTTGGGCGTCTCGGTGTGATCAGGCGACCCGACGAACGATACGCGGTCGGTCGGGTGGAGTCAACCCCGAAAACACAACATGTAGTGGTCCGAGAATGGGTCTCCACGCTAGATGTGGTGGTTCCGGCGTCGTACGATCATCCACGCTCGAGTCGCGTTCGTCCACCGAATCGGGCTGTTCGTCCACGCCGCAGGGCCGGATCTCCACTACCCCGTCCACAGGTTGGGGAGGGTTGTCCACCAGCCTCTCGGGCTGGTTACGATCA
>Ga0307380_10011566_pt1 | contig 11045 bp, 11 predicted proteins | sample UN3MG_FD_202239 | JGI IMG/M metagenome (GOLD analysis project Ga0307380, IMG submission 202239) | Soil microbial communities from Risofladan, Vaasa, Finland - UN-3 | ecosystem: Environmental > Terrestrial > Soil > Coastal area > Acid sulfate soil | place: Finland: Risofladan, Vaasa | collected... | reverse complement strand
CTACAAGGTGGGATGAGATTATTTTTTGTGTAAGATTCATTATCATTAAGTTTCACCTTAAATGGAAATTATAAAAATTATTTATTCCTAATTCTGGATGCTTTATCATAATTCTAACATTATTAAATATAACCATAATAATACGACTAACTTTTGGTTTATCAAGTACAACTCAAAATTGTAATATAAAAACCCACTTTTTCTTTATTGGTTGAAAAAGCAATGAAATAATTTATGGATATATGAGATATCTTTATTGTAAGTCAACGTCTCAATAATGTAAAACATATTAGGTGAAAAAAGGTGGTACATCATAAAATCTATAATTCTTGCAGGCGGGTCTGGAACACGCCTCTGGCCATTAAGCAGGGAGTATTATCCTAAACAATTCTTAAAATTAGGTGAAACATCATTATTTCAGGATACTGTCAAACGATGTTTAACAATATCAAAAATTTCAGAAATATTTGTAGTCACAAATGATTCACAAAAATTTTTCGTAATCGGTCAGATGGAAGAGCTTGGATATTCCCTTCCTGGTAACAACCTGTTAATTGAACCCGAAGGCAAGAATACCCTACCTGCTATATGCTTTGGTATCAATGAGGTCGAGAAGATATTCGGCGTTTCAGATGTGGGAATATTTTCATCAGATCATATAATGGATATGGAGGCAATGGATACTATTGCTGCTGCAAAGGATCTTGCAAAGGAATACCTTGTTACATTTGGGATTGTTCCCAAATCACCTCATACAGGGTATGGGTACATCAAACCCGGAGACGCTGTTGGGGCAGGATACAAAGTTTCAGAATTTAAGGAAAAACCAGATATTGAACAAGCGAAAAAATATGTAGAAAATGGCTACTTATGGAACAGCGGCATTTTCCTATTCAATACTGAAGTATTCTCATCAGATATTTCAAAACATGCACCTGAATTATTGGAAGCTTTTGCATCAAATAAGAATATCAATGAGATATACAGAGATATTTCTACCATATCAGTTGACTATGGCCTTTTGGAAAAATCAGATAATGTAGCTGTTGTGAGGCTTGATGTTAAATGGAGCGATCTGGGTAATTTTGATGCTATGTATAATGAATTCGAGAAAGATGAATTCGGAAATGTAGAATTTGGATGTTTAAGTATTTCAAAGGATTCTTCAGGTAATATTATCCAATCCACAAAGGAAAAAGTGGTCTCGCTAATAGACGTTGATAATATGGTGGTAGTTGACACACCAGATGCTTTGCTTGTTTGTCCCCGTTCCAGCAGCCAGAAAGTAAAGGATATCGTGGGTGTACTTAAAGATCGAAATGATGAACGTGCTTCATTTCATAGAACAGTATACCGCCCCTGGGGATCCTATACAGTCATGGAGGATTCAGAGCGGTACAAGATCAAGAAGATCCGGGTGGTACCCGGAAAGACCCTAAGCCTTCAGCTTCACCATCACCGGAGTGAGCATTGGGTAATGGTGACAGGAACCGCATGCGTGCATGTGGGTGATAAGAAGTTTTACCTGCACCAGGGAGAAAGTACTTTTATCAGTCCCGGGGTAAAGCACAGGTTATCAAATCCAGGAAAGTTAGCACTTGAGATCATTGAGGTGCAGCTTGGGGAGTATGTGGGTGAGGATGATATTATACGGTTCAAGGATGAGTATGGAAGGAATTAGATGAACCTCCAATGAAGCACAGAAAATTAGTGGTAACAGGCGGGTTGGGATTTATCGGGTCCAATCTGGTCGAAAGCCTGGCCCTGGAAAATGAGGTCACAATTATCGCCAAGGTCACAGGAGAATATTTACTGCAAATTCTTCCTGGACCTCCATGGTTTTAAGACCACCACACTCAGATATTTCAATGTATTCGTTCCCAGGCAGGACCCCAACTCCCAATATGCTGCTGTCATTCCCAAGTTTATTACCTTTTGGAAAAATCAGATAATGTAGCTGTTGTGAGGCTTGATGTTAAATGGAGCGATCTGGGTAATTTTGATGCTATGTATAATGAATTCGAGAAAGATGAATTCGGAAATGTAGAATTTGGATGTTTAAGTATTTCAAAGGATTCTTCAGGTAATATTATCCAATCCACAAAGGAAAAAGTGGTCTCGCTAATAGACGTTGATAATATGGTGGTAGTTGACACACCAGATGCTTTGCTTGTTTGTCCCCGTTCCAGCAGCCAGAAAGTAAAGGATATCGTGGGTGTACTTAAAGATCGAAATGATGAATGTGCTTCATTTCATAGAACAGTATACCGCCCCTGGGGTTCTTATACAGTCATGGAGGATTTAGAGCGGTACAAGATCAAGAAGATCCGTGTGGTACCTGGAAAGACCCTAAGCCTTCAGCTTCACCATCACCGAAGTGAGCATTGGGTAATGGTGACAGGAACCGAATGCGTGTATGTGGGTGAGGTGATATTCTGAGATTTGATTACGATTATGGGCGTGTGAAGGTTAGTTTGGAATTTAGAAAAAAAAGTGATAATTATTAGACGATTTATGGCAGAATAAAAAAACGATCAAAATTATCATATTATCATTGAGCAAACCTGACCTCATCCACCAAAAACGGCGGCCTGAACACCCCGTTCTCAGTAATAATAGCTGTCACATTCTCCATTGGTGTGGCATCAAAGGCCGGATTATAAACCTCAACATCCAGCGGTGCGATCTGCCGTCCTGCCATGAACCGCAGCTCATTGCCATCCCGCAGTTCTATCTCCACCTCATCCTCCATCCTTTCAAAATCAAATGTAGAAACCGGAGCTGCCACATAAAAAGGCACATCATTTTCATTTGCAACAATACTGTGGGTATAGGTGCCTATCTTATTGAACACAGCATCCTGGGTGATCCTGTCAGCACCCACAATAACACTATCAACCATTCCCTGACGCATCACATGACCGCTCATGCTGTCAGTGATCAGCTTCACAGGAATATTGTCTTCCATCAACTCCCACACAGTGATCCTGCTGCCCTGGTTCAGGGGCCTGGTCTCGCAGGCAATAACCTTGATATCCTTGCCCATCTCCATGGCACTGCGTATCACACCCAGGGCCGTACCCCAGTCAACACATGCCATCCGGCCCGCATTACAGTGTGTCATCACAGTATCCCCATCATTCAGCAGTTCGGCACCATGCGCACCCAGGCGTTTATTAAGTTCCACATCCTCGTTGGCTATTGCCTTGGCTTCCTGTCTCACGATTTTGCGAATGCTATCAATATCATATGCATCGATAGCAGCTTTCAATACCCGATCCACTCCCCAGGCCAGGTTCACAGCAGTTGGTCTGGTTCCTTTTATTATCTCCCCGGCAGAAACCAGCTCATTCATCAATTCTTCCATTGACCCCGCAGTACTCTTGGCAGCTGCCAGTGCGATCCCGAATCCCCCGGCAGCACCCAGTGCAGGAGCACCTCGAACCCTTAGTGATCTTATTGCCTCAGTCAGGAGTTCAAGAGCCTTGCACTCGATCATCTTATATTCCTGGGGCAGAAGAGTTTGGTCAACCATAATTATGGTATCATTTTCATCATTCCAGTCAATAGTCCTCAACATTCATCACCACTATCTATTTTGAACAATCGTTCAGCATTACCACTCAGTATCATTTCTTTATGCTTTTCTTCAATATCCATTTTCATGATATTCATGGTTTCCAAACCCTGGTCCCTGAAAGGATAATCAGTACCGAACATGATCTTATCAAACCCGTGTGTTTCCATGCCTGGAACTCGCTGTGGAGCTTTATGCCTTTCAATCCCATACTTTTCATACGCCTGATCTCCACTTCAAGTTCAGGATAGCCACACAAAGGAGAACAGATGCATCAATATTATTGCGGTGCATGCTGGATTGTATACCAGATGTCGTAGCGGTATTAAGGGCTTTAACTCCATATTGGTGTTCCAGTCCCTGTATGGCTTTTGAAGCTATTTTATCAGGAAATATATGGGTATGAACGTCAACGATCATCTAATTCTTAGTACCTTTCATTAATGATAAGAATATTGAAAATCTCAAATACTAAAATAGCTTTTATCTGTTTCTTTTTAACATCGTGTGGGTAACATCAATTTTATTGTATTAGTCATTTTTCAGACACTGATTAATAATTGGATTTTCGAAACTTTGCTACATTAGAAGAGGTTCCAATAAGAATTACAATAGGATTAAAGTATCAGCCCTCCATAGTATCTGCTCCATGAAAGAGGAAATGACCAGTGTGGATGTTGCTGCAATTGTATCCGAGTTCAATACGGGAACGCTGGGTCTGATAGATGCCAAGATAGGAAAGATATATCAGACAGATTATGATGAGATCAGGATGGCCCTGAATATCTATGGACAGGGCAGGCATAATCTGATGATCCAGGCTGGAAAACGTATCCATCTCACCCAGCATCCCCGCCCATCACCTAAACTGCCCCAGGCATTTCCCATGATACTCAGAAAATATGTTATGGGAGGCAGGATAACGCAGGTTTCCCAACATGATTTTGACAGGATTATTGAATTCGTTGTTGTACGGGCAGGGGAGACGACTAAAATTATTGCCGAGCTGTTTGCCAGGGGTAATATCCTTCTTACTGATGCCGAAGGCCGGATCCTGCAACCCATGAAACCTGTGAGTTTCAAGGATCGAAAGCTGCGCAGGGGCGAGATATATGAACTGCCCCCACCTCAGCTAAGCCCCCTGGAAGTGACAGCAGAGGCGCTGGAAAAGATTTTTGAGAATTCTGACAGCGATGTGGTCAGGACGCTGGCGACCCGGTTGAACATGGGTGGAGTGCTGGCTGAGGAGGTCTGCCTTAGATCAGATATTGATAAGACAACGTCAGCAGGTGATGTTTCTGATTTTGAGAGTTTATGCAATTCTATGATCGAAGTATTCAGTCCCATTGCGGAAGGGCAACTTGAACCCCAGATTGTGGCCAAGAATGGGGAAAATATCGATGTGCTGCCTTTCGGGCTTAAAAAATACCATGGATTAGAGATCACGAAATTTGAGACCTTCAATTTAGCTCTTGATGAGTATTACAGCGCTGGAATTGAGATCGCGATCCAAACTGCTGTGAAACAGGAGAAAAAAGAAGGCGTGCTGGAGAGGCGGCTTCGGCAGCAGCAGGAAGCTCTTAATAAATTTGACACGTCTCAGGCCCAGTTCAAGCAGAAGGGGGAGCTGCTGTATGGCAATTACCAGAGTGTTGAAGAGATATTGAATATTATTAACGATGCCAGGCAGCGTTTTGGTTGGGATGAGATAAAAACCAGATTGAAAAGTGCAGATATCCCACAGACCAGGACAATAAAATCAATAGATTCTAGTAAAGGGATTATTACATTAGAGCTGGATGGAGTAAGTGTTGATGTTGATATCAAGCTGCCCGTACCCCAGAATGCCCAGAAATATTATGATAAGGCCAAGAAGATTGCAAAAAAGAGAACAGGGGCAGAGCGGGCCATACTCATCACCCGGGATTTAATAAGAAAGAATGAATTGCCGGATCGTCCAAGGCGCCTGAGTGGTAAGGTCAAGGTCAAGCCCCGATGGTATGATAATTTCAGGTGGTTCCAGTCCTCAGATGGTTTCCTTGTGATCGGCGGACGGGATGCGGGCACTAATGAAGATGTGGTTAAGAAGTATATGGAGAAACGTGATATCTTCTTCCATACTGAGGCACCGGGCTCACCTGCTGTGGTTGTTAAGACCGAAGGTAAGGACGTGCCAGAAGCCACTTTAGAAGAAGCTGCCAAGTTTGTGGTCTCAAATTCAGGTGTTTGGAAATCGGGTCGAGTGGAAGGCGACTGTTATTGGGTCACAGCAGATCAGGTGTCCAAGACCCCGGAATCCGGGGAGTTCGTACCCCGCGGTTCATTTATTATCAGGGGCAAGCGCAATTATATGAAGGCTATTGTAGATGCAGCAATAGGCATCCAGCTCGAAGGCGCGGTGCGGCTGGTTGGCGGGCCCTCGAGTGCTGTTAAAAAGCTGGCGCAATATGTGGTAGAGGTTGAACCGGGCGAGTTCAACCAGAATGATATTGCCAAGAAAGTCTACAAGCTGCTGGTGGATGAAGTTGGGGACCGGGCGCTGGTGAAGTCGATTGCTTCAGCAGACAGGATCGCTATGATGCTGCCGCCAGGGGAGTCGAGGGTGCGGAAAGGCTAGAAAGTAGAGAAAATATTATTTTTCTATTCAATAATGAACAACTAAAATTTTTTGAAAAATATATGATTCCTAAGTTAATATCTTATCTACTATTAGATTTACATTTTTGTAGTCAATTACAGTAATTTTACTTTGATATTTCTTAAAGTCTTTGAGATTACTGATAGCTGTTTGCAAAGATTCAGAATTATTTTCGATTAAATGATTTGTTAATAAAAATGCATGTTTAATTTCAACATTATCATTTTCTAATCCTTTTAAATGTTTTTTGATTTGGGTCAAATCTTTAATGAAATGTTCTTCTATAGAGTCTGAATCTTTTAAAGTATTGTGCATTTTCACTTCAACTAAATACTTTTTTTCACTATGGCTTATCACAAAATCATTTTCATGTTTTGAACTATAAAATGAATTTTCAATTTGGATATCTTCTACATCTAATAACAATTGATTAAAAGCATACTTTAGTAGACCATCTGAATCATAGATATAATCTAAAATTGTCTCATCAAGAGCATATGCAGATACGTGATACATTTTTTTATTGCATTTAGGACACTTTAAATTATATTGAGATGGATGAATATTTGATATTGTATGAGTTATAAACGGTTCATCTAAGCACAGGGAGCACCAAAAAACAGTACCAATATTTTCTATTAATCTCAATGAGTAGAGTTCAGAAAGGATATTTTCATAATTTTTTGTTTTTATATCAGATTTAGTTAAAAATTCAATTATGTTTTGATATCCCCTTAAGAATAATCCTCCTTTTAGGTTGGAAAAATCAAGTGAATTAATTAAATCTAACCAATTGTTTCCAATACCATCCTTTAAATTTTTAGAAATACTGTCAAAATTTATTAGTCTTTTTGATTCATTTCCCGAATCGCTAGACAAAATCTCATCAATATCATCAAATATATCATAATTTATATTTTTATAATCCTTCAATTCTTTTTTCATATCGTAGTATGAAAAATCATCAACTTGAGCTACTTTGATTATTTGTTGATTATTTCTTAAAAATTTTATTAAATAATAATATAACAAATCTTCTAATTCATTTTTTATTTCTTCAGTATACCCATTCACGATTCCAACAGTTTTTTTTCTTTTCATTTCTTCAAACTCATTTTGGACGGAAAGCACATCTAATGAAGACTTTTTCGCATTTAGTGGTAAATTACTCCAAAATAATAAAGGAAATCTTAAATTCATGCCATCTTCTGAAATGTCTGGAAATATTTGTATTCTATGTGCAAATAATATTTTTTGCATATCTATATTATTCCACAAATGTTCAAAAAATAAATCAATATGTGGGTTTAATTCTTCATCATCATCGATAATTTCTTTAGACATATAATGGCCATTATTGAACCTAAACAAATTTAAACATTTCTTTTAGGAGTCAAAGTGAAATAAATCAAATGTTATAAAATCATTTACGATTAGGAAATTAAATTGTAGACCTTAACTCCGCTGAAATAGGTAATATCATTATCATATTTTTAAGCATGTACCCTCTAGCATACGTAAATATCACCAAATATTTTCACACATATTCCCTATGTACCGAATATGTTATTTGTGGCTAAAATGTGGTAATTTTACCATCTATTAATTGACATAATGTCGTAAGTATGTGTTTCTTAATTTCATTTATATGTTTTGAGTGATAATTGTATCAAACATATGCCCTAAAAGGTCGGATTTAAGGTGTAAAATGAAGCTGAAGGAATTGAGGATGAATCCATTTCGCGGACTGGTAAAACAATATATGCACCATGTGACATAATAATTGAATAAATGTCCAGGGAGATAAAATCAATCGGAGAACATATGGCGCAATGGGTTACTATTTCGAGTGATGAATACGAATCCATGAAATCCACGTTGGAAATTATATCGGACCCGGAACTTTTGCAGCAGATTAAAATGAGCAGAGAAGATTTCAAGGCTGGAAGATACAAAGAACTTCGTGAACTTATAGAAAAATAGAAACTACACTTATTTCATTTAGTAGATGTTGGAAAAAAACATGAAACAGAAGAAATCAAAGTACGGTGCACTCGGCACAAAATCTAGGAGTGTCCGAGATTTCATGACCTGATGTTTTTAAGTGTCTTGATTTTGAAAATCGTGTTTTTACCTCTGGGCTATGCGACGAATATTTTTAATTGTAATTCATCCACTCCGTTCTCTCTTAAAGTATAAATTGGGCAAATGATTCGGAACACGGATTAAACGGATGTACACGGATACGATTGATTCGTTTTTCATGTTCAATCAAAAAGGAGAATATACAATGCTTCACGCCGAGTCACGACCTCCGACCAAAGGTCGCAGGCATCGATGTCGCATAGTAGATTGATGAAGATGGAGTGGCAACCTAGGATAATCTAAAACGCAAAAATTTTTAGATTTTTGTTATTTTGGATTTCCCTTTCTCAAGATGCCACTGTCATAAAATTAAAAATGATGCGTTGAATGGCCATTCTTGCAGTCACTATACCTCGGACTTAAGTACCGTAGGCCTGTAATAGCTCTCTTCATTACAGTTTTTCATCCATTTCTTCAGTAAACTGGCTATAATATCTACTAATGTATTGTAATTTAAACATTTCGAAATTCGATTATGTAAATACATGGATCATCGGTTAAGAGTAATATTATAGTTGAACACGGCTGAAACGGATAAAAAATAAATCCGTGAAAATCCGTCAAATCCGTGCCATCCGTGATCCTCGATGAATACTATTTCATCAGCCCCATGCCCATAACCCAGCCTATTCCACATTTTGCTGCCACCTCAGTTTTAGAAAATCGTCAATCAACAAATCCAATTTATACAGGCAGGTCACAATTTGTAGGACACTGCCCCAAATCCATGGACGAATTACTAGATGGTCTGCGGGATGAAGAAGACAGAATATTATCCCTTAATCCAACCCCTCGACAACCTTGTGCACATCCTCATACACCCCCACACTGAGCCACATAATCCGCGCCAGTTTTTCCAATGCATCCAGCCCCTCACTCCTGGATATTAATCCTACCTTAACTGCCCTGACCAGTACACCAATGGAACCCGTGACCTCCAGCCCCAAACCGGCGGCAAACCTTCTCGCTGCCAGGTCATCAAGCAGGACCAGGCACAGCTTACTCCTGGCCAGCATAATGGCTTCAGCCTCTCCTGCTTTAATGCCTGCACTTTCTGCAATATCTTCTGCTCCCTCATCCACACAATCTTCGACAACAATCCACCCGTGCTCAATCTCCCCCTCAACCAGAAAAGCATCAGCTTTTCCCTCTTCTTTTCCCCTATAAACAACTTCGATTTTAACAGTGAGAGGGATAGCCACCCTGCCGAAGAGTGCCTGTAAAAGGTCCAGCCTGTCAATCATTGCAAGGTGTATCAACGGACCTGAATTGCTAACAGTCATTTTTCCTGCAGAGCCCAATCAATATCCACATCCAGGTCCTCTTTTTCATACCTGAAAGGAATGTTTCGTTTCTTTAATTCTTCCAGTGCTCCCCTGTAGGTCAATCTGGCCTGGCTGGCTGCTTTCCAAAGGGATATCTTCCCTTCCACGTAAGATTCAAATGCTTTTTTTATTCGGTATTCCTTCAAGCCGCTCCCTATAAGTCTGCGCACCATTGCACCTTTATCTACCGATTCCTGCCCGGCCGCTTCTTCAATATCATGTATATATTGTTCTGGCAGTCGTACTGATAAGGTCTTCATGTTTTATCCTCTATATTACAATATATTATATTGTATACTTAATGTTTTTGTCCATCTATTAATGAAATTAGTCATAAATAAATTGACATGAATGGGGCATTCGCTAGTGAAGTTAATTTCTCCGGCTGAAATGATCGCTATGCTGCTGCCGCCAGGGGAGGCGAGGGTGAGGAAATGATGCATTCAATCATAAGACATCATCCTCAATTCCACATAAACAATCTGCCACCCTTCATCCAGTGACGTCTCAGGGATAGTATAAGACCATGCCTCGTTAAATCCATCATCCAAACTTAATCCCAGGCTCATACTGGTATTTCCGTTTGATGCAAACACCCACACATCAGTACTTTCGTATGCTTCCATAGATTGTCCAGTTCCATCCAGCATACTGATAGTGAAACTTTCCAGCCATATATCAGCATCTTCCCAGTTTCTGCTGCCGTAATTCATCTCGCCATACAGTTTACATTTGGAACTTGTATGAACTTCAAGTGCTTTTCCATGCTCGGTATCAACAATATTCAATCGGGCATCCCCCTCGATTACCCTCAACTCGTTAGTTATGTCTGCGACGTCATTGTCAATAAGATTCATGGGCACTGGCAGGTAGAAAGTAGTATTTTCAGAGGCCTCAAGCACAATATTATACCCCATTATTGAATCTGCCGTTTTGCCTGATACTATTGAAAGTCCGGCAACCACAACCCCGGCTGCCAGTATTATTGTACCGATCTGCAACCCCTTTACCTTCCACTGCTCAAGCCCTTCAGGAACAGTTCTGTCAATCTTCAATATCACATATATTGATAGAATACCAAGCACCTACCCCAGGATTCCCATGATAAAAATGATTAAAAGAATTATGGATAATCCGTCTAGCAGACCAGGAAGCAACAAAAGGAAAAAAAGGACTATGATCAAGCCAGGTATTATACAAAATGTACTTATTAACAATCCCGGCAACAGGGAGCATACAGCATCCCCTTGCATCTTTTTATTGTGACCCAGTTGCAGGTAAGAAAATACTGCAGTCAATATCACACCTATTGGCAGCAGGATTACCTGTGCTAAAAAAAAATGGGAGTACCTGGGAATGC
>Ga0307380_10011563_pt1 | contig 11046 bp, 10 predicted proteins | sample UN3MG_FD_202239 | JGI IMG/M metagenome (GOLD analysis project Ga0307380, IMG submission 202239) | Soil microbial communities from Risofladan, Vaasa, Finland - UN-3 | ecosystem: Environmental > Terrestrial > Soil > Coastal area > Acid sulfate soil | place: Finland: Risofladan, Vaasa | collected... | reverse complement strand
GAGGAGGAGGCGCTGGGCGACGTCGTCCCAGGCGAAGCGGAGATACTTCTGCGCCTCCCGGCCCATCTCGATGACCGTGCGGGCCTCGGGGTAGAGGAGGTTGCAGGCGGCGGCGATGGCGTTGGATTCGTCGACGGGGTCGAGGCCCAGCAGCTCGGCGACCTGGGGCGCCCCGGAGCCGGCCAGGCCGAGCAGGACGCTGCCGTTCGCCTCGCCGCGCACCCGCTCGAGGATCTCCCGAAGACGCTGGAGGGGCTTTCCCTGGACGGGGCGCCGGCCCAGCTCCTCGACGGCGCCTTCCCGCACCAAGACGGCCTTGACGGTATCGGCCCCGATGTCGATGCCGAGCCGCACCGCCGTGTCGCCGGCTCCGCGATTCGAGTCGGAATGCCCGGCTGCTGATGGATGTGTCGATATCTGCTTCATGTCGTCGTTCGATAGTCGGGCGGTCGCGCGCTCACTCATCGCATTTCTCGCATGGGTGTATCGAATCCCGCGCCGGCCCCGGCCTGTCGGACTCTATCGTGCGCAAATCCCGGGAAATGATAGCCAAGCGCCAGGAGACTGTCAACGGCTCTCCGGCGGGGCCACCGCGTATCCTGGACCGCGAACAGCCCAGAGAGAGCGGAAAGCCGCCGTGCTGGAGCGGGCGGCTTCTGTCTGCGGGGTCTCACGCTAGACGAGCGTCATCTGCACCGGCTTGCCCGACAGGAACTCTCGCGCGGCGGCCGCCACCGGCAGGCAGCGAAGCTGGTATCCGACGCAGGAGATGGCTCCCGACTTCTCGACGAAGAGGTGGACAGGGGGCGTGTCTCCGGGCGTCGAAGACGACCGTACACGAGGACGTACCGCTGTACTGGTGGGCGTGAAGGCGCGGACGAAGGCGCGGGTGAAGCGCGGACATGATCTCTCTGGCGATGTGGTTGGTTACCCTCTGGATCTGCTTTGGCGTGGGCGCGAGCGTCCTGAGGCGCCTGCGCGCGGAGCCCGGCGGCCTGGCCGAGGAGCTGCCGTTGGCGGCGGCGATCGGGATGGGCCTTCTCGCCTATCTCGTGCTGGGGATCGGGCTGGTGGGGCATCTCGGGCCGTGGGCGATGGGGGTCCTGCTCGCCGTGCTTGCGCTGGCGGGCCGGCGGCACATGCTTCGGTTGGCGCGCGGCGTTCCCTCGATTGTGAGCACGGCTGCGCCGGGGCGATCGGGCACGGCTGTGCTGGGCTTCTTCATCATCGTGATGCTGATCCTGACGCTGTTGGGCGCGCTTGCGCCCGCCGGCGACAGCGATTACGACAGCCTGGTCTACCATCTGACCATCCCGAAGATCTACCTGCAGGATGGGGGAATCCACTTCATCCCGTGGCTGACGCATTCGAACTTCCCGTTCACCCTGGAGATGCTCTATACGCTGGGGCTGTCGCTGCGGGACCAGTCGCTCGCCAAGCTGTTCCATTTCGGCTGCGGGTGGCTGACGCTGTGCGCGGTGTTCGCCTACGGCCGCCGCTGGTGGGGGGAGCGCGCGGGCTGGATCGGGGCGGCGGTCTTCGCCGCCATTCCCATCGTGGCCTGGCAGATGATGACGGCATATATCGAGCTGGGCGTCGCCCTCTACGCCTTTCTCGCCGTATGCGCGCTGTCTCGATGGTTCGAGGAGCGGGCGCGGGGCGGCGGCCAGGGGTGGCTGTGGGTGGCCGCCCTCATGTGCGGCTGGGGGCTGGGGGTGAAGATGCTGGCGGGCGTGGTGCTGATCTTCGCGGTGGGGGCGCTCGCGTGGGGTCTCCGAACGGCCCCCGATAAGGGCCGCGGTGTGCGGCAGGTAGCGGTCTTCGCACTTATCGCCGCGGCCATCGGCGCGCCGTGGTATGTGAAGTCATATCTGTGGACGGGGAATCCGGTGTACCCGTTCTTCTTCGAGGTGTTCGGCGGGCGGTATTGGACGGCAGACCGGGCCGCGCTCTACACGGAGGCGCAGAAGGTCTTCGGGCTTGGGACCGGGCCGCTGGACTTCCTCGCGCTGCCGTGGAATCTGACGATGCGCTCCCGGTGGTTCTTCGATCAGCCGGAGGTGCTGCGTCCGTTCAACGTCTACGTGCTGGTGTTCGGGCCGCTGCTGCTGGCGTTCCTGCCGGCCTTGCCGGCGGCCGGGCGCGTGGGCGGTTTCGGCCGCCTGAGCTTGTGGTTTGCGCTGGTCTTTGCGGCCGTCTGGTTCGGGCTGACGCAGAACGGACGGTATCTGATTCCGATTCTCCCGGGGCTGTCGGCGTGTGCGGGGTTGGCGGCTGCACGCCTGATCGAGCGGAGGGGCCTGGCGGCGGCGGCGGCAGGGGTGGCACTGTCTCTGGGTCTGGTGATGGGCCTGTATCCGACGGTGCTGCTGGCGGCGCCGGCGGCGCGGGTGGCGCTCGGGCTGGAGTCGAGGTCGGCCTATCTCGGCCGTGTTTCGGAGACGTATCGGACGTTCCGCGCGGTTGAGGAGGCGACCCCGCCGGAGGCGAGGATCTTCATCCTGGGAGATGAGCCGCGCACGTTCTATCTCAACCGCAGGTATCTGCTGGGGAATCACGCCGAGATCTTCTCCTCCGAGGATCTGGCGAGCGCCGGGGCGCTGGTGGGGGCGCTGAAGGGGATGGGTGTGACGCATTTGCTGATCCACGAGACGACGCTGCGGGATGTGGGGGCGAGATCGGGGGCGCTGGAGCGGCTGATCGCCGACCTCGCGGCGGCGCAGCGGATCAGGTATGTGGGAACGTATGGTAAGCTGAGCCTATGGGAAATCGCAGGCGAAGACAGCGCAAGAGCGTAGCCTCCCGCGGCGGTGGTTCGAGGGAAGCGCGCGGCGAGGATGCTCCGCGGCGGGCGCTGCGCGTCATCGCCATCGTCTATCTCTTCGTCGCGGCGTCGTGCGCGGTGATCATTCCGCTGGGGAAGGGGCCGGACGAGACGGCCCACGTTCGGTATATCGAGTTTCTGGCGCAGGAGCACCGGCTGCCGGTCTTCGACCGGGAGAACCCCGATCCGGATTACGAGTTCCATCAGCCGCCGCTGTACTACGTAATGGCGCTGCCCGGCTATGCGCTCGCCGGGGGGAACGAGTCGGCGCAGCTCGCCCTGCGCTTCTTTACGGTGCTGCTTTCGCTGCCGCTCATCTACCTGACCTTCGGCCTGGGGCGACTGCTGGCGCCGGGGGAGCCGTGGGCGGCGACGGCGGCGGCGGGGATCGTGGCCTTCCTGCCGATGCAGCTCTCGGTGGCGACGACCATCGGAAACGATGCGCTGACGGAGGTGCTGGCGGCGGGGGTTCTGCTGGCGCTGGTATCGTATCTGCGGGGGGCCCAGCGGGGTCGGGAGGAGGGTGAGGCGCGGCCGCCGGGGGTGGGAGCGATGGTCGCCGTGGGGGTGATGATCGGTTTGGCGATGCTGACGAAGTCGATGGGGGTGCTGCTGTTCCCGGTGGCGTGGGTGGCGGCGGGGCGGGCGGCGCGGGGGCGGGTGGGGTATCGCTGGCGGCTGCTGGCGAGGGACGTCGGGGTGGTGACGGGGGTTGCGCTGGCGCTGTGCGGATGGTGGCTGGTGCGCAACCAGATGCTCTATGGGGACCCGCTGGCGCAGAGGGCGTTCCTCGACGCGTTTGAGGGGCTGCGGCCGTCGCCGCAGTCGTTCATGGAGAAGTACGAGGTGCCCTCGGTCATGAGCTATGTGGGGCAGGTGATGATCTGGACGATGGCGAGCGTGACGGGGGTGTTCGGGCCGGTGCACGGGAATCGCTTCGCCTTCTTCCCGTACTACGTGTACTTCGCGACGGGGCTGATGGCGGCGGCCGGGGCGGTTGGGTTTGCGCGCTATTGGGAGCGGGCGAAGCCGGCGGGATGGCAGCGGCAGGGGTGGGGGATCTGCGGGCTGCTGGCGGTGCTGCTGCTTGGGAGCTTCGTGCGGTTCAACTTCTCGTTCTTTCAGGCGCAGGCTCGGTATATGTTCCCGGCGCTTCCGGCGGCGGCGCTGGCGTTCGGGCTTGGGCTGCAGGCGCTCTTCCCCGAGCGGCTGGGACGGTATATGCTGGTGGCGGTCGTGGTGCTGGTGGCGCTGCTCGCCTTCGCGGGCGTGCATCTCTGGATCGCCCCCCAGTTTCCGAGAGCATGATGTGGAGATGGATCGACAAGGTTTCACTCCTTATGGGTATGGTTGCCGCGCTGGTGGTGTGTGTGGGATGCGGGCGACCGCCCGCGCCTTCAGCGCCCTCAGCGGAGAAGCCGCCCGCAGCGGAGACACCGGCCCCCAGCCTTGAGATCGAGGAGTCGAAGGTGAAGATGGTCGATCCGGGGGGGCGGTGGACGTTTCAGGCGGAGGCGGAGCGTATGGAGGCGGGGAGCGTTCACGGGCCATATACGCTGACGCCGGCGAGAGCGCGGTATGAGGAGGTGGGGCGGCCGCCGGCGTTGATGTCGGCGGAGAGGGCGCAGATCGATCAGGAGAGTCGGCGGGTGGTGTTCGAGGGCGAGGTGCGCATCAGCTCCGGGGGGTGGACGCTGGAGGCGGACCGGGTGGAGTACGATCTCGACTCGGGGGAGGTTGTGGCGACCGGCCGGACGAAATGGACCTTCAGCGAGGGTTCGGGCGGGGCGGAGGAATCCCTATCGACAGACGAGGCGGATTGACCATGAAGAAGCTATTGGCACTCAGCGTGCTGCTCGGGATGGTCGCGGGGGTGATGACGGCGGGCCTTGCGGCGGCGCCGAGGCAGACGCAGCGGATGGCATTTCGGAGCTTCACCGTCGAGGGCGCGTCGCTCCAGGGGGCGCTTCAGGGGCCGTGGGAATGGGCGGGCTCGGTGACGGTGAAGGGCTCCGGGCTGACGCTGACGTGTGACAGCTTGAAGATGTGGCTGACGCCGGATGGCCGCGATGCGGAGCGGGTGGAGGCTTCGGGGAACATCAGGATCGCCGGGCGGTATGTCGCCAGCGACAAGACGGAGTGGGAGGTGAAGGGGCAGGCCGAATCCGCCAGCTATGAGCGGAAGGCGGGGCAGGGAGTCCTGAAGGGCTCGGTGAGCTTCGAGGCGAGGAACCGCTCGACGGGGGCCGTCGTCTCGGCGGCGGCGGGGAAGCTGACCTACGACGTGAAGAGCAGGCGATTCCGTTTCGAGCGCGGCGAGCGGCCGGTCCGCATGGAGTGGCAGGAGCCGGAGCCCCAGGCGGCGGCCGGCGAAGCACCGGCGGAGGGGCCGCAGGGGGAGAGCGCTAAGTAAGGATGGGCCTCCTCGCGCAGGGTCTGGTCAAACGCTACGGCCGCCGTTCCGTCGTGAACGGGGTGGACCTCGGGGTCAGCCCCGGGGAGACGGTTGGGCTTCTCGGCCCGAACGGGGCGGGCAAGACGACCACCTTCTACATGATGGTGGGGCTGATCAGGGCGAACGGGGGGAGGGTTCTGCTGGAGGATGAGGACATCACCCGGACGTGGATGCACGAGCGCGCGCGCCGGGGGATCGGGTACCTGCCCCAGGAGAACTGCGCCTTTCGCCATCTCTCGGTCGAGGACAACATTCGAGCGGTGCTGGAGTGGATGCCGCTCTCGGCGGAGGAACGGGAGACGCGCTTCGAGGAGCTGATGGCCGAGTTCCGCCTGGAAACGGTCCGGCACTCGCCCGCGGGCGTGGTGTCCGGCGGGGAGCGGCGGCGCACGGAGATCGCGCGGGCGCTGGCGACCGCCCCGAAGTATCTGCTGCTGGACGAGCCCTTCACGGGGATCGACCCCATTGCCGTGGCGGAGCTTCAGGATATCATCAACGAGCTGCGCTCCCGCAACATGGGGATGATCATCACGGATCACAACGTGCGGGAGACGCTGAAGATCACGGACCGGAGCTACATCATCCACGAGGGGAAGATCCTCACCTCCGGCACGTCTGAAGAGCTGCTGGAGGACCCCGTGGCGCGGCGCTTCTATCTCGGCGACCGGTTTCAGATGCGATGAAGATCATCGACCGATACATGCTGCGGGAGATGGGGGGACCGTTCGTCTTCGGGGTGCTGGCCTTCGTGCTGCTCTTCGTCTCGGCGAACATCCTCTTCCGGCTGACGGAGCTGGTTTCGCAGCTCGGGCTGAGCCTGTGGACGGCGACGGAGCTGTTCTTCCTGTGGCTTCCGAGCTTCATCGTGCTGACGTTTCCGCTGGCCACGTTGGTGGCGATACTGGTGGCCTTCGGGCGGCTGAGCGGGGACAGCGAGCTGGTGGCGATGTACGCGGGAGGGATGAGCTTCCGGCGGCTGGTCGTCCCGATCGCCGCGGCGGGGCTGCTGATCGCGGTCGTGACCGCGGCCTTCAACGAGGTGATCGTGCCCGCGGCGAACCGAAGGGCGGAGGACATCGTTCGCACGGCCACGGCCCGCGCGGGCGGCGTGATGAAAGAGGAAATCCTGCTCAAGGAGTCGGCCGAAGGCGAGGAGCGGATCATCTACGCCGACCGGTTGGACGTGCAGAGCGGGGAGCTGCTGAACCCAGTGATCGTGTGGTTTCAGAACGATGAGCCGGTGATGATCACGAAGGCGAAGCGGGCCGTCTGGCGGCAGAACCGGTGGGAGATGTTCGACGGCGCGAACGTCACCCTCGACCCCGAACGGCCGGTGACGCTCTCGTTCGACACGTGGATCGCCAACATCCCGACGACGCCCCGGGAGATCGCAACGCGAACGCGGGCGCCGGAGGAGATGACGTATCGGGAGCTGCGGGCGTACATCGGCGACGTGCTGCGCCAGAACAAGCCGACGGTGGCCCTGGAGCTGAAGCTCCACCACAAGTTCTCGATTCCGTTCGCCTGCTTCGTGTTCGCGCTGATTGCGCCGCCTCTGGGGATGCGGTCGCACCGCGGGAGCTCGTCGATCGGGATGGGGATCGCCATCATGATCGGGTTCGGGTATTACGTGGTGTGGCACTACCTCTCGGCGGTGGCGCAGCAGGGGGCGATTACGCCGTTTTGGGCGGCGTGGCTGCCGAACGTGGTGACGGGGCTGGTGGGGGTGGGGCTCATCCTCAACGTTCGACGCTAGACAGAGTCAGCGAGGCTTCTGGAAGATGAGGACGTACTCGTGGGCTTTGTTGATGCGGAAGACGGCGGGGTAGCCGAGGGGGCGGAAGTTGTTGTATTCCTGGCGCCGGTCCCAGATGATGAGGTCGTCCCAGAGGTAGCCGGCGCCTTCCATTTCTGCGGCGAGGTCGGAGTGGAAAGGGTAGAAGCGGCTCTTCTTCCTGATGTCCATGACGACGACGACGCAGTAGGCGCCCGGGCGGAGGGCCTCGAACACGCTCTCGAAGACGCGGCGGAGGGCGGCGAGGAAGTCGGTGTAGCCGGGCATGCGCCCGAGGTCGGCCGACTCGTCTCCGTAGTTCCGCACGGCCTTTCGGTCGGCGGTGCGCCGGCGGGTGAGCACATCCCAGTAGGGGGGAGATGTCACCACGAGGTCCACGGTCCCCGGCTCGACGTGCTTCAGGACGTCGGCTGCGTTCGCCTTGACCACCCGGCATCCGTCACGCTTTCGGCCGAGCCGGGAGCGGGCGATCTCGATGTACTCCGGGTTGATGTCGAGGCCGAGGCCGACCGCGCCGGCGCTGCGTGCGGCGAGGACGGTGGAGCCGAGCCCGCAGAAGGGGTCGAGCACGAGCTTGCCCTCCGGCGGCAGGAAGCATTCGATGACGCGGGCGACAAGCTGAACGGGGAAGAGGGCGGGGTGCTTGAGGGCGAGCTCTTCTTTCGACTTGCGGATGTCGCTCCAGACGCTGATGGAGTGGCGCGTCCAGGTGCGGCCGTCGAGGGAGTTGGCGCGGCGGCGGGCGTCGCTCACTCTTCCACCTCCGGGCCGTGGACGGCGCGGTAGAGGGCGTTGCGCGGGAGGCCGCGCCGCTTGGCGACATGGCCGATTGCGCGGCTCTGGGAGAGACCGGCCTCCACCAGCTCCGCCACCTCGCTGACGGCGTCGTCGATGTCGATGTCTACCTTGGGCGGTGCTCCTTCGACGACGACGGTGAATTCACCGCGAGGGGCGAATTCGGTGAAGTGGTCGGTCAGCTCGGAGAGGGTTCCTCTGACCATCTCTTCGAATCGCTTGGTGAGCTCGCGGGCGCAGACGGCGCGGCGGTCGCCGAGAACGGCCTGCATATCGGCGAGGCTTTCGAGCAACCGGTGGGGGGCCTCGTAGAGGACGAGGGCGCCCTGCTGATGGGCGACCCGCTGGAGGGCGCGGCGGCGCTCCCCACCTTTGGCCGGCAGGAACCCGAGGAAGACGTGCTCGCGCCCGGGGAATCCCGAGGCGGATAGGGCGGCGGAGGCGGCGGTCGGCCCCGGCACGACGACGATCGGGACTCCGGCCTCGGCGCAGGCGGCCACGAGCTTGACGCCCGGATCGCTGAAGCCGGGCATGCCGGCATCGGAGACGAGGGCGATGCTGCTGCCCTCCTGGAGCTTGCGCACGAGCTGGGCGAGGCGCTTCCCACCGGTGTGCCCGTGGTAGCTGGTCAGGGGGGTGTCGATGTTGTGTCGCCGCGTGAGGAGGCGGGTGACGCGAGTGTCTTCGGCGGCGATGAGGTCGACTTCGGAGAGCAGGCGGAGCGCGCGCAGGGTGATGTCTTCGAGGTTGCCGATCGGGGTTCCGACGACGTATAGAGTGCCGGGCTTCGAAGCCATGCCGTCCGCCTCAGATCACGAAGCGTATGAGCGCGCCGACGACGGCGCCCACCGCCGGCGCGATGAACTGGAAGAAAGAGACGTTGACGAGAACGCGACTCAACTGCCCTCCGGTGCCCGGTGCGCCGGCGGAGACGAGGACGGCCGCCAGGAGTATGCCGGCCAAGGCCATGACCGCGGCCGCGGCCTGGATCGTCACGTCTCGGTGTCGGCCCGAGGCCAGGAAGGCGACGGCGCCGACGGCGAACCCGAGCACGGCGCCCGGGAGCAGAGTCACCCAGCCGAGCGAGCCGAGGGCGAGCCCACCGACGGTCGCCGTCCCGAGGGCGGCCAGCGCGGCACTGCGGATCTGCTGGGGGTTGGCGAGGCCGCGCTCCCGCGGCGAGAGGATGAGGCACTCCTGACAGCGCACGCCTGTGGCGCCGTGCCGGACGCAGTCCGGGCAGAGCGGGCGCTCGCAGCGGCCGCAGGTGACGCGCGTCTCTCTGTCGGGGTGGTAGAAGCAGGCGAACTTTTCGGACATGGCCTCGCTCGGCGCAGAGGGTGTTTGACCTTGCTTCGGCGCGGCCCGCGCCCGTCCCTCCCTTAGAGCGTCTATCAGAACCGCTTGCGCTCCGCAATCAGAACCGCCTATGTACCACCGGAGGTCGGGGCCGGCGGTTCTGATAGCGGTTCTTACGGATTCTCTTGCATTACGGTTACGACCGTAATGCAAGAGAATCTGCTGTGTGAGCCTCACGCCGTGCGCTGTAGAGTTTCTTGCATTATGGGTGCTCCTAACCATAATGCAAGAAACTCTATAGGGGGGAAAGTGAAGGGTGTGCCGCCCTCGGAAGGGTCGGCACACCCCTGATTTCATGCGTGAACAGCTAGGAGGAGCTAGTGCTCGGGGAGCCGCTCTGCGATGGTTCGCTCGGGCGTGCGGAGCATCGCCGTCTGGGTGGCGGTGTCCCAAGAGACGTGCGCCCCTACGGCATCGCCGAAGAAGCGAACCGGGATGATCGTCCGCCCCTTGGTGATGGAAGCGGCGGCGCCCATGTCTACATCACGTCCGTTGACTCGTGCGATGCGCGTTCCGATGGGCACCTGCACCTCGAGAGGGCCCTTCACGGACTTCGCCGTCTTGCTTCGGGCGTCCCAGGTGACCTTTCCGCCATCTCTCTCGAACATCGACCTGAAGGCGACCTGCATGCGTCCATCGACGATCTGAGGGGCGACGTCGAATTCAACCGCCTGGCCGTTGAGCACGACCGTGTGGCTGCGCGCTGTCCCGCGAGGAGTGGCGGAGGCGAGCTGTGGCATCGGCGGGGCGCTGCCGATGGATCCACTGGCGACTCCGGGGCGCGCAGGCGCGCTGGCGGCGCCGGGACGAGTGACGGCGATGGTTGTGTCGGCCGCGGCGTGGGTCGGCGCAGGCAGCGGGCCCCTACCGGACATCATCGGAGCTGCTGCTGCTGCTGCTGCCACATCTGCGGGCGATGCCGTCGTCCTGGCGCTGGCCGCACTGGAGGCGGCTGCGCGGACGGGCGGCCCGGAGGGCGCCTTGGCGGTCTTGACCGAAGGAGCCGGCGGCTTCGCGGTCGCGACCTGGGTCGCCGGCTGCTTCTTGACCTGCACCGCCGACGAGGAGCCGTTTTTCACATAGACCGTGACGACCGAAGATGAGCCCACGAGCCCGTATCGGTCGTAGGCCTCGACGAAGATGCGGTGCGGGCCGTCGGTCAGCTCGCGCGTGTCCATCTCAAAGGTGTACGGCGCGGAGTTGCTCGACTGGGGTCGGTCCTGGTCGATGCCCAGGATGACGTAGCTGACCCGCTCGTCGGTTTTGACCGAGGCCTGGATGCTGATGACACCGCTGACCCTTGCCCCGGAGCTTGGAGACGCGATCCGGATGCTGGTGCCCGCGGCCACGAGCATTCCGGTAAGGGATACCACCATCGCCAGCACGAGGACGCCGGCGACCAGTGGACGCGACCTACCTGGTTGGCGCATTGTCCTGTCCTCCCCGCCCGTCGAATACCGATGAAAGCATGTGGCCGCTTGTTGCGGCCACATACCACCATACTACCTATACCATGTCCTGTCGGGTTTCGCGAACTGGAGGCGCCAGGGCTGCGAGTGTGTTCAGAGTTGCCACATGCTTGTCTGCCGGTCGCATCACGGGAGGAGGGGCGAGGGGCGCAGCTTGACCCAATCCGCGGACTCCCCTATAATCCGCCATCTGGGGCCCTTTCCAATGTCCGATAGAGAAACCATCGCTGTCAATCGAAGAGCGAGGCATGATTACGACATCCTCGAGACGTTCGACGCGGGGCTCGTCCTGACGGGGACCGAGATCAAGTCGGTGCGGGCGAGGCGGGTGGCGCTTCGTGACGCCTAC
>Ga0307380_10011560_pt1 | contig 11049 bp, 6 predicted proteins | sample UN3MG_FD_202239 | JGI IMG/M metagenome (GOLD analysis project Ga0307380, IMG submission 202239) | Soil microbial communities from Risofladan, Vaasa, Finland - UN-3 | ecosystem: Environmental > Terrestrial > Soil > Coastal area > Acid sulfate soil | place: Finland: Risofladan, Vaasa | collected... | reverse complement strand
AGCCCTGCCCGGTCCCCTTGAGCATCAGGACGTACTGCTGGCCTTCCCGGAGTCGGCAGGTGTCGCAGATGAAGTTTCGGTGCGACCGGACGGCGACGACCTGCCCGGGCTTCACGTCGCCCTTGAGGACGCGCTCGATCTGGAAGAGCGACTCCTTCCGATAGGCTTGCGAGTCGTCCAAGGGAGGCGGCGGCGTGACGTCCACCTGGGAGGTGACCCGCCCCTCGACGATGATCTCGGACTTCTTGACCATCTCGCGGAACTCCATCTGGGCGATGCTCCCGCGCGCGGGCGCCGCCGCGAAGGCCACCAGCAAGCAAACCCAATGCACCACGCGATCCGTTCTCATGACGTTCCCTTCCCGGCAATTCCCAGGTGCCGACGTGCCCGGCAGATTCGCCCGGCGGAAGTAGAGACGCCCTCGTGCCCCCGCGGTTCCCCCGGAGTCGAGGCGGCGCCCCGGCGGCGACCGCTCGACCTGCCGGAGGCTCCTGGACGACGCCTCGGGGCCCCCCGAGCCCGCCGATCGGTAGAGGGCCCGCGCAGGGCCTCGGCCGGGGCGGGGCGGCTCAGGGGTCGGCCATGACAGGGGGCTCGGCCGGCTGCTCCGAGGCAGGTCCCACGGAGGGGTTCGCGGGCAATCCCACCGCCGATTGCGGCGGCGAGACGTGGGCGGCGGCCGGGGCCGGCGCGGGGCTGTGGCGGAGGAACCGCCAGAAGCCCTCCAAGGCCCACTGGATGTCGTCGACGGCCAGGTACAGCGACGGCACCAGCACGAGCGTGATGCCCGTGGCGAAGAGGATGCCGAATCCGAGGCTGATGGCCATGGGGATCAGGAACCGCGCCTGGCGGGAGGTCTCGAAGATCATCGGCGCCAGCCCGCCGAAGGTGGTGATGGTGGTCAGCAGGATCGGGCGGAATCGCTGGATGGCGGCGTCGCAGACGGCGTCGTGGGCGCTGAGGCGGTCGTGCTTGCGGCGGCGGTTGGTGAAGTCGATCAGGACCAGCGAGTCGTTGACCACCACGCCGGCCAGGGCCACGATGCCCAGCACGCTGATGACGCTCAGCGAGTAGCCCATGAGGATGTGCCCCAGCACCGCCCCGACCACGCCGAAGGGGATGCTGACCATGACGATCAGCGGCTGGAGGTAGCTGCGGAAGGGGATGGCCAGCAGGGCGTAGATCGCCAGCAGGGCCATGAGGAAGGACGTCTGGAGGCTTTCCATGGACTCCCGCTGCTCGGCGCGTCGGCCCTCGAAGCTGTAGCTGAGCCCGGCAAACTGTCTCCGCAGGGCCGGCAGGGCCTGCGCCTGGAGGGAGGCGACGACCTCCCCGGCCCGGCCCCGCGGGGTGACGTCGGCGGTGACGCCGATCACGCGCCGGCCCTCGCGGCGCTTGATCTCGGTGTAGGCCCGCCCGCGTTGGACCTCGGCGACCTCGCGGAGGGGCACTTCCGTGCCGGCGGGGGTCCGCAGGACCAGCTCGCTGATGTTGTGCTCCGAGACGCGCTCGTCCTTGGGCAGGCGGACCATGACCTTGATCTCGTTTCGCCCGCGCTGCTGGCGGACGACCTCGGCGCCGTAGAAGGCGCTGCGGACCTGCCGGGCGACGTCCCGCGCGGTCAGGCCCAGGGCCTTGCCCTCGGGCTTGACGGAGAAGTCCAACTGCTGCTTGCCGAGCTGGTAGCCGGCGAAGATGTCCGAGACCAGCGGGAAGCTCTCCAGCTCGCGGCTGAGCGCCGTGCTGGCGCGTTCCAGCGTGCCGATGTCGCGGTGGCTGAGCTCGACCTCCAGCGCCGGGCCCCGCCCGGGACCGCCGAAGTCGCTCTCGAAGCGGACGTAGTCGGCCCCGACGATCGGCCCGGTCTTCTCGCGCCAGCGGTTGGTGAACTGCTCGGTGCTCATGATCTTGTCGCGGATCTTCGGGTCGGCGAGATACACCTGGACGACCAGGTGGTGGCTGCCCTGCTGGCCGATCTCCGCGAACATCCCCTCGGACAGCTCGTCGTGGCCGGACTCCTGAACGACCTCCCGCGCGGCCTGGAGCAGGCGGCGCATCGCGGCCTCGGCCTTCTCGACGGCCGAGCCGTACGGCAGGAAGACCTCCACCCGCGCCGAATCGCTCTCGACGCGGGGGAACAGGTCGAAGCCCATCCGCCCGCTGAGGGCGTAGCCGCCGGCGACCAGCAGGACGGTGAAGGCGGCGGCGATGGTGACGTAGCGGTTGTGGAGGGTGAAGTCCAGGAAGGGCCCGAACCGCCGGCGGACCCATCTCAGGAAGCCGTGGCTGAAGGCCTGCTGCTTCTCGTGCAGCCAGTGGCTCAGCCCGTGCCGGCGGTGCTCGCGGTGGTGGGCGAGGTGGGCCGGCAGGACGAACAGCGACTCCAGCAGCGAGATCGCGAAGACCGTCACGACCACCAGGGGGATCATCCCGAAGACCTTGCCCATGATGCCGGGCATGAAGTACAGCGGCAGGAAGGTCACCATGTTCGTCAGGATGCTGAAGACGACGGGCATGGAGACCTCGCGCGCGCCGCGGACCGCGGCCCGCAGGAAGGGCACTCCCTGCTGGTGGTAGTGGTAGATGTTCTCCCCGACGACGATGGCGTCGTCCACCACGATGCCCAGGGCGATGATGTAGGCGAACAGGGAGATCATGTTGATGGTGACGTCGACGGCCGGCAGGATCAGCAGCGAGCCGAGGAAGCTGATGGGAATGCCCATCATCACCCAGAACGCCAGGCGGACCTCCAGGAACAGGCCCAGCATCACCAGGACCAGGCACAGCCCCATCATGCCGTTGGTGACCAGCAGCTTGACCCGCTGGCGGTAGACGTCGGCGCGGTCCCGCAGCACGGCCGCGTCGATCCCCGGCGGCAGCGTCGGGCGGATCTCCTCGACGTGGCGCCGGGCGGCGTCGGCGACCTCGATGGGCGTCTGATCGCCCACGCGGTAGACGTTGACCATGACGGCCGGGGCGCCGTCGTACGTGGCGTGGTAGTCGGTGTCCTCGTAGCCGTCCTTGACGGTGGCGATGTCCTCGAGGCGCACGAGCGTGCCGTCGGGTGCGGTGATGATGGGCAGCTTGGCGAACTGCTGCCCGTAGTCGCGGCGTTCCTTGACTCGCAGCAGGATCTCCCCTCCGCGGGTCTTGACCCCCCCGCCGGGCAGCTCGACGGAGGCGTTGCGGACGCGGGAGGCCACCTCGTCGATCGTCAGGCCGTAGCGGCGGAGGTCGTCCTGGGAGACCTCGATGCTGATCTCCAGCTTCCGCACGCCGGAGAGGTCCACCTGCGTGATGCTCGGGTCCTGGAGCAGCTCGTCGCGGACCTGTTCGGCCAGCTCGTGCAGGACGTGCTCCTGCGTCGGGCCGTAGAGGACGATCTGGAGCACCTCGTGCTTGTGGCTGGCGATGGTGACGATGGGCTCCTCGGCGTCCTCGGGGAAGGTGGTGATGCGGTCGACCTCGTTCTTGATGTCGTTGGCGAGCTTCTGGAGGTCGGCCCCGAGCAGCATCTCGATGGTGACGGTGCCGAAGCCCTCCTGGGCGACGGAGGAGACTTCCTTGACCCCGTCCAGCCCGCGGACGCCCTCCTCGATCGACAGCAGGATGCCGCGCTCGACCTCCTCCGGGCTGGCGCCCGGATACGGCACCGTCACCAGCACCAGGTCCTGCGTGATGTCGGGAAAGACCTCCTGCTTGATGTTCCGCAGCATCAGGAACCCGCCGACCACGCAGGCCGCCATCACCAGGTTCGCGGCCACCGAGTTGCCCGCCATCCAGGCGATCGGGCCGCGAAGCTCCCGCTTGTCGGTGGACTCAGTCACGGGCGGCCCTCCCGGCCTCTGCGGCGGCCCCGCCCGGCGCGGGGGCCGCCGCGGTCGTCGGCACCCGCAGTTCGCGCAGCGCCATGCCCTCGACGGGCGCGCCGAGATCGCTGACGATCAGCCTCTCCCCGGCCCGGAGCGACCCGGTCACGTAGACCCGGTCCTCGGCCCGGCGGACGATCTCCACCGGGCGGAACTCCAGCGTGTTCTCGGGCGTCATGATCCAGACGCGTCGGCCGTCGCGCAGGGCCGGGCGAGGCACGGCGGCCACGTCGGGCAGCTCGCGGCCGTCGATCTCCACGCGGACGTAGGCCCCGAGGATCATCGCCGACAGGCCGGCGTGGGCGGGGTCGCGGCAGAGGGGGTCGGCGACCTCCACCAGCAGTCGGGCCATGCGCCCCTGGGCCTCCAGTTCGGCGGTGAGCCTGAGGACGCGGCCGTCGCGGGAGGCCCCGGCGCCCCAGGCGGCGCCGTAGGAGATCTTGACGGGCGAGCCGGGCTGGTTGGCGTCGCGCGGGACCTGGAGCCACCTCAGCTCGTCGACGGGCACGGAGACCTCCACCCAGTACTCGTCGGTGCCCACGAGCGTGGCCAAGGGGGTCACGGTGGAGACCTGCGAGCCGACGTCGATGGACTTCTGGACGACCATCGCGTTGAACGGCGCGCGGACGGTGGTCCGCGCCAGGTCCAGCCGGGCCTTCGCCAGGGCCGTCTCGGCGGCGGCCTTGGACTCCTCGGCCGCCTTGGCGGTGGCTTCGGCGGCGGCGAGTGCGGCCTTGGCCGCGGCGGCGGCGGCCTGGACGATCTTGAGCTGGGGCTCCCGCAGCACGAGGGCCTGGTCCCCGCCGCCGAGGGTCCGGCCGAGCAGCTCGTACTCGGACTGGGCGACGGCCTGCTGGCCCATCTCGATCTGCACGGTGCACTCGGCGCGGATCACCTCGGCGGCCCGCTGCTTCGCGTCGCTGCGATAGCGGTCCAGCTCGGCGGCCCTGCGCTGGACCTCCGTCTCCTGCGTCAGGACGGCCAGGTGGAAGTCGGCCGGGTCGATCGACACGATCGGCTCGTTGGCGTCGAACTGCCCGCCGGGGAGGATCTGGCGCCCGACGTCGACGACCTGCCCGACCACGCGGGGCGAGAGGACGACCCGCCTCGCCGGTTGGACCGTCCCCATCGCCTGGACGATCACGCGGTGCCGGATCACCTCCACCGGGTGGACCTGCACCAGCGTCGCCGTCGGCCCGGCCTGCCGGCGCTGGGCCTTCGGCTTGTTGCGGAGCAGGTACATTGCCACGGCGACCCCGCCGGCCAGGAGGGCCACGACCAGCACCAGCCTCACGCCCGAGAGAAGCCATTGGCCGATCGAGCGGCCGGACGGCGGCGAGTCGTGGGGGGGATCCGTCTTCACATCTCGTCCGTGCATGATTATTGCCCTTCCTTCGGGGCGTCGGTCGTGGGGTCCTTGGGGGCGGCGGGCAGCAGCGCCTCGCCCACCCGCTCCACGGGCCCCAGGACGCGCCGGGGCTCGTCCGGCGGAGGGGGTGCCGGCTCCCAGCCGCCGCCCAGCGCCCGATAGAGGTCGATGCGGAACAGCACCAGGTCGCGCTGGGCCTGGAGCCAGGTGCGCTGGAGCCGCTGGTCCTCCAGGACCGTCGTGAGGAACCGGAGGAACTCCGTCGTGCCCTTGGTGTACTGGTCCCGCGTGCGCTCGACCGACTGGCCCGACAGCTCCACCTGCTTCGAGAGGCTCTCCAGCAGCCGCCGCTGCTGGGCCTCCTGGACGAGGGCGTCCTCGACCTCCCGCAGCGCCGTCAGGACGGTCCGCCCGTAGGCGTGGAAGCTCTCGGACGCCGACGCCCGGGCGCGGTCCACTTCCGCCGCCCGCGACCCGGCGTCGAACAGCGGCGCGATCGCGTTGGCGGCCATCGACGCCAGCCAGTTGTCGAACAGCTCGCGGATCCGCTCCGCCGCCGTCTCCGACCGCACCGACAGGCTCAGCCGGGGGAACTGCTCGGCGATGGCCACCGCGACGCGGCGGTCTGCGGCCTCCACGCGGAGCAGGGCGGCGCGGACGTCGGGGCGGCCGTGGATCCGCTCGGCCGGCACGCCCGTTCGCGGCAGGGCAGGCACGTGGGGCTGGGCCTCGGGCACGGCCACGTCCATCTCGGCCGGGCCCCGCCCCAGCAGGACGGCCAACTGGTGACGAAGCACCGCCACCGACGACTCGGTGCGGACCCTCTCGCCTTGCGTGGCCTCGAGCAACTGTCGCTGCTGGAGCACGTCCGCCGCCGTGACCTTGCCCTGCCGATAGCGCACCGTGATCAGCTCGACGTACTTGCCGTTCGTGTCGATCTGCTCGTCGAGCAGCCGCAGCTCGGCGCCTTGCTCGATCAGCCGGATCCACACCTCCGCCACCGACGCCGCCAGCGTGATCGCCGCGGCGCGGAGGTCCTCCCGGCCGGCCTCGACGTCCAGCCCGGCCGCGCCATGGGCCGAACGGACCCGCCCCCACAGGTCCAGCTCGTAGCTGGCCGACAGCCCCAACTCGAAGCCGGTGCTGTAGACGCGCCCGAAGCGGTCGAAGGAGTTCAGCGTTCTCGACGCCCCGGCCGTGCCGTCCAGCGCGGGCAGCAGGGGCGCGGCGCTTCGGCGGGCCGCGGCCCGCGCCTGCTCCAGGCGGTCCCACGTGCCGCGGAGCGTCAGGTTGTCCCGCAGGGCCCGCTCGATCAGCTCGCCCAGCCGGGCGTCGCCGAACGCCGTCCACCACTTCTCCGGCAGGTCGGCCTCGCCCGGCTGGGAGAAGGCCTTCGGCATCGCCACGGGCGGCTCGGGCGGGCGGACGACCGACGTGCAGCCCGCCCCCGACAGCACCGCGGCCAGCAGCCACGCGCCCGGCCCGGCCGCGGGTCGGGTGGAACGCGAGCTTTTCCGCGAAGGCGGGCTCATTCGGCGCCTCCTGCCGTCCGGCCGGGAACGGTGTCTGCCCGCCGCCCGGCCGCGTGGATCCCCCCCAGGGAGAACCGCACGACGTGCTCCACCAGCTCGTCGACGTCCATGTCCGCCGGGCCGGGCAGCGGAGGCAGCGGGCCGCGCTCGCGCCCCATCCGCTGGTGCCACTTGCGGTGGCTCAGGTGGAGGCACTGGCTCATGACGCTGAGCTGGCAGAGATGCACGTTCCGGTCGTCGGCGTCGGGCCCGATCACCTCGCGGATGAGGGCGAACATCGCCCGCCGCAACGGCGCGATCGCCTCCTCCACCGCGTCCGTCAGCAGGCCGGTGGGGTTGGCGATCTCGTGGCTGACGAGGGCGAACTCGTAGCAGCTCGGGTCGAAGATCCGCCGCAGCAGCGCCCGGATCCGCCCGCGGAACTGCTCTTCCGCCGGGGCGTCGGGGCCCACGCCCCCGTCCGGCGGGTGCGACCGGATCGACTGCTCGAACGAGTGCCGCCACGCCCCGACGTAGAGGTCTTCCTTGCTGTTGAAGTGGTAGTTGACGGCCGCGATGTTCGCGCCGGCATGCCCGCAGATCTCGGCGATCGTGGCCTCGTGGTAGCCCTTTTCGCCGAACAGCTCGCACGCCGCCGCCAGCAGCCGCTCGCGCGTCGTCGCTTCGGTCTTCTGGTCCGTCGCCATGCCGTACCTCCACGTTACAAACGGAGATTTAAAACATTTGTTTCAAACTTTCAATGGAATTTCGGGCTTTCTTCCGGCCCGGAGCGGCGCAGGGATCCGGCGATGCGATCGACCGGCAGGGGGGCACGGCGGGAGCATGTGTACCTGTCCACCGGGTTCCCGGAGGTACACAACGGGCCATATTATGTAACTACTTGTTAATAAAGATATTGCAGTTGCAAATATCGGAGGTTCCCGGCGCCGGGTACCGCGGAGCAGGTACACATAAAGTACACATGCTCCGCTTGGCGCGGATCCGGACGGTCGGCCTGCGACGGGCGAACAGCCTGGGGCGAGTACGGGTACGAGGACGGTGGGGAGGCGGGCTTACGGCCCTCCCGGGCCCTTGATGCGCTGGTAGGTGTAGCGGCGGCCGGGGGTGAGGTAGCTGACGATGGTCTCCGACTTCTCGGTGACGGTCCGGAGGCGGAAGGCCTCGCGGACGGTCTGCTGGAAGCGGCGGTCCTGGACGACGATCATCCGCCGGGGATCGGTCCGGTCGCCGGAGGCCTCGGTGAGCACGGCGACGTTCAGGAGCTTCTCGCCCTCGGTGGCCGCCCCGGAGGACACGCGGACCTCGCGGACGGGCCCGTCGGCCAGCGGCAGGGCCAGCAGGCGGACCAGCCCGTAGGCGATCCCCTCAAACCGCAGCTCGACGGCGCCGTCGCCGACGGGCTCGAAGGCGACGACCGTCTCGTCGGCCCCGGTGGCGTCGGGCAGGGCGACGATCCGCGTCACGCCGCGGAAGACGACCGTCGGCACGAGGACCATCACGTCGGCCAGGCGGACCTCCTGGCCCGGCTTGACGGCGATGGTGACCGCCGCCGCCGCCCGGCCGTCGCGGCGGAGAAGCTCCACGGTGATGCTGTCCATGCGGTCCCACTGGCCGAGGAACGACTCGATCATCCGGATGGCCCGCGGCGCCCACGACAGGACGGTCTGGACGGTCTTCCGCTTGGAGCTGGTCTGCGGGGCCGCGGGGGCCTGGGCGATCTGGCGGGCGAGCAGCTCGCGAAGCGTCTTGCGCAAGGCGTCGAGGTCGGCGGTGCCTCGCATCGTCTGGGCGATCTCGCGGCGGAGGGCCGGCGCGGACTCCTTCCCGGCGATCTCGAAGCCGAGCTTGACGACCACCCCGGCCAGCACGTCGCGGAGGCGCCGGATCTCCCCCGGCCCCAGGTCGCCCAGCAGCCCCCCGCCGGCCTGCTCGTTGAGGTAGCCGACGATCATCTGGAGGACCGGCTCGCCGGCCATGCCCAACGGCTCGCCGCCCTTGGCCGGCGGCGGGGAGTTGGGGTCGATGGTCACGAGGCGTGAGACGCTCTCGGCCTTGACGAGGGCCTCGGCGAGCAGGTCCGCCCAGCGGTTGCGGTCGGCGCGGTCGGCGGAGTCGACCATCACCTTCAGGTCCGCCAGGGCCTCCCGCGCCTGGGCGAGCACGTCGGCCAGGGCGTTGGCGTGCCAGGGGCTGACGGCGAACTCGATCGCGTCGGTGCCGGCCTTGAGCTTGTCCATCGCCCGCACGATGCTCACCGTCGACCAGATCATGCTGTCGTTCTCGCGGATGACCCACCGGGTGGGCAGGCGGAACGACCCCGCCGCCGGGCCGGCCGCCGGCTGGGGCGCCGGCTCGGGCGCCTCCATCGCCACGTCGCTCAGCAGCCAGTAGCGGTCGATCTGGCCCTCTTCCAGGGGCTGGCTGGGGATACAGCCGCCCGCCGCCAGGAGGGCCGTCGCGATGAGGGCCGCCGCGGTTCTCACTGGGCACCTCCTGCCGCCGGGGCGGCCTTGGCCTTCGCTCGGGCCTGCTCGGCAAGCTCCCCGAGCGTCTTCTGCATCGCCGAGCGCGGGAACGAGGCCTCGCCGGCCAGCGCCTGGGCCACCTGCCGCCAGTGGGTGACGACCTGGACCTTCTCGTCGAGGCCGCCCAGCTCCGCGACCAGGGCGTCGTAGGTCTCCGGCGGGGCGTCGGCGGGCACCTGGAAGATCAGGAACGACCGCAGGCCGTTGTCGTGGTAGGCCTGGGCGTCGGAGACCTTGTCGCCGATGCCGATCTCGATCTTCGTGAAGCGCTTCTTGAGCCCGGCAATCATGGCGGACTTGAACTCGCCGCTGCCCTGGAAGAACCCGCCGACCGTGCTGAGCAGCAGCGGCCCGCGGGGGTAGCCGTGCCTCGCCAGCCAGTCCTTGCTCTTGATGCTGAAGTAGTCCGGGCGATGCGTCAGGTAGACGAGGGTGCGGCTCCCGGCCAGCGCGGCGAGGACCTGCTGCGACTGCTCCATCGGCACGGGGTCGCCCACGAGCACCGTCTCGAAGCCCGTGGCGACGACGGTCTTGTCCAGGTCCACCACGACCAGGGGCGTATCGGGCGGGCGGCAGGCGACGAGGAGCTTCCGCGGCTCGGGCAGGTCGCCGGAGACGCCGACGGGCGCCAGCTCCGCGACGAACTCGGAATCGCCCGCGGCCGCCGGCGCGTACGACGCGCGGGCAATCCCCTCGCCGTCGGTCTCGGCGACCTTGTACAGCCGCCCGTCCCGGTAGAACCGCACGGCGTAGCCCGGCTTGCCCTGGAGGAAATCGCCCGCCCGCACCTGGGCGCGGAGGTCGATCTGCTCCCCCGGCGTCGCCAGGGCGTCCATCGCCGTGAAAAGGTACGAGCCCGTCGTGCCCAGCAGCACCTCCTGCGCACCACAGCCGGACACGGCCGCCAGAGACAGACACACCGCCGCCAAACGCTTCATCTCATGGGCCCCTTTCGATCTGTTCACTGAAGTCTATGAGGGCAATGGCCGGCTTTCAAACGGATTCCCTATTGGCCCGGGGGTTGTTCCGCGCCGGGCAGCGGCATAGCATACAGTGTCGGCCGAGCCGACCAGGCGATAACGAGGAAAGGGGCCGCCATGCGAGGCCTGCAATTCGTCGCGGCGTGGGTTGGGGTTCTGGCGTTTCTGGCGGCCGGGTGCGCGCCGCCGACGGTGGCCGTTCGCCACGAGCTGCCCGGGGCGCTGCCGCTGCCGGCGGCGGTCTCGGCGGCGAGCGCGGGCGAGTTCACCGTCCGCTCGGGGCCGAAGGGCGACTACGCGGCCTTCCTCAAGCAGAAGCTCACCGAACGGCTCGCGGAAGCCCCGGTTGCCCCGGCGGGGGAGCCGGTCGTCGTCGGCGGCACGGTCGAGATGGAAACGAAGGACGCCACCGGCAAACGGACCGTGCGCGGCAGGGACAGCGCGACGGGCGAGCTTCACGACGTGGAGCTGCCGACGCTGGTGCGGACGGCGTCGGTGAAGGTGGACTTCGACGTCCAGCGCGCGGGCGAAGCGGGCCAGCCGCTGGGGACCGCCGAGGTCCGCCGCTCGTACACGTCGGCCTCCGACGCGACGGTCCGCGGCGAGCTGGGCCTGGACCGCCCCGACGACCCCGCCCGCGTCCCCCCGGCCGAGGAAGTCATCCGGCACCTGCTGGCCGAGTGCGCCGAGGCCTTCGTGGGCATGATCGCGCCGGTGGTCATCGAGGCCCAGGTCCCCATGCGTCCCGTCCCCGCCGGCCGGGCCGATGCCGCC
>Ga0307380_10011559_pt1 | contig 11052 bp, 14 predicted proteins | sample UN3MG_FD_202239 | JGI IMG/M metagenome (GOLD analysis project Ga0307380, IMG submission 202239) | Soil microbial communities from Risofladan, Vaasa, Finland - UN-3 | ecosystem: Environmental > Terrestrial > Soil > Coastal area > Acid sulfate soil | place: Finland: Risofladan, Vaasa | collected... | reverse complement strand
CCACTGGGCAGAAGGGTGGCCGCTGAATGCCGCGGGGGCGCGGCAGATGCTGCTTGACCTGGCACCGGATGTGGTGAACGTGCAACTGCCCGTCTCGCCCGCGGCGATTCCGGAGCCGGCCGACTTCGCCGTCGTGGGTACAGCGCACGGCGTGTCAAGCCTGCAGGGGCGCATCCCGGACTGTCGGTCCATCGTTGCCCTGGACAAGCGCATCCTGCCGGAGCTACGGTCCTTCGCGGGGCAGAGCGGTATCCCCGTGCAGGCCGTCTGCAAATGTGTGGATCTGAAGCGGTTCAAGTTCCGGGACGACGCGGCGAAGCGCAATGGCGCCGCCTATTTCGGGCGCGTGGACCAGACGAAGCTCGGCGTACTAGCCGGGTGGGTCGGCTGCGGGACGATGGATATCTACTGCGATGCGCCCGGCGCGGACGTGTTCCGCGTGAACTTCCCGCTGCCGCAGTTCGCTATTAAGGGGCCGGCGCGGGCTGAGGATGTGCTGTACCGCTACCGGATCGTGGCAGCATCGGGGACCGGCGCGATAGAGGCGATGGCGTGCGGGGCGTTGGTGCTGGCAGCGCCACTAGACGCGGGGAGGCTGGCAGGTTGGCGGGACTGGGGGTATATGCCTGACTACTTCTACTATGAGGGTTGGCGATTTGATCGTGAGGACGGAGTACGCGAGGTTCCACGGGACGCGGCGAGGCTAAGGCAGGACGGGATAGCGACTGAGACGGCGCGGCTATGCCGACAGTGGGTGGAGCGCTGGCACGACGTGGAGGCGGTGGCGAAGCAGTTTGTGGAAGTCTATGAGGAGGCGATGAACTAGGCATGAAGATCGTAGCCGGCGGCATCCTGCGTGATCGTTGGACGGTCGGTGCCTACCTGCAAGCTATGGCCGTGCTGGACACGGGGGGCTATGACGTGACCTGGGCCTGGGTGCTGGACGACACGTCTGCGGGACTCGTGACTACGCGGTTCCCCGATGCCGTGACACTCCAGGCACACAACCTGCCCGGGCCCGTCTATCACCGCCAGGGTGGCATGCCGCAGGAACGCAATCGGCTGCATGCCCGGCTGGCATGTCTACGAAACCTGCTGCGGGAGGTCGCGCTGCAGGCCGGGGCCGATGCGCTGTTCTCCGTGGACTCGGACATCCTGCCGCCGCCAGAGACATTGCTGCGCCTGGTTGACTGCGGGCACCCGTGGGTGGCGGCCCTGGTACGGAACAGTGCCACCAGTGAGGCCTGGAACATCTACCATCTGCTTCATCCCGAGCAGGGCGGCCTCATAAATCACTTCGTGCCGACCGGGACGAATCCCAGGGGCGAGACATGGCCGGGGCTGGAGGGGTGCGGGCACGACCCGCGGGACGGGGCGAAGACGCCTGACCTGTGCGCCGGCGCGGTCTGCCTATACCACAGGGAGGTGCTGGAGAAGGCACGCTGGAAGGCGACGGCGCATGGCGCCGGGGAGGACACGGGGTTCGGACTGGAGGCGTTCGCGGCGAGCTACTATGCCTGGTATCTGCCGATAGTCTGCCGCCACCTGACGATTGACGGGGTAGGGGATGCGTGACAGCCTGCGAGCTGAGGACGTGCTCGGGATAGGGCCGGGGTTCCGCAAGCTGCGATGCCCTTGCGGGAAGACCCTCGTCTGGACGCGGCGCCTGTCCGGGGAGATGCAGACATACTGCCGCGCCTGCCGTTCTGAGACGGTCTGGCTGCTGAAGGAGGGATACGAGCCGGAGGTCGTGAGAAGAACCGTGCGGGCAAAGAAAGTACCTGATGTGAGTTGACAGTGCTTGCGAAAAGGGTGTATAATAGGAATATACCCTTTGGGAAAGGAGTGGGTAATGCCGAAACGCAGTGAGAAGCAGGGCGTGGCAGGACGGTCGGTCGTGATTCCGGCGCAGCAGACGGCGGGGTTGGTACTGGAGGTGGAAGGTTTGACGCCGCTTATCTGCCACAGGTTCGGGGACAAGGCCAGGATTCAACTGCGCGAAGCGCACGAGAAGGCCGCCACGAAAGCGAAGAAGGCTCCGCGCGGCCCGGAGGAGATCGCCTCCGAGATCATGGCCTGCCACTACCTGGTGGCGGGGAACGAGAGTGCGAAGCCGACAGAGGGGCGATTCGGATTCCCTTCGTCCGGCTTCAAGAGCGCGGCCGTCGCCGCCGCGCCGTTCGGGACTGGGCTGTTCAAGAGCCGCGCGAAGAGCATGTTCTTCGTCGTCGGCGAAGTCGTGCCGATCCTATGTGATCGTATCGAGCCGCGGGAGGATGCCGTGCGCCTGGAAAATGGCGTCGTGCAACTGCGCTACCGCCCTTATTACCTGGGGTGGAAGGCGCGGTTCGGCATTCAGTACTCGCCAGAGACCATGACGCCCGAGCAGATCACGAACCTGTTCGACTTGGCAGGCACCATGGTCGGCATCGGCGAGAGGCGACCCGGCAAGACGGGCGAGACCTACGGACAGTGGAAGATCACGGGGCTGGACTCCTGCGCCGTCGCGGACCTGCCGAAGTTCATGCTGGCGCCGGAAGCGAACACTCTGCTGGAGCGGGCGACGCTCGTCGCTCAGAAGCTGGGGGCAGTCTCATGACGGCAGTCGCGGAGAGAATGACTTTCATGGCTGTTCATGGCAGCCGCATCAGCGACGAAGAGGCTGCGCGGTGCGGCCCGGAACTCTTGCGGCTCTACCAAGAAGAAGGCATGGCGCTGGTCGCTCCCAATGTCGTCGCGGCGGCGCGAAAACGGAGTTCCCCGCTTCATGCCAGCTTTACCTGGGATGATGGGATCGCGGCTGTGCAATGGCGGGAGCGCGAGGCGCGCGACCTGCTCAACGGCATCGCTTTCGTCATGGAAACAGGGGAGGAGAACGACCCCGAGCCGATGCACTTCTTCCTCGCAGTCACCGTGGCGACCAATGGCGACGGAGAGGTCCGGTACATGCCCCGCCCGACCATCGAAACGACCCCGGAACTCCACAACGACCTGCTCCGGCGGGCATTGGCTGAACTGAAGGCGTTCCAGGGAAAGTACGCGACGTTGAAGCGGCTGGCGCAGATTGTCAACTGGGCCGCGCTTCAGTCGGCGATCAACGAAGTCTCCCGGTAGCATCAGACGAGGCGAGGCAAGGCGAGGCAAGGCACGGCCTGGCGCGGCGCGGCGAGGCAGGCGCGGTGAGGCATGGCGCGGGCGGGCCGGGCGGGCCTGGGCGAGGTTAGGTGCGGCAGTCGCGGCAATGCCGGATGTGGCCAGGTCTGGCACGGCACGGCGAGGTGGGGCTTGACACGGTGTGGCTAGGCAGCCAAGGCATGGCATGGCATGGTTAGGCCGGGTAGGACCGGGCCGGGCGAGGCACGGCCAGGCGGGGCGCGGTTAGGTACGGCAGTCGGGGCGCGGTCTGCCTTGGCGCGATCAGGTTAGGCACGGTATGGCAGGCGGGCTGAGGACAGGCGCGGCGAGGCTAACTGTGGTATGGCGCGGTTTGGCGGGGCCTGACTCGGCAGTCGGGCCAAGCTATGGCATGGCGCGGTGCGGCTAGGTGAGATCGGGTGGGACACGGCAGTCGCGGCAAGGCACGGCGTGGCCTGGCGAGGCTCGGTATGGTAAGGTAAGGTCAGGTCGGGCGCGGCAGTCGGGCTAAGGTGCAGTGCGGTAAGGCCGGGTATGGTGAGACCATATGTGGTATGATGAGGCCGTCGAGGCGCGGCCTGGTTTGTCAACTTGTGGCATGGCGGGGCATGGCAGGCGCGGCGGAGCCAGGCGAGGCCTGGCCTGGCGGGGCGAGGTTAGATGCGGCAGTCGGGGCGCGGTTAGGTCTGGCAAGGCCGGGTTAGATAGGGTACGGCAGGCATGGCGGGGCAGGACCTGGCACGGCGCGGTCTGGTGAGGCATGGTGAGGCCAGCTATGATTCGGTGTGGCAGTCGCGCTGCGATATGGCTAGGTCTGGTAGGCCGTGCTAGGGCACGGCGCGCTGAGCCCAGGTGCGGCAGTCGTGATGTGGCGTGCTTAGGTAAGGCATGGTGAGGTCGGCCTTGGTACGGCAGGCGCGGCAGGGCAAGGCGCGGCCGGGCCTGGCGCGGCGCGGCGAGGCAGGCGCGGCGAGACAAATCAAGGCGGCCATGTTGACATCGGCCTCTATTGTGGTATACTAGTACGCTAATAACCGAATACTTCTGTCCCTAGTGGGCCTCGCGCCCCTGGGACTAGCGGCCCTCGCGGCCCCAACAGAGCGACCCTAAGCGGTCCAGCAACGAAAGTTGCCGGGCCGCTTTTCTGTTTGGCCCGGCGCAAGGAGGCGATTGCTCATGGGACGACTGCGGGCGCTCGAACTCAGCGAGATCAGCGTCGTCGAGCACCCCGCAAACCGCAAACGCTTTTTGCTTCTGAAGCAGCACGATCCCACGAAAGGGGACACGGAAATGCCTGACATGCAGTTGTCGGAAGCGGAGGCCAAGGCGCTTGAGATCGCCCTCTGTACGCCGCTGGACAAGGAGGACGAACTGCTCAAGGCCGCGGGTGACCTCCCGGCGGATAAGCTCGCCATCGCCAAGGGCCTGCTGCGCCTCTCGGCGCATACGGGCCTGAAAGGTGATGCTCTCCAGGAGCTTGCCGCGAAGGCCGGCATTGGCTTTGCCAAGCCGGTTGAGAAGGCCGACCCGGAGCCGAAGCCAGACCTGAAGCCTGATGCCAAGCCGGATCCTGAGCCGAAGCCAACGCCCGGCCTCACTAAGGCCGACGTGGATGTCGAGCTCAAGAAGCGCGACGAGACCATTGAGAAGCAGGCGGGGCAGATCGCCGCCCTGACTGCGAACATCGCCAAGCGGGACGCGGACGACGACGACCGCGCGGTAGCCGCGCTCATAGCAGAGTACGGCATGCCTGGCGACAAGGACAACCTCACCAAGCTCGTCAAGTCGATGAGCCCCGAGATGCGCGAGATGTGGGCCTCTAGCCAGAAGTCCGCACGAGCCGCATTGGCCGTCGCCGAGAAGGGCACCCGGACCATCGTTGGCGCTGCCCCCGAATCCGCACAGGCCAAGCTGAACGCGCTCATCGCGAGTGCCGTTCAGAAGGCCGGCGACAAGCCTGACATGGACGCGATCCTGAAGGGCATTGACGCCGAGCACCCCGACATCTTCGCGGATGTGCGGGCTGAAGCGATGGGAGGCTAACCATGGCAACCAGACAGCCCGTCATCGACGCGATCCACACTTTCGTTGCGGCTGAGAACCTGACGGCCGCGCAGTTCCACTTGGTGCGGATCAGTTGCTGGTCCGACGTGTACAACTCCCCGCTCATTTCTCTCTGCGGCAACGGGCAGAAGATGTGCGGCATTCTCGCCGACGTGACCCCGCAATGGGGCGTGGGCGCTGTCGTCCGCGTCGGCAAGTACCCCTGCGTGCTGCATGAGGCGTTGGCCTGCAGCCGTTCCTGGGCCTCGACTGCACTAGGGCACGCCCGCGGTGCCGTCGCTCTCGACTGGGTGGGCGGAATGGCCCACGAGCCCGGCGTTCTCTCTCCTACCCCCACAGGCCATGAGAAGGGGACGCTTGACCTTGAATGCTTGAACCCGTGGCATGCCGATGCCGGGTTCCAGGAGTAGGGAGGCCATAAGCAATGCCTGACAAGCCTGGAGTACACGCGCAGCATACCAACGTCTGGCTGAGCAACATGGCCTCCAAGTGGATGGTGGAGGACCGACAGTTTGTCGCCGGCCAGATTTTCCCGATTGTGACCGTCCAGAAGCTCACCGACCTGATCGCGCGGTATGACCGCCGCGACTGGTTCCGCGCGCATGACGTGCGCCCGCGCGCACCTGGGTCGGAGAGCCAAGGGACGGGGTACGGCATCGGCTCCGGCAGTTACTACTGCCGGGAGTATGCCGTACACAAGGACATCCCGGACGAGGAGCGCGCCAATGCGGACCTGCCGTTCAGGCCCGACATGGACTCGACGCAGATCATCACGCAGTTGCTGAAAATCAAGCGCGACTACCTCTTCGCCCAGTTCGCCTTCGCGGCTGGGGTATGGACTACGCAGTTCGCCGGCACTGTGGCGGCGAGCAACTACGGCGCGGGCGGGATGCAGCACTGGAGCAACTACCTGACGCCCTCCACGCCGATTCAGGACGTGGAGTACGCCAAGCAGTACATGCACCTGCTCACGGGCTTCCAGCCGAACACGCTGGTCGTGAACAAGTGCGTGTGGGGCGCTCTGAAGCATCACCCGCAGATCATCGCCCGCTACCTGCAGACACAGGCCGTACCCCAGTTGACCCCGCAGCTCGTGGCGAACGTCTTCGAGCTCGACCGGGTTATCGTCGCGGAGGCGATTATGAACCATGGAGCGGAGCAGGGCCAGTGGATCGGACGCCCTGTCTTTGGCAACCATGCTTTGCTTGCATACGTGCAGCCAAGCCCGAGCACCACGATGCCCTCGGCCGGCTACACGTTCGCCTACACGGGCGCGAACCATCAGGGTTATGCCGTGCAGATCGAGCAGTTCCGGCTGGCCAACGACTCCAAGTCGGATCGTCTCACGGGCAACTTCGTGATCGACCCGCACGTCGTCGAGCCCGACCTCGGCGTGTTCATTCAGAACATCGTGGCGCCGGGATTCTGCCTCGGCGAGGTGGTGGCGGACATCACGGGCTTCAACTAGAGGCCCTAAGTGAAGCTTGACGGTGGGCGGGAGGATACCCGTACAAACTGCCGCCCCCTCCTGCCCACCGTCTGCCAAGAGAAGGAGGACCAATGCTCGTTAGATTGCTGGAGCAGATGTTTAGCGACCGCTGGCATGTAGCCGGGGAGGTTCTGAGGCTGCCGGAGGGCCACCCGCTGGTTTCCGGCCACAAGGCGCTGGCGATAGACGACGACGACCCGATATTCGCCTGTCCCGACTGCAAGCGGATGTTCATCAGCCCGGAGCTTCTGGAACAGCACGCCGAGGAGAACGGGTGCTCCCTGCAAACTGAGGCGGGCGGCACCGCCGAGGCCGTTCAGGCTGACTTTCCGCCCGCAGACAAGGCCGATGACGACGGGCCACCCATTGAGGCCCCGCCTTCTATCAAGCGGCGTGGGCGGCGGCGGGGAGTCAGGGTGTGAGCCATACCTACACCGGCGACCCCGCGGTCAGCAACGTCGCCTGGGTGCGCTGGAAGATCGGGGACACCGGGCCCAGCTACTCCGGGTATGGCTGGGTCTTCACCGACGAGGAGACAGCCCGGGCCATCGCCGACGCGGGCGGCAATATGCTTATGGCCTGCGCCTCCCTGTTGGTCACCTGGGCAATCCGTCTCGCCTCCCAGCCGGACTTCCAGATCGGGCGCTTCGGCGAGAGCAGCAACGCGGACGCCGCGGCGGCCCTGAACACGAAGGCCAAGGAACTGCAGGCTGCGGCCAATGCCCAGATGGCCGGTGCCTTCGCCGGCGGGATCAGCGTCTCGGACAAGGCCGGGCGGGAGGCCAATACCGACCGCACGCCGAGCGACTTCCGACGCACCCAGTTCGACAACCCGGAGGGCTGGTAGCGCATGGCCATCCCCGCCGCGGTGTTCGACCCGATGGAGGCCGAGCTCGTCCACTTCTACGCCCGGGCGCAGACGCGGCTGCAGGCGGTGATCACCAATGCCAGCGCGACTCCATTCGCGCGGCGCCGGGCCGAACTCCTGGTCCAGCAGATCGAGTCCATCGCTTCATCGCTGGAGGAACATCAGCGCGGCTGGAGCGTGAAGAACCTCCCGCGCTCCTACCGCGCCGGCGTCAATTTGACTGCCCAGGCATTTCGCCTCCCCGTGTTGCCATCCATGACCGTCATGGATCGCCGGTCTATCGAGGTCGCTATTGAGCGCGTGATCTCGGACACGTCTGGCGCCCTGCGGAGCATCGCCCCCTATGCACAGCGGGTATGGGTGGACACTCAGCAACGCCTCATTCAAGAACAGTCATTGGCAGAGTTGATCGCGGGCGGGCGGGTTGAGGGGCTGGGGCCGCGCGAACTCGGCAAGCGCATTAGCGCAACGCTGCAGGACGCCGCTTCCGAGCGCCTGGAGGGGTTCGTCATCCCATCCCTGCGCGCCGACCTGGAACGCACCGCGAGGGGTGAACTCATCGGCATCACTTGCCGCGATGGCAAGTTGCGCCACTACAACCTGCGCTCCTACGGTGAACTGGTGGCGAACACGGCGACCCGTATGACTGCCACGGAGGGCGCGCTGAATGCGACTATCGCCAATGGCGGCGACCTCGTGCAGATCACCGTCCACAGCGGGGCCTGCCCCATGTGCTTGCCCGTGCAGGGGAAGGTCTTCTCCATCACAGGGCAGACGCCGGGTTTTCCTGTCCTGACCAATGAAAACAAGACCCCCCTCCATCCGAAATGCCGCCATGAGACCATCGGCGTTGACGCGGACTTCCTACGTGAGCGCGGCGTCTACGGCCGCATTCAAGAACTATCTTCGCAGAAGCGCCCCATCCAATCTGCCCAGGACTATGCCACGAAGCTCAAGCGCCCCGCTAAGAGGAAGGCGGCCTGATGCGCGACATCCGCCGCTATTTCATCCACGTCATTCAGCTCCTCCGTGGACCGATTGGCGATGAAGGAGTTGGCAAGGACGGATACGGCGAGCCGCTCACCCAGGCAACGCCAGAGACTCTCACGCTGGACGCGCGGGTCGAGTGGGACAACCGCCGCGTCATGGACGACTCAGGGCAGGAGATCGTCTGCGCCGGCATGGTCTTCCTGCGTCATTCCTACCCCGACCCGGCCACCGGCGCCGATATTGAGCTGACGATTGGCGGCCAGGACCGGATCGTCTTCGAGGACCGAGAGCACCCCATCGTGACGCGAAACCGTTGCGAAGGCTGGGGTTGGACAATCGACCCCGGCAGCCACTGGGAGGTCTGGATACGCTGATGGCTGGCGGCATCAAGTGGGACGAAGCCAAGGCCGAGAAGATGCGCCAACGGCTAGACAAGCTGGCGGGGGGCTACTCGTCGGCAGCGTTTCGCGCCGCAGGGCAGGTGGCCCAGCAGGTCATCAATGATGCCATCAACATCGTGCCGACCGTCCCGCTGCGCACCGGCAACCTGCGGAGCAGCGGAACTTTCGAGGTCTTCTCCGGTGGCCTCACCTGGCGCAGCGTCCGCCTCGTCGTGGGATTCAACACGCCCTATGCGGCCGCGGTCCACCAGGGAGGCTGGAAGACTGGTCCGCTGGCAGGCAAGAAGATGACTAACTGGAGCGAATCGGGCTCGGGTCCTTACTTCCTCTCTTCGAAGTTGCAGCGCTTCCGGGTGCAGTACGTCCGCGTATGGGGCGATAAGGTCGCCCGATTGCTGGGGATGAAGCCATGACGAGCGACATAGAGGAATATCAGGCTCGCCTGCGGGCAGAGAAGCCGCGAGTGACCAGTGCGCTGGCCGTCGGCGATGTCCGCGTCACGCGCCTGGAGGGTGGCGGCATCGGCGCCGTCTTCGACTTCGAGTTCACGGGGCCGGCACCGCGGCTCGACCGACTGCTTCTAACCCGCCTCGTGCGGGGGTTGGTGGCTCTTGGGGACCTGGGGGATGACCGTGGACCTACTGCGTGAGCTCTTCGACTGGATTGCCAACCAGCTTGTTCTCAATAGGGCGGTCGAGTGGCACTGCGGCAGCCTGCCGCCGGAGACATCCGTACCGGCCGCGGTGCTTCTGGAACGGGGCGGCATCCCGTCGCTCCCGGTACTGCGCGGCAACGTAGGTGAGCGCCTGTTTCAAGTGCTCACCATTGGCACCACCTACTTCACCACGCGGGCGCTCGCCGTCCGCATTCACGACTTGCTCAAGGACCTGCCCGGCGTGGCGCTCGGCGACAATCACGCTCATGTAATCGAGGCCGTGAACGAACTGCAGCAACTCGCGGGAGACGAGCGCTTCCGCTTTCAGCTCAGCGCGGACTATGCAGTCCGCGACACCGCGCCCGCCACATGGTGGGCGCACTAGAGGAGAGGAAGCATGTCTGCAACAGCACTGCCGATCTTGGGCCCCTGCCAGGTCTGGTATGGGCCGGCCGGGGCGGAGACCGAACTGGGGAAGACGCACAACGGAGTGAACTTCCGCTGCGTGGAGGAGGCCGTTGATATTTTCTACGACCAGTTCGGGACCACACCGTGGGACTCCATCACCGTAGGGAAACCGACTGAGATTGAGACGAACTTCGCGAACCTGTCGTATGCCCTGCTGGAAAGACTAATGCCGACGGAGGCTACCCACTACGGCCCCGAGGTGACGCCGACGCCGTATGCGGGCGACGACGCCCTCGACATTTGGGTGGGCATCGGGACGAGCCACCGGGACAATGCGCAGAGGTTGATATTGATCCCGTATTGGAATGGGATTCCGAGCACCGATATTGAGGACTGGATTTACGTGCCGCTGGCCTTCCCGCGCATCAACCTCGACTGGCCGTACAACGCTACCGACCAGCGCGTCGTGAACTGCACGTTCAAGGCCTTCCCCGTCAGCCAGGCCGTGCCGCGGATTTGGTTCATGGGATCTGAGGCGCTCATCCCGGCAGCATAGGGAGTGGAATGCCAGACTGCAACTGCCGACAATGCGGTAAACGATTCCATGTTGCACCGCATACAATAGCGGCTGGCAATGGCCGTTACTGTTCGCGGGCATGCTCTCATGCCGGTCGAAGGATTCAGCGCGTCCTCGTCGGCGACGGAATGACGGCCCAGATTGCTTGGGCAATTGGACTCCTTGCCTCCGATGGATCAGTTTCCCGGCGCGGCTTAGTCAAACTCGCCGTGAAGGAATCCGATCGGGAACTGTGCGATAAGATCGCGGCGGTGTGTGGTTTCGGGCATATCGGTATCTATAGCAATTCGCACGGTTTCTCGCGGGCATCTCAACCGCTTGCGACTTGGTCTTGTTCCTCGCGTCAAGTCGCCGAAGAGCTTCGCTCCCTAGGCTTGACCGAGACGAAGACCTACGACCTGACTTGGCCGGAATGCATTTGCGGATTCGAGGCCGACTTCCTCCGCGGCTATTGGGATGGCGATG
>Ga0307380_10011558_pt1 | contig 11052 bp, 13 predicted proteins | sample UN3MG_FD_202239 | JGI IMG/M metagenome (GOLD analysis project Ga0307380, IMG submission 202239) | Soil microbial communities from Risofladan, Vaasa, Finland - UN-3 | ecosystem: Environmental > Terrestrial > Soil > Coastal area > Acid sulfate soil | place: Finland: Risofladan, Vaasa | collected... | reverse complement strand
TGTGGGTCACCAACGGCTCCGGTTCCGGCGTGGTCTTCGTCCTGATGAAGTCCGACCCGAAGGCCGATCCGCCCCACACGGGCATGACCTGCTTCATCACCGAGAAGGAGCCCTGGGCGGAGATCAATGAGGGCCAGTTCAAGGGTCTCAACGTGCCCCCGAAGATCAAGAAGATGGGCTACAAGGGCGTCGAGTCGACCGAGCTCGTCTACGACGGCTACGTCTGTTCGCCGGAGCGGATCCTCGGTGGCGCCGATGGGGAGGGCCAGGGCTTCAGCCAGATGATGGACGCGCTCGAGGTTGGGCGCGTCAACGTCGCAGCTCGCGGTGTCGGTATCGCCCAGCGGGCACTGGAGCTTGCCCTGCAGTACAGCCAGGAGCGCAAGACGTTCGGCAAGCCGATCGCCCAGCATCAGGCGATCCAGTTCAAGCTGGCCGACATGGCGACCCAGATCGAGGCCGCGCGGCTCGTGACCCTGAAGGCGGCGCGGATGAAGGACGCGGGGGAGCGCTCGGATCTCGAGGCCGGGATGGCGAAGCTGCTCGCCTCCGAGACCGGCAAGGAGTGCGTAGAGCAGTGCTTCCGGATTCACGGTGGCTACGGCTACTCGAAGGAGTACGAGGTCGAGCGCCTCTACCGCGATGCGCCGCTGCTGTTGATCGGTGAGGGCACCTCCGAGATTCAGCGCATGGTGATCGGCAAGAAGCTCCTGCAGCGGCATAAGATCTGATCGGAGCGAGGCGATGCCCCGGGCACAGGACCTGATCTCGAGCGCGTACCAGAAGTTCATCGTCGAGCTGCCGGCGCTCGACAAGCTGAAGCTGGTGATCCGCCTCGAACTTCGCGGGCGCGGCGATGTGCAGGTGTTTCGCGTGCGGACTCCGGGTCCCGAGATCAGCAAGACCGACCCGGCGGACGCCCGGCTCGACGTCTCGATGCCGCGTTCGCACTTCAACGAGCTGGCTGAGGATGGTGATCTCGGCCACTGGCGCGAGGCGCTCGATCGTGGCCAGATCAAGATCAGCGGCGACCCGGCTGTGATCAAGCTGCTGGGCACCGTGCTCGGCAAGCACATGGCCCGAACCCAATACAAGCGCGTACGCTGAGGGCGCCCCTGCGACCTACCCGGCGGCTACGATCCACGCCGTTCGTCCAAGCTGACCCGTGATCCAACCTGAGGGAGAACCGACCTGTTGACGAAGATCCGAATCATTGCCATGCTGGCGACGCTACTGCTGGCGGCGGGGCTGATCGCAGCCTGCGGCGGTGACGACAAGGCCGACTACGGGCAGGAGGTCGAGGACGTCCTGAAGCCGCTTGGCGAGGAGCTGCAGTCGCTCGGCACAGAGCTCAGCGCCGCGAGCGACGAGCAGGGCTTGATCGACGGCCTCAGCGCCGCCGAAGCCGAGATCGACAACGCTACCTCGGCGCTCGAGTCGATCGACGTTCCCAGCGATGTGGAGCAGGTCAACCAGGATCTGATCGCGGCGATCAGCGGCTTCGGCGACGAGCTGGCCAAGGTCCGCACCGCCGCTGAGCAGGGCGATACCGCCCAGTTGCAGACGCTCGCAACCGCCTTGCCGCAGATTGCCACCGACTTCCAGGCGGAGCTGTCTCGGGTTCAGGACGCCGCGAAGGAGGCCGGCGTACCGATCGACAACTCGGATGGCTAGCCGAACCGGTCCGAGACCTTCCAGCGAATCATCGAGGAGCGAATGAGCGACAACGACAACCATGCCCTGACCACCGACCAGGCGGAGCGTGAGGCCTCCGGGTCCCATCCCTACGGGCGCTACCTGGAGGAGTTCGAGGTCGGCGCGGTCTACAAGCACTGGCCGGCCAAGACCGTGACCGAGTCGGACGACCACCTGTTCTGCCTGATCACCATGAACCACCACCCGCTGCACCTCAACGACGTCTACGCGGCGGAGTCGCAGCAGGGTCAGAACGTGGTCGTCGGGCCGCTTGTCTACTCGCTGGCGCTGGGTATGTCGGTCAGCGACGTTTCCGGCAAGGCGATCGCCAACCTGGCGACCGAGGGTCTCAGTCATCCGAACCCGGTGTTCCACGGAGACACGCTGTTCTGCGAGTCCGAGGTCCTCGAGGTGCGTCCATCGGAGTCGAAGCCGGACCGCGGCATCGTCAAGGTCCAGACGCGCGTCTTCAAGCAGGACAACACCCTGGTCGCCGAGTTCAGCCGGACTGTCCTGATCCCGAAGAGGAATCCGGGCTAGACCAGGACCCGGTCCGATGGCCGATCCCTATGCGGCGCGTCCCGAGGATCGGGCCCCGGCGGGCGAGCGACCCGCTGCCTCGGCGTCGCTGCGGGCCCTGGTCGAGCAGGCGGGGGGGGTCGGCGTGGCTGGTCTCGAGGCTGCCGCCGACCTCAGCGACGAGGCTGAGTCCGTGTTCACCGCCGTCCTCGTTGCCGACGATGGGCTGCTGCCGCCGCTGGCACGCGTCGATCCACAGCTCGCGGTCGCGATTCTCGCCCGCGCCGGCGACAACGCCCGGGCGGCGAGAACCGCGGCCGAGGCGCTCGCCGCGGCCAGCGGTCCGCTGCTGCTACTCAAAGAGGGCGTCGTCGCCGGACCGGCAGGAGTGTCCGGCTGCTTCGAGATCGAACCCGATCTGATCCGGTCGTTGCTCGCGGCCGCGGTCGACGGGCGGATCCAGTGGGAGCGTGACCCCGACTTCGGGTATGAGCTTGCGGCGGCGGCCCACGGCATCGAGGGCACCGCGGCCGACGCGCTCTGCCCTCGCCTGCTCTACGCGGCCGCCGATCGCGTCTACGAGCACGCCGATCTCGTCGTCACCTACAAGCTCCGGCGGCACGAGCGCCTGGCGGCGATCGAGGGCGTCGATCCCGCGCTGCTCTCGGCGAGCGGCTGGCCGATCGAGCCGACGGGTCAGGCCTGGAAGGACTGATCGAAGCCGGTGCATCGAGTAGCGCGGCGCATCGAGCTGGCCACCGATGCCGACACGGCTTGGACCCGCGCGATCAGCCCCGCCGGAGTCAATGCGGAGCTGATGCCGATCGTGCGGATGACGATGCCGAGGGGGGTGCGTGGGCTCGACCTGAGCGAGTTCCCCCTCGGAGAGACCGTCGGCCGTAGCTGGATCCTGTTGTTCGGCTTGATCCCGGTCGACTACGACGACCTGCGCCTGGTCGAGCTCGAGCCGCGCCGGTTTCTCGAGCGCTCCCGGACGCTGGCCTTCTCGGTCTGGGAGCACGAGCGGCTGATCGAGCCTCTGCCCGGCGGGGGCTGCGTGGTCTCCGATCGTCTTGCTTTCGAGCTCAAACGCCCGCTGCGCCGGATTCCCGCCGCCGCGGCCCTCGCCCGGGCGATCGTGGGGTTTCTCTTCAGTCACCGGCATCGGCGCCTGCGCGATACTGCCCGGCATGAGCCACACGCCTGAGTTTCTCGACGCCCTTCTCCGAGCCCCGGCGCCCTCCGGTTACGAGGGGCCCGCCGCCGCCGTCTGGCGCGAGGCCGCCGGCTTCGCTGAGGTCAGCGTCGACCCTCTCGGCTCGACGGTCGCCCGTGTCCCGGGCGCCGGCGAGCACGCTCCAACCTTCGCCGTCGTCGGTCACATCGATGAGATCGGCCTCGTCGTCACCCATATCGACGATGAGGGGTTTCTCTGGTTCGGCCCGATCGGCGGCTGGGACCCGCAAATCCTCGTCGGCCAGCGAGTAGTCGTCGCCGGCCGCGACGGCGAGGTCGCCGGCGTGCTTGGCAAGAAGCCGGTCCACCTGCTCAAGGAGGAGCAGCGCAAGCAGGTCGCAAAGATCACCGACATGCATATCGATCTCGGCGCCGCCGACCGCGAGGATGCCGAGCGCCTGGTCAGGGTCGGCGATCCGGCAGTACTCGCCGCCGAGCCGCTCGAGCTTCCGAACGGCCGTCTGGCGTCACGCTCCCTCGACAACCGACTGGGCTCCTATGTTGCGCTCGAGGTCGCCCGCAGGGTGGCCGAGGCGGGCGGGGTGGAGGCGACCGTCGCGGGTGTCGCCGCCGTCCAGGAAGAGGTCACCCTCGCCGGGTCGCAGACGACGGCCTTCGCGATCGATCCGACCCTTGCGGTCGCCGTCGACGTGACCCACGCGACCGACGCGCCGGGAATCGAGAAGAAGGAGAACGGCGACCACGCGCTGGGTTCGGGGCCGGTGATCTGCAGGGGCTCGACCCTGAACCCGAAGGTGGCGGCGTTGCTGATCGAGACGGCTGGATCAGAGGGGATCGAGCACACGCTGGAGGCCTCGGGGCGCTCGACGGGCACCGATGCCGACGCGATCCAGATGTCGCGGGCGGGGATCGCGACCGGCCTCGTCTCGATCCCGCTGCGCTACATGCACTCCACTGTGGAGATGGTCCAGCTCTCCGACGTCGAGGCCGTGATCGAGCTGCTCGTCGCCGTTGCCGGCCGGCTCGACGGCGACAGCGACTTCACCCGTTGAGATCGCCTCGGCGCTCAGCGATCAATGGGCTTCGTCCGAAGCGTGGGCCGGGGGCCGCGACTCCTCCGCCAGAGAGGTGATCTCGAGGATTCCGCGTGCGGCGTCCTCGAGCACGTCGCTGGCCTCGTTGGCCGAGCGGGCATAGAGCTCGACCAGGAGGTGGATCACGATCCGCTCCTCGTCATGTTTGTGGAAGCGGACGTGGGTGAAGAACTCACGGGTTCCGGCCTCGCCGAAGGCGCCGAACGTGAGGCTGTCGGCCGCCTCCGGTCCGGCGCAGACCTCGACCAGGTCCTGATCAACCGAGACGGTGCAGGAAGCTACCCACGGGGTGCCCGCGACGAGCCGCTCCCAGCGATCCTCGATCGGCACGACCTTGCCCTCCTCGATCCCCAGATGCGGCTGGTCGTGCATGCAGTCGAGGCATTGAACGACCGCCTCCTGGACCTCCTCGACGCGCTCCGCCGGGGCACCGCTGTCGGGGTCGATCCGCAGGATCGCGTCGTAATGGACCTGGGCCTCGAGCCGCTGCGACCAGCAGCGGTAGCAACGCAGCCAGGCGCTGCGTTCGATCGGAGCCGGCTCGTTCATCGCCACCCATTGTGGCGGCTCTCAGCGCTCGGCGCGCCGGGTGGCTCGTTGGCCGGCATCTGAAAGCCGGGCCCGCTCAGGCCGGCTGACGCTCGCCCGCCCGCTCAATGACCAGGGCGGCGATGTCGCCCATAATCCGGTTCAGATCGAAGTCCTTGGGGGTGTAGATGCGGGCGATGCCGCGCTCGCGCAGCGTCCGCTCATCGGCGGGCGGGATGATTCCGCCGACGATCACGGGCACCTGCACGCCGGCCTCGGCGAGCAGATCTGCAACGCGGGGGACCAGTTCCAGGTGTGACCCCGAGAGGATCGAGAGGCCGACGACGTCGACATCCTCCTGCAGCGCCGAGGCGGCAACCTCCTCCGGGGTAAGCCGGATGCCCTGGTAGACGACCTCCATGCCAACGTCCCTGGCCCGCACAGCGATCTGCTCGGCGCCGTTGGAATGGCCGTCAAGCCCCGGCTTGGCCACGAGGATCTTGATCCGGTGGCCGATCGCCTCGGAGGCGGCATCGACCGCCTTCCGAGCCTCGGACAGGAGCTCGGCGTTACCGCCGGTGGCCGAGCCATCGACGCCGGTCGGTCCCCGATAGGCGCCGAAGACCTCGCGCAGAGCCTGTGCCCACTCGCCGGTCGTCGCGCCGGCCTTGGCGGCCGCGATCGTCGGCTCCATCAGATTGGCGGACCCGTCCGCCGCCGCGGCGGCGAGGTCGGCGAGCGCCCGATCGACGGCCCCTGCGTCGCGCCCGGACTTCCACTGCTCGAGCGCCTCGATGCGCTCGCGCTCGACCTCGGGGTCGGGGGTGAGGATGCCGCCGTCAATGCCGACGGTGAGAGGCGATTCCTCGGTCTCGGTCTGGAAGTTCTGGCCGACGACCTTCATCTCGCCTTGCTCAATTCGGGCGACGCGCTCGCGATGCGATTCGACAAGACGGGCCTTCATGTAGGGAACGGACTCGACCGCGCCGCCCTGCTCGCTGACGACCGCCATCTCCTCGCGCGCGCCCTCGATCAGTTCCTCGACGAGTCCGTCCATCACCTTCGAGCCCTCGAAGATGTCGGGGTAGTCGAGCAGGTCGGTCTCGTTGGCGAGGATCTGCTGGATCCGCAACGACCACTGCTGATCCCAGGGACGGGGGAGCCCCAGCGCCTCGTTCCAGGCCGGCAGTTGGATTGCCCGCGCACGAGCGTTGCGACCCATCGTCACGGCGAGGGCTTCGAGCACGATCCGGGGCACGTTGTTCTCCGGCTGGGCTTCCGTGAGGCCGAGCGAGTTGACCTGCACGCCGTAGCGCAGGCGGAGGAACTTCTCCTCGGTCACGCCGTAGCGCTCGCGGCCGATTTGCTCCCAGAGCGCGCCCATCGCTCGCAGCTTCGCGTGCTCCTCGATGAAGCGGATGCCGGCGTTGACGAAGAAGCTGATCCGGCCGAAAACCTTGGGGAAGTCACCGGCGGAGACCTGGCCTCGCTCCTTGACCGCGTCGAGCACGGCGATCGCGTTGGAGAGCGCGTAGGCGATTTCCTGGACCGGCGTCGCCCCCGCCTCCTGCAGGTGATAGCTGCAGATGTTGATCGGGTTCCAGTTCGGGATCTCGCTCACCGTGAAGGCGACCATGTCGGCGATCAGCCGCATCGAGGGACCCGGAGGGAAGGCGTAGGTGCCGCGTGAGAGGTACTCCTTGATGATGTCGTTCTGGGTCGTGCCGCTGAGCGCGGCGCGGTCGATGCCCTGCTCATCGGCAACGGCGATGTAGAGGCCGAGCAGCCAGGCGGCGGTCGCGTTGATCGTCATCGAGGTGTTCATCTCGCCCAGCGGGATGCCGTCGAGCAGCGTCTCCATGTCTCCGCGGTGGACGACGGAGACACCGACCTTGCCGACTTCACCCCGGGCCAGCTCGGCGTCCGGGTCGTAGCCGGTCTGGGTAGGCAGATCAAAGGCAATCGAGAGCCCGGTCTGCCCCTTCGCGAGGTTCTTTCTGTACAGCTCGTTCGACCGGCGGGCGTCAGAGTGGCCGGAATAGGTGCGCATCACCCACGGGCGATCACGCTGCTCGAGACGGTGTTCGCTCATTGCTGGATTGTATTCCGCTGGGGCTGATTGATCTCCGATGCGAGATGCTTGCGCCCAATGGCGAAGCTGATCGACACCCGGCACATGGGCCTTGACCGCGTGATCGGTGCCTGGGAGCGCGACGGGGTCGTGATCGACCCGGGCCCCGCATCGACGGTGGGAACGCTGATCGAGGGCCTCGATGGGATCGAGGTTCGGGCCATCCTGCTGACCCACATCCACCTCGATCATGCCGGTGCCACCGGGACGCTGTGTCGCCACTACCCCGGCGCGCGGGTCTACGTACACGTGATCGGGGCCCCGCACCTGATCGACCCCTCACGGCTGTGGCAGAGCGCCGCTCGGCTCTACGGGGCCGAGCGGATGACGCAGCTCTGGGGTGAGATGCTTCCGGTGGATCGCGAGCGCCTGACGGTGCTCGAGGGGGGAGAGGTCGTCGAGGGCATGGAGGTGCTTCCGTCCCCCGGCCATGCCGCCCACCACGTCGTCTACCTCGATCGCGACGACGGCAGCGCCTACGTCGGCGACGTCGCCGGGGTGCGGATTCCACCCGCCGATCTGACCGTGATGCCGACGCCGCCGCCGGAGATCGACGCTGACGCCTGGCTGGATTCGCTCGCCGCCCTGCGAGAACGACGGCCCGAGCGCCTCCGGCTCACGCACTTCGGGGAAATCGCGGATGCCGAGGCGCAACTGGACGCCGCCCGCGAGTCGCTCTTGCGCACCGTCGAGTGGGCCCGAGCCGACGACCGGGAGCGGTTCCTCGAGAATCTCGGCGAGTTGATCGACGGCCAGCCCGCCGAGCCCGCGGAGCGGATGCGGGCCGCGATGTCTCCCGACCAGGTTTGGCTCGGACTCGAGCGCTACTGGCGAAAACGACGCGAGCGCGAGTCCTTGGGATCAACCGGCTAGAGGCTCACTTCAGCGATACAAGGTGAGGAAGAACCCAGCCGGCTTCGAGCCGGTGAAGTCCGGTAAGCGCGTGTCGACAAACAGCTGCGTCCCGGCCGGGCAGCTCGGGTTGCCGCCCAATCCGATCAGCGCAAACGTGTCAATCGATCCGGCGTTCCAGTCGACCGTCGCATTGCCCCCCCGCGGCACGAAGGGGAGGTTGCCGAAGCAGTAGTAGCCGGTGATCGGGCCGGCATTGATCACGTTCGCCTGGGTCACCCCCTTCGAGGTGGCGGCGTTCACGGTGCCGTCGGCGGCGACCTGCGCGAACGCGGTCGGATTGGCGCTGTCGGCGGTCCGGGAGTTCGCCACCGAAAGCCCTGGTGCCCGCGCCGTGATCTGAGCGTTGGCCTGTCTCTTCGAGATCGACTTGACCTTCGATTTCGTGACCCCCTTCTTGCTGAACACCTGTGGTCCGGCGACGGCCGCCCCGGTCAGCGCCAACAACAGAGCGATCGATGCCAGAACCAATGCGGGAGACGGCTTCAACCGAGGCCTGTTCATAGGCCAAGTCTACTTCAGGCATTCACCAGCCTGTGTGTGGGGCCCACCTCCCGATCGAGCCGAGTCCGCCGTGACCTGGGCCAGGTCTGCCTCGAAGCTCGGGACCGACGGGCCGCTACTTTGCCGCCGAGCCGGTGTTCTTGGGAGCGGTCGTAGCCATGCGAAGACCCGCGATCAGCGTGTCGCTGACCGTTTCGACAGCTACCCTGCTGACCGATGAAGCGCTTGATTTCAACCACAGTCGCAGTACTGATCGTCGCCCTCGCCGGGGTGGCGCTCGCCAACGTGCTCGTCTATCAGAACAACTTCAGCAAGAAGAAGAACTTCAAGCAGATCGAGCGGCTGCAGGGCGGTAGCAAGTGCAAGAGCTTTTGGAAGGGCAAGAAGGCCCTCGGGACCAGGGTCAACACGGGCTCGAAGGAATGCCTCTTCTCGACGCCGGTCGAGGGCGACTCCAAGCAGCCCGACCTCACCCTGCAGGCCGTCGGCAAGGTCCTCAAGCAGACGAACAAGAAGGTTCGCTCCAAGGTCTACGTCGGGCTCGCGACACGCGCCAATCGCAAGTCCGCCTATGAGGTGAGAATCTTCCCCAAGGGCAGGACCTTCGAACTGCTCAAGAACGGTGATGAGGTAGCCGCCGGCAAGAACACGGCGATCAAGGAGCTCGACAAGCGCAACCAGATCCGTCTTTCCGTCGACAAGGGAACCGTTATCGCCAAGGTCAACGGCAAGCGGCTGGCCAAGTTCGAGGACAAGTCACCGGAAGAGGTCGTCGGCCGCAAGACCGCGATCGGCTTCGGCAGCGTCGCCAGGTCAAACAAGGACGGCTTTGGCCTGATCGACAGCATCAAGGTCTTCGTCCCCGACCCCTAGTCACGGCTCCGGATGCCCGCTCGATCCTCTCTGGGTCGTCGTTGATCTAGCCTTACCGCCCGGGCGCCGCCGATGCGGCCCCCGACGGAATGGCCTCAAGCACGATCGAAAAGCCGCGTACCCACGGGCCTGGCTCGGGGCTGGGCGGCAACTGGCTGGTGATCGTCCGCAACGACAGCCACAACACCTTCGAGCACGTCGCCCGTACTCTCTCCCGCTGCATCCCCGGCATTGACTACAGCAAGGGGATGGCATTCGCCAACCAGATCCACGGCAGCGGCCAGGCGATCGTCTGGTCCGGGCAGAGGGAGCCGGCCGAGCACTACTGGGAGCAGTTGGCTTCAGCGGGCTTGACGATGGCCCCGCTCGAGGAAGCCTGAGCAGACGCGATCCCACGACCGCGTAGGTGCGACCGTGGGATCCAGGCGTCTAGAGCTGCAGCAGTCGGCTGCCGCCGCCGGGGGGCGAGCCGGCGATCGCGCCGCGGGCGCGGGCGATCCGCGGCCGGCGAGGCCGGTGCCGGCGCCGGGAGGCCGAGTGGCGCCGGGAGGCCGAGTGGCTCTCGTCACGGAGCTGCCGGGCCCGGAGGTCGAGCAGCGTCACCGCTTGCTCGGTGGCGACGAACGGGTCAGCCAGGGCCCGCCCGTCCGGGTGGGAGACGGTGACAGCGGCGATCAGGGCGCCGTCCAACTCGGCGCCGAGAAGCTCACCGACGGGGATCGCCGCGCTGTCGCGCTGGGCCAGGTGGCTCAGCGCGGGCTCGTCCCCCTCGTTGAGCATGCGGATCGTCAGATCGTGATTTGAGGTGGTGGATTGCATCTTGCCCTCCCTTCGGGCGTCTCGGGTGTTTCGGGCAGCGGGTGAGACTCACTATGGCCGACCCAGGGGATTAGCGCAATATGAATAGCCAGACCATCTGATAAGGTGTGCTTATGCTCGATCTGAAGCGGCTCAGGGTGCTGAGGGCGGTTGCCGAACACGGCTCGTTCTCGGCTGCGGCGGAGGCACTCTTCGTATCCCAGTCGGCCGTGAGCCAGCAGGTCACGGCCCTTGAGGCGGAAACCGGCACGCAGTTGCTGTTGCGACTACGCGGCGGCCCGGTGCTGACCGACGCCGGCAGCCTCCTCGTCTGTCACGCAGACGCCGCGATCGCCCGGCTCGACCAGGCCGAGCGCGAGCTCGCCGAGCTATCCGGCCTCGCAACCGGAGAACTGCGCCTGGTCAGCTTCCCCAGCGCCAGCGCCACCGTCGTCACAGCCGCCGCCTCGGTCTTTCGCGACCAGCACCCGGAGATCCGTCTCAGCCTGACAGAGGGTGATCCCGAGGACGCGATCCCGCAGCTCAAGCGCGGCGCGCACGACCTCGCGGTCCTCTACGACTTTGAACTGCACCCGTTCGAGCCGGATCGAGATCTCGAGCTGCGCCCGCTCCTTACCGAGGAGATGCACGTTGCCTTGCCCGCCGACCACCGGCTGGCCGACAGCGACGGCATCAGGCTCGAGGAGCTCGCCGAGGAGCCCTGGCTCTGCGGAACCACCAACGGTTCCTGCCGGGAGTTGACGGTCCGCAGTGCGCAGCGGGTCGGATTCGAGCCCGACG
>Ga0307380_10011552_pt1 | contig 11055 bp, 4 predicted proteins | sample UN3MG_FD_202239 | JGI IMG/M metagenome (GOLD analysis project Ga0307380, IMG submission 202239) | Soil microbial communities from Risofladan, Vaasa, Finland - UN-3 | ecosystem: Environmental > Terrestrial > Soil > Coastal area > Acid sulfate soil | place: Finland: Risofladan, Vaasa | collected... | reverse complement strand
TGGCACGCCTGGGAGCGCTCACGGAGACCATCGCGGCCTCGTAGTTCGGGTTCTGTGAGGCATCATCGTGGCTCAGCAGGCCTGAACCGGCGAGGCGCGCAAGTGCTTCTGTAGCAAGGAGGACGGAAAAACCGGTAGGGACAATGGCCGCTGGCATAGCTACCCGGCCGGGACGACCTTTACCGGGACAGGACTTCCACCTGTTGGAACAACGGACCTTGCACGGCACACGTGGACCAGCACACCGGTGGTCGCTGACTCGCTACCTGTAATTCGCCACTCCTAATTGCCTGTTCCCTGATACCATCCCCGACGTTAGTCACAGCCGAGCCGAGCGGCCCGCAGGAGCTTGGCGAGGCTCGGCTGTGAGTAACGCGGCGGCGCGGGTTGTGAGTCTACCCGCCGCAGGTATTCTGAAGCAAACCGAGTCTGCCGACGCCGCGATCCCGACACGGTCAACGCACCCTGCTTCTGCGAGAGGCCCGCGTAGATCACCGGTCGGGTCGACGGCACCCGCTCAGAAGTCTGAGAGAACAGCGCCTCATGAAGGCTCTCGTATCAGGTCGACTGGCAGCGGGCGTAAGGCGTTAGCTAGACCCAAGCGGAGGCGAGGAGCGAATGCAATGGACAAAGGTACAGACACCTGGAGCCGACGGACGGCGTTCGTCGGGTTCGACTGGGCCAGTGACCATCACGACCTGGTGCTCGTTGATCAGCGCGGCCAGATCGTCGAAGACTTCCGCTTTGACGATACGGCCGAAGGGTGGCGGTTGCTGATCAACAAGTTGAGCAGGCACGCTGATCCGGCGGTAGCCATCGAGACCAGTAGCGGGGCTACGGTGGAACGACTGCTGGCGGCGGGCTACGCGGTGTATCCGGTCAATCCCAAGGCGGCCAAGCGCTATCGAGAACGCAAAGCCCCCTGTGGAACCAAGACCGACCGCCTCGACGCCTGGAGCCTGGCGGATGCCTTGCGGCTCGACGGGCACACCTGGCGGCAACTCAAACCGGACGACCCGCTAACCGTTGAGCTACGGCTGCTATGTCGCGATGAGATCGTCTTGATCGAACAGCGAACGGCACTGGTCTGCCAGTTGCGGGCCGCGCTGCACGAGTATTATCCCGTAGCCTTGGAGGCCTTTGATGACTGGACCCTGCCGTCAACCTGGGCCTTTGTCGAAGCTTTTCCGACGCCGGCAGCCCTCGCCGCGGCCGGGAAGCGCAAGTGGGAGAAGTTCCTGCACACCCACAAACTGTATCGCCGGGAGACCTACGAGAAGCGGCTCAAGCTGTTTGCCCAGGCTCAAACATTCCGCGGCAGCCAGGCGGCCACCAATGCCAAGAGCATGCTGGCCGTCGCTCTGGCCGGTCAGTTGCGTGTGCTCCAGCGGCACCTGGACAAGTTCCGTGACAAAATCAAGAAGTTGTTCGGCCAGCATCCTGACCAGGACTTGTTCGGTTCATTGCCCGGCGCCGGCGAGAAGCTCGCCCCGCGTCTGCTGGCCGAGCTGGGCGACGACCGCCAGCGTTTCGATTCGCCCGAGGCGCTGCAATGCCATGCCGGCACCGCTCCGGTGAGCTATCAAAGCGGGCACTTCAAGAAGGTTCGCTTCCGCCGGGCCTGCCACAAAGTTCTGCGGCACACGGTGCACCTGTGGGCGAACCTCAGTCGGGTCAAGTGTCCCTGGGCCCAGGCTTACTACCAGAAGAAACGCGCGGAAGGTCAAAGCCATGCCTGTGCGCTTCGCTGCCTGGGCCAGCGTTGGCTGAAGATCCTCTGGAAGATGTGGCAGACGCGCGCCCCGTACGATCCCGAGCTTCACCAGCGCAACCAACTCACGCACGGGAGCTGGGTCCTCGGCCTACTAGCCGCGCAAAACGCGTCACTCACAACCGCCCACACGTCAACAGCGCGAGCTACCAAGGGCCTGTGAAACCTGTCCAGGAGGCTGTCAATGAACCACCCAAGAAAGACCTTGCAAGCAGAGAGAACATCTCCCGACGCTTAGCCTCTGCCTCATACTTCGCCAACGACGCTTTGATCGGCGGGGCGATGTAGAAGGGTTGGCCGGCGAGGTTCTCGACGGCTAGTTTCTCGTACTTCACGGCGGCGTCGAGGTCGCCGTGCCACGCGACCTGTTCGCGGCGATTCTGGACCGCATCCAGCGGTTCGGTGTGCCACCACCATTGGTGCAGCGTGGCTGACGCCACGAGTAAACGAAAGATCGGCGATTCGGGGAGGCAAGGGTTCAGGCTGCGCGGAAACGGGCGGGGTTCGTCGTTCCGGAGTCGGCAGGGGCGAGATTGGCACGTTGGAGTACCCAAACAGGCGGATGCACAGCGGAATCCGCGATTCCTTATGGCATCGAGACGCCTCATGCGGTAGAATAATGCTCAGAAATCCGGCAAATGGAGAATCCCGGTAGGAGGTGGACAATGTCCTGCTCAACGACGCGAAATGTCTTCGCGGCAGTCCTGATTTCGGGTGCCCTTGCGTTCCTTACTGCGGGCTGCCCTCAAACAACGGAACCGGGAGGAGGCCCGCAGGGCCCTGACGGGAACGAGGGTCCGCCGGGCTCGCTTGGCGACGAGGGGGACGAACAATCGCAACTGGAACTCCCACCCTTGGGCGGAGGTGAGCAGCCAGTTCTGTTCCGCTTGCCACTTGCCGAAGATAGCCCAGCGCACTGGTATTTCGATCATGACCCGTCAGGCGGGACGCTCGATTGGGATTGTGGCCAGCAGACGTACGACGGTCACCGGGGGACGGACTACTCGCGAATCGCGCGCGGAACTCCAGTCTACGCTGCCGCCGACGGTTACTTGGCAGAGAAGGACGACGGACATCCTGACGGCCACCCGAACTACTGGCGGCCCAACGGCAACTTCGTGCGCCTCGATCATGGCAGCGACGGGCAGGGAAGGCGGATCCGAACCGTGTATCTGCATTTCGAAGCGGGCTCCGTAACGACCAAGCCTGCGGGCAGCTTCATCCAATGCGGCGAGCAGATCGGCACGGTCGGCATGTCCGGTCGTGCGACCGGCGTACACCTGCACTTCGAGGCCCAGTTTGTGACCGACGCAGGCGAAAAAACCCCGTTTGATCCGTATGCCGGTGCGTGCGGTTCCCCAACGAGCTGGTGGTTTAACCAACAAAGCGGCGCGCCTGCCGCCAACTGTCAAATGCGCGCTGGCGACGATCCCTGCGTTGTCCCCGACACACTTTCCGCCGTTGAAGTCGCTGATTATGCGCATCGTGCGGGATTCAGCGGCGGCGCGCTAGTGCAAGCCGTCGCCATCGCATGGGCCGAATCCTGGTTTAAGGTCAGCGCTCGTAATCCCGGTGATCCACCAGGATCTGAGGACTCGTGCGGCCTCTGGCAGATCAATGTTCAGGTGCACGACTACGATTCCTGCCTCTTGCTCGGCGACCCACAATCCAATGCGCGTGCCGCGTTCGAGCTCTCGGGAGGGGGCTTTTGGTGGTGCCCTTGGTGCGCGCTCGGTACTTGGGACTATCTCGCTTGCCTGAGCGGTGGTGCCGATTACCCTGACCCTCTCGATGCGCGCAACGCGTCGGCACGCGTCGATAGCTCGGTGATCCGCGCGGTTGCAGACCGTGTGGCCGCAATTGGTGAGGTGAACGTCAGGACACAGCCTGGTGGAACTGTCCTGCGGTCAGTACCAGCCGGGAGCCTTGGAACTGTGTGCGAGGTTCCACCGGGTACTCTCGGGAGAGTCGTTCAGGAGTTTGTGGTTGCGGCCGCACCCGAGGGGGACCCGGACCGTTGCGATAGCCACTGTGACGGGCGGGGCACTGCGCAATACCGGCTGTGGTGGCGGGTCGAGTGGGACCATGGCGTCGTTGGCTGGTCCGCGGGCGAGTTCCTTGAGCGATTCGATGGCTCGCCACCGCCCCCCACGGCACCGACGATTACTACGAGCAGTCCACTCCCGGACGGAACGGTCAACACGTCGTACGGCCTGGTTCTTCAGGCCACAGTCGGCTCGACGCCTTATTCCTGGAGCGTCGTCTCAGGCGACCTGCCGCCGGGTCTGGCCCTCGACAGTAGCGCGGGGACGATTAGTGGCACGCCGACCACAGCGAACTCGTACGACTTCACCGTTCGCGTAACCGGTGCGAACGGTCTGTACTCCCAGAAGGCATTCAGCCTCACGATCAGCGCAACCCCCACCGCGCCGACGATCACAACGAACAGCCCCCTGCCGGACGGTACGGTCAACGTGTCCTACAGCCAGACCCTTCAGGCCACGGGTGGCATGACGCCCTATTCCTGGAGTGTCGTCTCGGGCGATCTGCCGCCCGGGCTGGCGCTTGGCAGCAGCTTGGGCACGATCATTGGCACGCCGACCACGGCGAGCTCGTACGACTTCACGGTTCGCGTGACCGGTGCGAATGACCCGTACTCGCAGAAGGCATTCAGACTCACGGTCAACGCAACCCCCACCGCGCCGACATGGGTTCTAGCCGCAACGGGCGATCCGGGCTCGGAATTGCTTCACGCGATGGCGTGGGACCTGACTCGGCGCCGTGTAGTCCTGCACGGTTCCGGCGCGGGGAATCACTGTGCGTGGGAGTGGGACGGGAGTCAGTGGATAAGCATGGGTCAGTGTTACTACTACGAGACTTGGCCCGGTGCCCGCCATGGCCATGCCCTGGCTAACGGCTTCGCGGCGGGCCTCGGCTCGGGAATCCTTCTGTTCGGCGGAGGTTGGGTGGAAGATCTGAACGATACTTGGTTCTGGGACGGTGCTTCCTGGCAGCAGTTGGAACCGTCGGCCTCGCCTCCAGCACGTGGCAACCACGCCATGGTTTGGGATGATACGCGCGGACGCATCGTGCTCTTCGGTGGTCGGAATGCCAACGGGACGGCGTACCTCGCCGACACTTGGGAATTCGACGGGAGCAGTTGGCACCAGCGGTTCCCGCCAAGCAGTCCGCCAGCGCGTGCCCATCACGCGATGGCGTTTGACGAGACTCGGGGGGTGACTGTGCTCTTCGGCGGCGATAAGGACCCCGTCAATAACGGTCAGTATTACGCAGACACGTGGGAGTGGGACGGTACAACGTGGACGGAACGGACCCTTGACGGCGGCCCTGATGGTCCGTCCCGAAGGCACTCTCACGCAATGGCGTTCGATCCCGCTCGCCAAGTCGTCGTCCTTTTTGGCGGACAGGGAGAAGGCGGCCAGCCACCGTCTTACTATTTGAACGACACGTGGGAGTGGGACGGATTCCAGTGGCACGAAGTCTCGACAGCTAGCCAGCCCGGTGCGCGTGCGTACCATGCGATGGCGTGGGACGGGACCAGTCAGAAGATCATCCTGCAGGGAGGCGCCGACGGCGGCCCCGACAACGAGACTTGGTTGTACGGCCCGGATCAATAGACCCTTCAGTTTCGCCGCGCCCTCGATCGGTGCCCCCACACGCCGGAGGGCACACAGATAAATGAGGACGGGTGCACACTGGCACAGGGACGGCTATGTCCCGCGACGAGTCTGGTAGTGATTAGCGCAATCCTGTTGGCCCTGAGACTCACTGCCAAGCGCCGGAGCATACTCGCTGTAGCATTACAAGTCTCGATCAAACATGTTTGTATTCGTGGATTACGAATCGACGGGCATCATTTCGATCCGGCATTCTGGCGACAGTACGGTACTATCAGCCGTGCGTGGCGCCCGCTGATACAGAAATGACCGGTCACGGGGGCAGATTACGTCAAGAAACTCAAGCGGATCACTCAAACCGGCCCCGAGTGGTGCTGTGGCGATCGCCGCACGGTGGCCGACCGGCGCGCGGCGAAAGAGGACGATGCCGCTTTAGATGCCGATTCTGTCCCCTGAATTCGGTTTCCGTGAGGGCACATCATGGCGCGACTGGCCCGAACCAGCGAGGCGCGTAAGTGCTGTCGTAGCAAGGGGGACGGAATATTCAGTAGGGACAGGGTCACCGTCCCGCACCGGCCTGCTGCCCACGGCAGAGGTGTCAGCCTTTCTTCCACCTGAGCTGAACAACTGTGCACTGGCCGCCGTTCAGATTGACAAACTCGTACTCACCGAAACAGGCCGGGACAACCGCGGACTGATAGCATTCGATCTCGGTTTGCCGCTCGGGGTGCTTCTTGGAGCGGATCAGGACCCGGTCGCCGACGGTGAGCGTTACGATGTTCATCCAGCGACCATGGGTGTGGTTGTCTGCTCGGCGCTTGAAGAAGAACCGCTCGATCTCGAACGGCATTGGACCATAGCTCGAATAGCGGTCTATCCAGTATTCCCTGGTCCACTTCACAACTTTGGTCTTGGCCCGCAGGTGCCGCCTGACCCAGTTCTCCCGCCGCCATTCGTCGACACCGAACCCGTGATCCAAGTGCATCCTGACCGGCTTGCCGGTCATGGTCTTGGTCTTGTCGTCCCACGAGTTTCGGCAGTAATCGTACATGTAGAACGAATACTCGGTGCCGGCGACACTGGGGACGGTGTCCATTTCGAGCACCATCTGGTTTCCGCCGTGGCCGTGCGACGTGCCCGGAGGGATCAGATACAGATCGCCGACATTGCTGGCGTGATTGGCGACGTACTTGCGCCAGTCCCTGATCGGCCTTCCGCTCCGCGCCGACCGGCGGCACTTCTCCTCCCATTCCTCCAGGTCCGCATCCTCCTTAAACCCCATCCAGGTGTTCGCCCCTTCGTATGCTTCAGTGATGTAATAGGTCTCGTAACGGCCAAGCGGCTCGTTGAAGTGCCGCTGGACGTAGCCCGTGCTGGGGTGGTTGTGGACCGGCATGCTGATCCGCTCGGCCGGCGTGGGCTTGGGGAAGTACCCGTCGTCCAGCCAGACGTCCATCGGGAACATCCCGGGCAGCGTCTTGTGGATGTGCGGCCCGACAAACTGCTGTGGATATTGCAGCAGGTTCGTCACCGGCAGGTTGATCGATCTCTCTCGCCCGACATCCACCAGCATGCTGAGCTCCGGCCCAGCGAGCTCGTTCCAGGCATTGCACTCTAGACCCGGCACGTCCCACAAGTCCCTGTACCGGTACGCACCCCACGGCCCCGGTTGGAATATCTTCACCTCCTTGATCGGGTAGCCCACCAGCGTGCGCATCATCGTGTCATACGACGCCCGCGGCAGCATCTTCAGTTCGGCGAACTTGATCCCCTCGACGTAGAAGTTCATCCGCTCCCGCGCGTAGCTCTTCTGGCGGTCCAGAAGGTAGAAGTCGCAGTAGTAGTATTCCTTCCAGCCATAACTCATGTCCGGCTCGTCCATCGCGAACGGTACAAGCTCACCGTCCCACATCTGCCACAACAGCGGCTGGAGCGTCTTGTCGAAGTAGAACATCAGGTCATATGCCCGGCCGAACTCGGGGACCGCCGCACCGCTGCCGTACACAACCACGGCAGCGCGGTTGTTGCCCTGCTCTCGCTTGGCGGCGCGCAGGTGTTGCCTGAGTGCCAGGAGCTTCGACCGGTCCATCAGATCCGCGATCGTGCCGTGGTCGTTGACGTAGCCGAAGCTGGGATCGTCGGTGATATACCGCCGCTTGTACTGCCTGACCTCCGCGAGCGGCTTGAAGACCGCGTTGACGTCGTGCAGCTCTAGCGTGAGCCCCGCGGCTCTCGCGGCTCGGGTCAGCCCGGCTGCTATCTTCTTCCACGGAACCCCGTACCAGCCCTCGAGCGCTACCGTGACCGGCCGCTTGCACTGGCGGCGTTGTCTCCGTATCAGCCTGGTGATTTCCGCCAGCACGGCCTTGGATCCGATGACCAGGGAGTTGCTGACCGCCTTCGGCACCTTGATCCTGTTTTCCGCATTCTGTCGACTCTCGTAGAGTGGCATCAGGTCCTCCCTTCTTCACTGTCCAGGACTATCAACCCGCTAGCGTAGCGCCTCAGATTCTCCCCATCATTTCGGGATGCTGCCCGTCTACAGTCCAGGTCCCCGTTGGGTCGCTATCTTCTCGTCAACGCCGCTGCCCAAACGTGCGATTTCAATCAAGCGCTACAGTAGTAGCCTGCCAGCCGGCCGATCAGGACCACCGCGAGACCGCGGAGGTTTAGCAAAGCGGATATGACACGGCCCTCCTTCCTTGTGAGCTGCATCCGAAATGGCCAGCACCTCCCAGGGACAGCAGAGATGACCTCGCCGTCGTCAGTCCTTCATTTGGCAAGGCCGAAACCCCTTCCAACTCGTCACATGATACCGTATGGCCCGCGGGTGTCCCATCGGGGAAGCCCGGTACGGATGTGATGGCCGGGTGGCAGTTCCCGGCGAAGCTGTGACGCTGAAAACGCTGATTACCGCAGGGTTCGCGCTCCCTCGCTGCTTCTCTTTCTCATTCTGGTAGCCAGCAGCGCAAGTACCAGAATCAGCGTTCACAGCGTTCGTAACGTCAGCGGCATCCGTAGGTGTCCTGGTCCACCGATCTTTACGCGGCCGATTGGACCGCTCAGCCCGGATTCGGACGACGCCGCATCGACACGAGGCGCGGCTTGCATGACTCGTGAAACTGGCCGCTACGGACCTGCGACAACGTCCCGTGACATCGAGTTTCGCAAGGTGCGTGTTCACCGCAAGGAACCTGTGAGGCAGATGTGCTGCTCGTCGCCTACGCAGCGCGTTTCAGCGAGACGACCGGCAGGTGTCGCGCCCCCGTGCATACCGAGTATTCGATCCGCGGTGGTTCGACCGTGAACGACGGCTTGAATTTGCCGGGTGGGCCGAATGAGTCACATTGGGATGCGAGCAGAAGGCTACCAGCGGGGATTATTCCTGCGATGGCGCGTAGCCAGACGATGAGACACGCTTGCCGGACCGTCATCGGATGTCGGAGTAGCTGGTTGCGTCAGGCGGCCCGCGCGGACCGGCGACTTCCATCACCGATACACGCGGGCCGCCTGAGACAACTCGAGGACTCGACGCGCGGCCGTGAAGTCATTGTGCGCCGACACGGACCAACTCCTCGATTTCGGAGGCGCTGCGAACGTAAATGCGCATCCTGGCGAGCGGAGATTCGCTGGATCGGCGCGATTCGCCGGTCAACCGCGCCAGATAGCATTCTCGGTACGCATAGGCGATCTTCGCTTTCATCACTTCGACCGCCTTCTCGAGAACTTCGTCGCGCCCCTCGGTGATCCCCTTGGTTGTCGGCGTCACTGGCACGGTCGGCGCGATGCCGACGCCGTGATGTTGTGAACCGTCGTGCTTCAGCACCTGCATACCGGTCCACGCCACGCGGTACCCGCCCGGCAGCATGAAGGGGTTCACGTTGCCGTTGGTGCCCGCGGTCGTGGAACCGACGATCTCGCCGAGCTTGTAATACTCGACGATCCCCATGACGGACTCGGCGTAGGAGATCGCGCGCCCGTCGGTGAGGAACGCGATCTTGGCCTTCAAACGTGGCTCCTGCGGCCTCAACTGCCAGCGGCCGGACTCGTGCCATTCGAGATCCAGCCGGTCGGGGCGGCGAACGATCGGAACGCGCCAGCGGGCGCTCGTGGCCGGTTCGTCGATCAGGTGCTCCATGAGCTTGTATCCGCCCGAGCCCGGGTACCCACGCAGATCGAAGATGATCGCCTTCGCGGCGGCGAGCTTGGGCATGACCTCGGTGAGCGCGTCGGGCTCAGCACCGCTGAGGTCGAAGTACACGATACCCGGGGCGAGCTCTGCGCCGTTTTCGGGGCGCGTCAAGGTTGCGGTATTTGGCGTTAGATCTGTGACGCGCGCGAGATCGACGGTCACCGTTTGCCCGTCGGGCTTGCGGAAGACGAGCTGTGCCGGATCCTCGGTGGGTAGATTGACGATAAGCGCGCGGCCGGAGACGTATCGGCGCCACCCATCAGTGGCTGCGGAAATCCACTTTGAAACGTCGTCATAGCAATCTTCGATCGGCCGCCCGTCGATCGAGACGATCGCGTCGCCGATGCTGACCGAATCCGGCACGCTCGCGTGCTTGCCGACCACCACCAGGTCGTTTCCCGCCCACTCCACCGCGAGCGGAAGGAATGATCGTGCCGGCAGAGCCATGTTCGCCACGTTCCCGTGCCCGTCGTGCAGCTTGGCCACCATCTCGCGCAGAGTGAGCAGGTACGCCACCTCGTCGGTATCTTCCGCGGCTTTGGCGAGTGCGGCCGGAAGTGCGGCCTCCCAGTCCGTTTCCACCACGTCGAAGTAGGGGTAGAAGTGCTGAAAGACCCCCCAGCCGATCGCGACGCCGGCGAGGCGCGTCGAGCGGTTCAGGGCCGAAAGCGTGGGCAGGCCGGCTTCTGAGGCCCACGCCTCCGGCGTGCTGCCGCGTGGGAGGGTGCCGGAGTCGTCCGCGAACACCGCGATCGGAACGCGACACGAGACACCCGCGCCGAGGTCCTTCGCAACGAACGCAACGTCAAGCCCGCCCGGAAACGACTCCAGCGGAGTCTTCTCGACGGCGCTGCGGTACAGCCGCTGCGGGCTTGCAGACCCGATTGAGCCCGCGCCGAAGTGCCGCCACATTGCGACCGCGTCTTCGCCCGCTGGCGCCGCGCGGCGCGGCGGAGCCTGCTCGGGCGGTCCCATCCAGATGTCCACCGTCGGCGCGATTTCGGCGAATGCCCTGCTCAGCCGGTTCGCCAAATCCTCCGCGTCGGCCGCTGGCTCGCAACGCTCCATCAGATCGACCGCAAAGTGGTCCCACGACGCGACGCCAACGGCCTGATCACTGGGGTGAAAGAATCGCACATAGGACAGCAGCTTCGCCGCCGCCGCCAGGTTCGCGGCGCCCCGTGGCGAGAGCGTCCACGCCGGCGAGGGCTCCTGCATCCGCCGCTTGTCCTCGGAGACCTTGATCTTCACGTCGTCGATGAAAAGCGTCGCTCCGCCGCCAGTGGATATGAAGCCGATGTTCAGGGCCGCGGCGTCGGCCTCGACGTCCGCCTCGATCGTCGCGTCCTGCCAGTCGCCCGCCAGGATGGGACGGTCGTTCATGTTGTCGAACGCGCCCATGCCCCCGCCCTCGCGATCTACGCGCATCCACATCTGCCCCCGGCCTTCGCCGA
>Ga0307380_10011551_pt1 | contig 11055 bp, 15 predicted proteins | sample UN3MG_FD_202239 | JGI IMG/M metagenome (GOLD analysis project Ga0307380, IMG submission 202239) | Soil microbial communities from Risofladan, Vaasa, Finland - UN-3 | ecosystem: Environmental > Terrestrial > Soil > Coastal area > Acid sulfate soil | place: Finland: Risofladan, Vaasa | collected... | reverse complement strand
AAAAGGGGATTATAGGTTAGTTCGATCTTGCCCAGCCAGCGAAGCAAGAATTAACCATATTATAGCGTAATCTTTGTGAAAAGGAAAGAGGAAATTTGGGATTTTTTATAGGGGAGAGTTGAGAAAAAGGGGGATTGGTTTTAAGATTTAATGTTTGCGATTTTGTGTAATTCTAGTTCTGCGACACCACCAAAAGTACAATGAAAGGAAGAATTGCCGTTTTCTTAAATGGAGAATGCATTCTTGATGATTTGCTTTCTTTCAAGTATCAACAATTCTCCCAAAAAAATTCAAATATTTATTTTGATTGATTTTTTACCAAGAAAGTCTTCAAAACATGATTTACAAGCCTTTCAAAAAAATGAGGGTTTGGAATATACTCTTCTCTCTCCCACTTTCTATCTCCGATAGTAGTGCTCAGCGAAATATCCATTTCAGCCCTTTTATAGGGCGGAGAGAAAACCATTGGCGGAAATGGCTCTCCATCATGTAAAAATTTTGAACGTTGATTGTAGATTCGTTTCAACAATTCTGGAAGTTCGTCAATATTTATCTGCCCTTCTTCTGGCCTTCCCTCATCACACCAAAAGCTTTCTTCAATATTATCAAGTATAAAAGCTACAAATCGACGCCCTATAAATCGTTCTCTGTTCAATATGCAGATTTCAATTTTACTTCTCAAATTATCATCTTCTATCTTATTTACAATCCGCGATAATTTTCTATCTAAAATATCAAGCTTTACATCTTCAATATCCTGTTCTTTACACAACACCTCTATAGCTGATACTAAATTCAAGTACGCTAAATCAGGCTGATTCTCTATCAACAGAATTGCCTCTTTATATAATCTGATAGACAAAATGAATTTTTGGTGGGCATTTTTATTGAGTCCTTCAACCGCTTTTAGCCAATCATTCAGTTCTGCAAAGTTGCTTTTTTTCTCGACAAGCGCCTTATCAATCCATGTTTTACTGCTTGCCGAGAGCATCGGTTTATCATCCATACGAACAACAGGGCCACGTCTTAGCCTTCTACGTAGAAAAAATGAGGAAAGAACAATTAGTTCATCAATGATACCTCCACCATGATAATACCCTGATTTTTCTGCAGATTCCCATGGCTTTTCATTGGAGGGGTATTCTTTCTCACGAACCCGAAAGCATAGTTTTCTTTCCTCTCCAGGTTTCTTTTCTGAAAATTCCCACATTAAAAAATCGTATGGCCCATATGATGCCGCACCAATAATATTGGCGTCTGTCAAAACTTCATATTCTGTAATGTGCCTCGGTACATCTTTATTTTGTAGAGCTTCCATATTTCGAATAAAAAACATTCTCTTATCTAAAGTCATAGTAAAATCTCCTCATATACAAACAAAAACTCTACCTGTTAAAACTATCAAAGCCAAAATATTTTATTGGTCTTTTTCCTATCTCCTTCATACCAGGCTTCGGCATAAACTGCTTTCACTGCAGGATTCTCGCTTCTCATTCTTTCTATCTCTTTTACAGATTTACCGATGGGAGAAGCCCGATTAAAAATCAGAACATATCTATCATATGAGAAAGGAATGGAAGATTGAAGTTTTTGAAAATCAATTTCTGTATTCCTAAGCATATTGCTGTCAATTTTTCGAATGATATATTTAAACTCAATTGCTGCAATCAGAGGTTTATACTCAAATTTCTTTGGAAAGAGATGATAGTCCTTATTCGTAACTACGCGAAGAGGATATAATTTTACAAATTCTGGATTTAGAACAACGAAATCATAATGTCCTCTTGATTTAGATTCTATCCTTGGAACGATTGGGATTTTTTTGTCATATTTAAAAAAAGTCGGATATTCTCTGTGAATTAGAATAATCTTTTCGTTTTGGTTTGCAGTTGGAAATTGGGATGAAAAAGTCTTGTCACGGTAGAAAGCAAGATAGAGATAAGAGAGAATATCTGATTCAGTGAAATAATTTAAGGGTTTTCTGACAAAATGGTTTATCAGTGTACGGATTTTAGCCTCAATCTTTGCTTCCCATTCCGCTTTTCTCATAGCGATATTTTACTTATGAGAAAATTTGAGACTCATGTTCGTCATTTTAATCGAGGTGTCAATTCGTCTCATCAACATCATTTCAACCTTCGGGAAGCCATGGCTTTAGGGACTCTGGCTTCCTCTCGCCTCAATAATCTTTCCTTTCTACGGTCTTCTTGGATTTTAGCATTTATTACCACGTTATCGACCTTGCGATACTAGCTTTAGCGCCCATAACAATCTCTTTATTATTTGGATAATAGACCCCAATCAAATAATCATAAATCCCTCTACCAATTTCTTTTTCAGGATTTACATCTTGACTAAAAGTTTTTACTAGTCGGACAAAATTCTCTCCAAGCTCTTTTGCCCGTTCTTTTGAAGTCCCATATTCAACTATTATAGCAAGGCTTACTTTTTCATCTTCCTGTTTTATAGCGGCATCTTTTACACCGCTTTGTTCTTTAATTGAAGCGATAGCCAAAATTTTCTCATCTTCGGTAATTTTAGGTACTGATTTGGAAAGTAAATTAATAGTGACCAAGAAAAATAGGAAAACTAATCCTAAAAACAAAATTTTGCTTTTCATTTACCCCTCCTTATTTCTTTATTTTATTTTCACCTTGGAGGCTTACACCTCGAGCAAGGTGTATAATCCATTCACCAAAAAAATATATTACCATTTTTCTACTTGTAAGGGTTCATTAGTAACATTCACGTCTAGTTCATAGTTTGTTACATTAACGTCCACCTCGCCCGAGATAGAGACTATGGGGATTTTTTTAATGAGTTCCTTCGTTACTGATTCGTTCCCTTTTGCCTTTTCAAAAGAATATATAGAAATAGGTTGTTGAGGCATGCTTTTAAAAATTAATAATAAAATGAGAATGATTCCTAAAAGGAGCAAATTATTTATTATCCTTAGAGTCCTATCAAAAGTTTTGTCCATCATTTCCCCCTTAAAAAATTGAGTTTTTGTAATCTCCGTTTATTCATTAACGATAACGATGTGTTTCGGATTTTTAAGAATTATCTCTGGCTTTCCTTGATATTCTTTTATAATTCCAATTATTCTTACTTCTTTATTTAAATAATAATCTTCAGGATTAGATGGAAACTTATGAAAATCTGAAGCAAATATTACCGCTGTAAAATATCTTTTCCAATTCTTATGGAAATTTAAGAAACATGCTTTTCCTGAATTAAATGCAGCAATTATTTTTCCTTTAACACAACAATATTCTCCATAATATTCATTTGCATCTTCCCAGGATATTTCTCTGATTTTTTTGGATTTTCCTAATCCTTCAATAATCTTAATATTAGAAGGACCGTTAAGTATTATTTCTGGCTTACCCTGATATTGTTTTATTGTCCCCATTACATGGACTTTTTTGTTTAAATAATAATCTTCAGGAGCATCCGGAAATTTGTAAAAATCAGACTTAAAAATTACAGCAGTGAAGTATTTCGCGTAATCAGGATGAAAGTTTAAGAAACATGCTTTTCCTGAGTTATAAGTTGCCACAATTGTTCCTTCAACTGTTACATATTCACCATAATATTTATGAGCATCTTTCCAGGATACTATCTTCTGGCCAAATCCCTGAAAACATAAACAGAAAAATAACCCAATCCAAACAAGTAAACTCTTCTTAATTATATATTTTTTCATTGCTTTTTCTCCTCTTTCCAGCCATTTTTAAGAAGGCATTTTCTAAGATCCTTATCGCTAAATTCATGAACCCAAATTCTTAACTTTACTAATTCATTTCTTAGATCTTCAATTGAAAGTCTTATTTTCACAAAAGATTTATATTTAATGGCCCACCAGTTATTTTCCATTTCATATATCAAAAAAGGTTCCAGCTTTTGTGTTAATAGCCAATAATATTCATCCATTCCTTCGTTTCCCCATAGTCCCAATCCTTTTTCTCTGGCTTCTCTTTCGTACTTTCTGAATTCTTCCATGTATTTAAAAGGATATTTAGTATAGGCAAAGCCATAGCCATTCTTTATTATTTCTGCATTAAGCATCCTGCCATCTTCAAAGTAAACATAAGCAAGAGTCCGGCCATATTTCCCTTTTCTTTCTTGACCATATTCTAGATTTACTCTTTTGCCCAATGCGATCTTTTTGGTGAATTCAGATGCTTTTTTAGCAAAGAATTGAACTGGTTTCAAGGGGTGAGCTAATTCTGGCGTATCTACCCCAATAAGTCTAATTGCTCCAATTTTTTCAACCTCAATAGTATCTCCATCCATTACTCTAATAATCTTTATAAGCTGATTTCCTGTTAGATTTGTATTAGAAAATAAAAATGAAAAACATAAAAAGAAGACAATCATCTTAGTTAAATTTTTCAGGAATTTTTTGCTATGATTATCTAATTCTTGGGGGATCATATATTTATATACAAATATAATTTTCTGTTTTAAATTTATCAAGATGGACTCCCAAAAGAATTATATCTTCATTTATAGGGCATTCCCGTTGCCTTTCTGTCTTTTTCAATCATCAGGAAGGCAGACCTCTAGAGTCTCTGGCTTTCTCTCTCCTCAAATATTTCATCAGTCCAACCAGTCACGTCCTGTTATCCGCAAATAAAATCAGTTTTCTAACAGAAAATTAGAAAACAGGCTTGTTAATCGTATAGACTCTGTCATCTATAAATCCGACATTACCACTTAAATACCCAGAGCTAGACACTTCACCTTGGTAGAAAAGCGTTCGCAAATCATCACCAATAATCTTAATTGATGTTGGCTTTCCCAGAATATTGACAACTTGCTTTTCTGACATCCCACGGCGTATCTTTTTCCAACTCGATGGATTTTTCCACCCATCAATGTTGGAGTCTACTGTAAGGCGTTGGATTCCCTTGCTATCAACCTTCAAGTTAAGCAAGGTCTTTAGATTGACTAATTCTCGTTCAAGTCGCTCAATGCGTTTATTTAGCTCGTTAGTTGTCTTCTTCAGCAACTTAATCTCGTTTCTGAAGTCTTCGACAGTTGTATTTTGCCCGAAAGCTCTAGGTACAGTTACGATTGAAATGCAAACTATAACAACAAAAGCTATGACATGCCGTTGTGACATAGTAAACCCCCTTTCTTGTAGAGGCTATCTGTCGAAAAATTGCCTCTGATATTTTATAAATTCCTAAACTAATGGCTTTCCCTCGGCTCGGTTAGTAAATTCCTATTTTCTTCAGATATGTTGATATATCAACAGTATCTACTCTTGTTATAGTTGTATCCTCTGTCAAATTATGAGGCCATCCTTCTGAAATATTTATTCCAAAATCTTGCCTTTTATTGTTTTCGTTATTAACTACAAAAAGGCGTAAAACATCTCCTTTTTTAAAATATAATTTTTTGAATTTTTCCTTCAGTTCTTCAAAGGTATAATAATTGTTATCCCCCCTAATCCCATATTTTATTTTTTTGCTGATTATTGGCTCTGATATCAATCTAATACTTGCTCTATCTTCACCTATTGAAGTCTCAAACTCAATCCGATAAACAATTTCATTTCGATTCAATTCTTTATTCATCTTTCCCTCCCTTTTTAATCTAGCGTTTCATTGATCCCTACCGCTGTTTTTTATGGTTTTATTTTATGCCCCATAAACATGTCTGTCAAATAAACTGCAACCCCAATTTTGTGAATTTCTTCTTTACCAAAACCAGTATGTTTACTACTCTCTGTACACTACTAATATACTTTGCTTCTGGCTCCTGTATTAAATTGATTCACTAAAATTAAATTTTGATATTGTAAATTCTGCAAACTTAAAAATCCCTATATAGAAATTTTTAAAATCAGGAGAGCGAGGGAGCATATATTACAAAGATGTACACAAATCGAAAAGCCCCATATCCCCCCTGCATCAAATTCTAGCCATGCTTAGGTGTATGAGTGATGATCGAACCGCATTTATACTAGCTGATCTTCCTGGCTGCAATTTGCGTGGGTATTGCCAGGATAATTATGAATTTGCTATGTCGTCTAAGTATTATTATGTAAACTACTTATAAGCCCTTTATTTATAATAACTTACAGGATATTTTTGTATATTTATTTTGTAGGTGATTAATTTTAAATAACTTAGCAGATAATATTCAAAACGGTTTCCGTTTTGAATATTAAAAGTTTTTTTCTTATTATTTTTTTCCCATTTGTATAATTCCCTCTAGAATCGACCTTTTTCCCTCTCTCTGGATATCTATCAATCCTCAATCTCTTTTCTCTTATCCCTGGCTGTCTCTCCCTGGTCTCTTTAAATCTCTCTTCAAATCCACGTCTATCAATCTGGCTGCCTCTCTTCAAATCCACGACGTTCCTGCAATTCGTGGAGGAACATTTACTAATGAAAGTTCCTTCTTCAAATACTCATATATTGCTCTTACTGTCTCTCTTCTGAGTCAATTATCCTGGATAATCACCTCCATTTTTCTTTTCTCTTCTGAGACCCTTGCTGCTCTCTCATTCTCTTTCATAATTAATTCATTAACTTTTTTCCTAATTAATTCATTAGTTTCCATCATTCCTTCACGCCATTTTTGTTCCGCTTCCATCTCTTCTATATCCCCAAATATTTTATCCCACTGTTTTCTGGTATTCCACTCTAAAGTTTCTATTAATTTCGAGTGATGTTTTATTGCTATTTTTTCAGCATCAATCCATGATTCCAAAGTTTTTACTTGATTGCCCAGATACAGCATGAAAATTGCCAATATTACAATACAAACCCATTTAAGTTTTTCACTCATTCTTTACTCCCTCTCTTTCTCTAATCTTTTCGATTTTTTCAATCATCTTGGATATCGCTCTTTCTAAACCATTTCAATCTTTCTCTCATTTTCCTTATCACTTCAATCTCTTCGATCTCTTCAATCTTTATCCTCATCTCTCCAATCTCTTTTTCTCTTTCTTTAATTTTCTCAATATCCCTCATTTCAGGAATTTTATCCTCGATCCCTTAAATTCGACCCTCTAATTTGACCCTGGCTGCTCGATCTCAAGGCCTTGCTTACCCCAGGGTATGGACTGAATCCGGATTAATCGACGGCCTATAAGAAAGGCACTCCACAAATCAATAGAATTAGAGTCCAGAAAGCAAGATATTTGACCCAGAAAAGAATGATCCTGAGGCTGTCTAAATTTTTCATTTTTTATTCTGTGATCTCATATTCCATGACTGCAAATAATCGACCCGATTTCTCCAGTTCTTTAATCAAATAAGTCCCTGGCCTGGCTTCTCCACATTCTATTGGCCACTGTCTTCTGACAGCTAAATAATCACCCTGTATGAGTCCTTTTCTGAGAATTTTGCTTATTCCCTTCAGCCTTCCTTTTTCTCAATTGCATAAATTTTTCTTAAAGCATCTTTTGTTTCATTCCATTCATTAAGTATAATTTTTCTTACTTCTTTTTCTAAATCATTAAATTCCTTTAATGAATCTCCTTCTCCATAATTCTGAGTTTCAAATAGAAGAATGTTTAATTTTTCTATTTTTTTACACGTCTTTTCAGAAATCATATAATCTCTTTTCCAAATTAGGTGTGTAGTATTTTTGTATATCTCAAATATCCTATCTTTATTAATTGGTTTTTTATGTACAGCGTCCTTCATGTTATTTAGTTTATCAATGAAAGGTTTATAAAATTCAACCAGCCTTTTTTCCCAAAAATCAGCTGTGTTTTTCTTCTTTTCTTCTTTCACTATTCTCTGAGTTTGGATTGCGTAAAATAATGTTATAGATACCAATATCACTATAAGTTCAGCCTGGATAATTTTATCTTTCTCTGGATATAATAGAATATATACTGAAATTAATACTAAAATCCCGATGAATACTAAAATAATCAGACTTTTATTTTCTTTCCATACATTTTTCATATTTCCTCCATTCTGAGAATTTCCTTCCCTCTAACACGTCTTCTCTAATGAGGCGATATTTTCAGCTCTGCTGTCGTTTTCAAAGTATAAGAGGCCAAATCATTCTTTTATTTTAAAACCTACCTCTGTTTCAAAAGCTAAATGGCTATGTACTTTTTTTATTTCCCTTTTGAAATGTTCATTTATATAGTTATATTTTTTAATGTTAATGGTTTTTGCTTCAGAAGGTAATTCATAATCCTGATAATTCTTTAAAGTAATTTTGTTTCCCTCTTCTAAATAAAATCCAACATTCCCATATAATATCTCTAGCTTTTGTTTGTATCTTTGCGTTTTAAGTCCAGAAAATCCTTTATAATCCAAATACTCTATAAAAAAATCAAGGGACTCATCTTCACTTAACTCTGAATGTCTTGGATAAAAATTGGTGAAGTAATAACTAAAAATGTAAATTCGAGATAAAAACAAAATCATCTTCAGGGGGAAATAAAGCCTTTTGTCTTTTTCAATCGTTGTAATAAAATAGATTTCCCTAAATTCTGACGCAATAATTGACTTTATTAGGTCTTCAGAAAAAAACATTTTGTAAAAATTTTTCAATTTAATTGAAAACAAAAACTTTTCTTCATCATATATGATTAAGTTAATGTGGGTAAGAGTTTTATCATAATCACCATATTTCTGATTCTTGTTTCTAATTATTTGAGTAATCTTTTTTTGATAATATGACAAACCAGGAATTTTATATATAATCGCTTCTGGTTCTCCTTTTTTTTGGCCGTTTTTTGAGATAATAGAAACTTTTTTTATTTCAAGTTCTTTTTTATCATCTTTATGTCTATATTTTTTTTCATCAAGAAGGTCTCCTATGTAATCCGGAATGTTTTGCAATCTAGCACTGCTTTCAGTAAAATAGAACTCAGTTACCTCAACACCAAAATATGATTTCTCATCTTTATGTTTCAGCTTGAAATCAGGTTTGTCATTATCAATTATTTCAAGGTTAGTATTATCTTTGTATAAATAATTTAGAATTCTTCTTTCCTTTTTTGATTTTATCCCCGTCATTGTCTTTTCTTCATGATAAATAAAATAAACATACGACTATTGATAAATCCAACAGTCACTACTTTCAGAATCAAAAAAAACAATTTCAACACTTGTTCCAAATTTTTCCCTTAGCTTTTTCTCAAATAATGCACATTTTTCTTGGGGGTCACCTGATGATGAATGGATTGAAACTGCAAATCTTTTAATATTTCTTCCGTTAATAGCTTCAATCAAATGATAGTCATGTTTAGATAAAGACCATCCGTAAATAACAATACTATCATTAACATATGGAATAACATGATTATATATTGTTGATAAATAAGGACTGCGTCTTATTGTTAATATTTTTTGGTCGCTATAACCTTCACTAACAAAAACTGGTGCAAATTTTCCCTTATTCCATATCTGAAAGATAGTGTCTAATAAGCCTTTTCTGTCCACAGTATGAATTTTATACTCAACTCCTTTAAAATCTCTGCCAATTACCAAATTTCCATGAGGATAAAAAACTAAGGTTTTATGAGAATCCAAGAAATCTATCCAATCATACCGAAAACTTTGATGAACGAAACAGTCTGAAAAATGGTTTTCATTCAAATCATTTCCAAGTAAAATTGACCAATATACTAAAACATCGTAATTGAGAGACAAGACAATTTTAAATTTTGCGAGAAAAGATGAGGCTATCTTAAGTTTTTCTTCTACTGATTCATACGGGACATTATGATGAATGCATCTAACTGTTTCAATAAGTGCTTTTTGTATATCATTATAAGCTTTTAATATTTCTGGGCTTTCTACACTTAAGGCCTCATTTATATACTTTGTCTGCCAGATGCCACTAAGTACACGCTCAAAATCAGTGGTTTTTAAAACCTTGAAAATTTTATCTAAATATGGAGTTATGAGTTCAAGTTTTCTAGCTTCATCTAAAATAGATTTATACGAAAAATGTTCTTTATCAATAGCAATTGATGCACCATTTCCTAAAATTAATCCACCTCTCATAAATCTTTCACTAATTTTCATCCATTCATGAATAATGTGTTCAGGCATTTCTAATCCTTAATAACTGCTCATGCTCTTCTGTTTCATGTTTTTTTGCCTTTTTATAGGTTTCACTCAGAGATGGTCTATCAATCCCTTTTTCCTAAGTTCCTAAATCCAAATAGCAAAATGATAATGAAATTTTATATTGATTTTATCTGTTCTATATCAATAATCACATTTCCATTAGGTTCTCTTGTATATGGAATTTTATTAACCTCAATTCCAAAGTGAAGATAAACCTCTCTTCCTATTTTATAAGCAACAGATGCAACCTGAAAATTTTCTAAATCGACTTTTATATTTTCACTACTCCAACTATTCTCAGGAGCAAATTTTCTCATATCCTCGAATATATTCCCCACGCTGTGACTCTTTCACTTATATCACAAAGGAAAGGGTGATTCAAATGAGCAGAGCAAACCTCATCCCATGTAACAAATATGTAACAAATTTTGACTAAAAACGCTTAATTGTGGTTAAGGATGACTAAAAGGAAAAATGGATTCTATCCCTGAAAATCGTGTCTTCCAGGGTAGGATTTAAACCCCGATTTTCGGATTAGGAATCCATTGCTCTATTATAGATAGACTTCTCCCATGTCACACAGGTGTCACACGAAATGCCTGAATTTGCTCGCTAATGCGTACGGTTGCTGAATCGGTAAGCGGAAGAAGCTGTGAGAATTTCTCGGGAAAGTTGAGGAAATAAGATGGTAGTAAGGGCTGGATTTGAACCAGCGACCTCCGGGTTATGAGCCCGACGAGCCACTAGACTTTTCCCTGTGTGCTATATGGATGACAAGAAATGCTGAAAATTGTTGAAATTAGGTTATCAAGCTTGAAAGATTTTAAAAATGATTTATTAATTTAATCTTTTTCTTTTTATAACAGCGGTGATAAAACTTCCTGCTAGAAGCAGTGAGGCTGCGTAGAATATCCATTTTTTTATGGGTTTAGGAAAGATAATTTGATCGGCTTTTCCTGAGATGATGAAACCTGCCCAATAATAGGGGTGAGAC
>Ga0307380_10011549_pt1 | contig 11056 bp, 8 predicted proteins | sample UN3MG_FD_202239 | JGI IMG/M metagenome (GOLD analysis project Ga0307380, IMG submission 202239) | Soil microbial communities from Risofladan, Vaasa, Finland - UN-3 | ecosystem: Environmental > Terrestrial > Soil > Coastal area > Acid sulfate soil | place: Finland: Risofladan, Vaasa | collected... | reverse complement strand
TTGGACCGCTTGTGGCGGAGGCGGCTCGGCGAGCGCACCCGCGCCCAAGCAGGGAACTCCCCCCGGGAACTACACGCTGACCGTGACCGCGACTTCCGAGGGAATCACTCGCAGTGCCACCGTCACTTTGAGGGTGAATTAGAAGGTCTGCGTCATCTGATTCGCCTCCTCGCGCCGTGTCCGGACCGGAGCAAATCCCTTCGTTTACTTTTCCATCCGTCTATGATAGAAGTTCGCGCTTCGGGGAGCTCCTATGCATCTGAGCCCTGTCGATTACGCGATCATCGGTATTTACTTCATTTTTGTTCTGGGGATCGGTTTCGCGCTTCGCGGCCGGATGAAGACCAGTGAGGACTTTTTCCTCTCCGGACGATCCATCCCCGGCTGGATCACCGGCCTGGCCTTCATGGCGGCGAATCTGGGGGCGCTGGAAGTGATGGGCCACGCCGCCAACGCCGCCAAGTACGGCATGTTCGTCAATCATTTCTACTGGCTGGCGGCCATGCCGGCGATGTGCTTTGTCGGCGTCTTTATGATGCCGTTCTATTACGGCAGCAAGGTGCGCAGCGTCCCGGAATTCCTGAAGAAGCGCTACAACGAAAAAACGCGGACACTCAACGCGCTCTCCTTCGCCGTCCTCACGCTGCTGGTTTCGGGCATCGACCTCTACGCCATGGCCATCCTGTTCCAGCGGATGCTGAACTGGCCGTTCTGGTCGAGCGTCGTCGCTTCGGCGGCGATCGTGGCGATTTATATCTATCTCGGCGGTCTGACCTCATCCATCTACAACGAGGTTCTGCAGTTTTTCCTCATCGTCTTCGGATTCTTGCCCCTGGCGATCATGGGCCTGAAGGAAGTGGGCGGCTTTGCGGGCCTGGAGCGCAGCTTGCCCGATCCCAGCTACGCGCACACCTGGGCGAATATCTGGTCGGCCAGCCAGAATCCCATGGGCATCAACTGGTTCGGGACGGTTTTTGGTTTGGGCTTTGTCCTCTCGTTTGGTTACTGGTGCACGGACTTTCTCGTTGTGCAGCGCGCCCTGGCGGCCAAGGATATGGCCGCCGCCGAGCGCACCCCGCTGATCGCCGCCGTCCCCAAGATGTTCTTCCCGCTGCTCATCGTCCTGCCGGGACTGGTGGCCATCTCCCTGGATCCCACACTCACAAAACTCCTCGACGGGCGTTATGACAACGCCATCCCGGCGCTGCTGGGTAGATACTACCCCTCGGGGCTGCTGGGGATCGGCCTGACGGCGCTGCTGGCGAGCTTCATGTCGGGCATGGCGGGCAACGTCACCGCCTTCAACACGGTGTGGACCTACGATATCTATCAGACCCACATCAACCCGGGAAGACCCGACGGCCACTATCTTAAGATGGGGAAGTGCGCCACGGTGTTTGCGGTGGCGGCGGGCATCGCCACGGCGTTCATCGTCCTGAGGTTCAACAACCTCATGGATTATCTCCAGCTCTTGTTTGCGTTCTTCAATGCGCCGCTCTTCGGCACATTTTTGTTGGGAATGTTCTGGAAGCGGACCACGCCGAACGCCGCCTTCTCCGGATTGCTCAGCGGAACTCTGGGCGCGATGGGCCATTACGCGCTCTATGCCTTTGGGGCCATCCATTATCCGACGGACATGGCGGCGAATTTCTACCAGGCCATATACGCCTTCGCGATCTGCTTCGGCGTCACCGTTATCGTGACCTTCTTCACCGAGCCGAAGAAGGAAGAAGAACTGGTTGGCCTGGTTTACTCGCTGACCCCGAGACCGAAGATCGAGGGCCTGCCCTGGTACAATCGGCCCGGAATCCTGGCTTTGGGTATTCTTGGGACTTGTATCGTATTGAACATCATCTTCTGGTAGGGATCATGGGATTAGACATTCGCTGGCCGATCGCCCTGCTGTTTTCGATTTACGGGCTCATCTTGGTCGTCTACGGGTTCTTCGTGGGCCCCGAGGCCTCCCAGACGCGGTCGCTTGGCGTCAACATCAACCTGTGGTGGGGAGTGGTCATGCTGGGTTTTGCCTTGTTTATGGGGATCCTTGCGCTCCGGGGCTCACGGCAAGACCGGCCATGACGGAGCTCCGCTGGAATCCCACCGTCCGCGAGTGGGTTTCGACCGCCTCCCACCGACAGCACCGCCCCCTCATGCCCGCTGACTGGTGCCCGTTCTGCCCGGGCTCCGGGCGGGTGCCGGAAGATTATGACGTCCACATCTATCCGAACGATTTCCCGGCCTTGTCCATTCCCGCGCCCGAGCCGGCGATCGAGGGCGACGATTTCTACCGGGTGGAGCGTTCCCACGGGCGATGCGACGTGGTTCTCTATCATCCGGACCACAACACGTCACTCCCCCAACTTTCGCTCGACCATCTGACGCGGTTGGTGCGGCTCTGGCGGAAGAGGTTCGTCGAGCTCAAGACCACGCCGGGCATTCGCTACGTCCTGATCTTTGAGAACAAGGGCGCGGTGATCGGCGTCACCATGCCGCACCCCCACGGGCAGATCTACGCCTTCCCGTTTGTCCCTCCGCGGCTGAAGAGGGAACTGGAATCCGCGCGGGCTCACCACCGGGCGCGAGGGCGCTGCCTCTTCTGCGACATCCTTCGCAAAGAGCGCCGCCAGGGAGAGCGCCTGGTGGCCGAGAACGACACGTTCACCGCGTTCATTCCGTTCTACGCGCGCTGGCCCTACGAGGTCCATATCTATTCGCGACGCCATCTGGGAACGATCGACCAATTTCGGAAAGCCGAGGAACAGGGGCTCGCCGAAATCCTCAAGTGGGTGACCCTCAAGTACGACAACCTGTTTGAGATGTCTTTCCCTTACATGATGCTGCTCCACCAGGCGCCCACGCGAGGCAGATTTCCCCATTTTCATTTCCATATCGAGTTCTATCCACCGCACCGCAGCAAGGACAAGCTGAAGTACCTGGCGAGCGTGGAGACGGGCGCGGGGAGCTTCTTGAACGACTCCCTGGCCGAAGAAAAGGCCGCGGAGCTGCGCGCCGTCAAGCCCACTCGCCGCCGCGATCTTCAGTAATCTCTCCGAAAAGGCGGATGACCGTGATTGAGGAAACCTTTCAGAAGATTTTCGGGGCGCCCCCCGAGGTGGTGGTTCGTGCTCCGGGGCGCGTGAACTTGATCGGCGAGCACACCGATTACAACGACGGATTCGTGTTGCCCGCGGCGATCGACCGGCACATTGTTTTCGCGGGCCGCCGCCGCGACGACCGCACGGTGCGCGCGCACTCGGCGGATTTTCAGGACTCGGTCGAATTCAGCCTGGACGACATTCAACGCGACACCGCCCACTCGTGGAGCAATTATCTGCGCGGCGTCTCGAAATTCCTCGAGGAAGACGGCCATCGGCTTGGCGGCGCCGACGTGGCGTTCGGCGGCAACGTGCCGCGTGAATCGGGGCTGAGCTCTTCGGCGGCGCTGGAGGTGGGTGCGACCGCCTTCTGGCGGAAGATGATGGACCTCCGGCTCGACCCGGTGTATGCGGTCAAGCTCTCACGCCGCGCCGAGAATGAATTTGTCGGCGTACCCTGCGGGATCATGGACCAGTTCATTTCCGCGCTCGGCCGGCAGGACCACGCGTTGTTTCTCGACTGTCGCGATCTGACCTACCGGCACGTGCCGCTGCGCGGTGACGTAAAGATCGTGGTGTGCAATTCCGGCGTCAAGCGCGCGCTGGCGCAGTCCGAGTACGAGGTGCGCTTGAAACAGTGCCGTCAAGCAGTGGCGCAACTGGGAACCTCCGGGCTGGCCGTGAAGTCCTTGCGGGAGGTTGACACGGACGATTTGGAAGCGGGGCGGAAGGCGCTGACGGAGATTCTCCTCCGCCGCGCGCGTCATGTGGTGACGGAAAACGAGCGTGTGCTGGAGGCGGTCAAGGTGCTCGAGGAGGGCGACCTCGAACGCTTTGGCGAGCTGATGAACGCCTCGCACATCAGCTTGCGTGACGACTACGAGGTGAGCTGCAAAGAGCTTGATGTGCTGGTAGAGCTCGCCTGGAAGCAGCCGGGAGTGCTAGGCGCGCGCATGACCGGAGCGGGTTTCGGCGGGTGCACCGTCAACCTGGTCCGCCAGAACGCCGCCGAGGCTTTTGCCGAAGCCGTGGCGCGCGGCTACCAGGACGCTCTGGGCCTCAAGGCCGAAGTCTACGTCTGCCAGGCTTCCGCCGGCGCGTTTGCTGAAGTGCAATAGGCAGAAAGCAGCCGGCCGCAGGCAGTCAGGAGTCGCGACTCGTTTTTCGACAATATTCTTGCCCATTCCAGCGCGATATTCGAATCGGAAACGTCAGCAACGACTGATGGGAGGTCGGCTGTTCACGCCTTGTTCATTCAACAAGCTTCTGGCTTTGCAGGAACATCGCTAGCTGCTGTCCGCCTACTGCTTACTGCCTACTGCCTACCGCTTACTGCCAACTGCCAACTATGTTCTACTGCGGCGGTGGGCCCTTGATGACCATGATGGCGATGCCCAGCAGGAAGAAGACCATCAGGGCGAAGAGCAGGGCGCGGGCCAGCGGGCTGGCTTCTCCCTCGATGAACGGGCAGGGGGCCTGAGGCGTCCGGCGTCGCGCCAGATACCAGGGAAAGACGAGAATCCAGAGCAGCATTACGCCGATTCCCCAGCGCAGCGGCTTGGCCACTCCCTTCCTCTGCGCGTCGTAGAATACCCAGGCTGAGCACAGGATGACCACCCCGCCGAGCACCCATTGGCTGATCTCCGGGCCGAGGAGTTGCTGCGTGATTACCGCGGCGAGCAGCCAAGCGGCCAGCACAGAAAGGAATATCATCCAGGAGAATCGTGCCGGCTCCAGGGGTGGCAAGTTCGCTTCCGGGGGTTCAGGCGCGGTGACGGGAGCTTGTTGTTTCCGAATCAGCGCGGGATCGACAGGCTGCTTGCAGGCGACGCAAACTCGACAGGTGGGCGCCAGCATCTGCCCGCAAGCGGGACAGGCAAACGGCTCGTCGTCCGCGACGCCCCGCGCGTCACGGTCGGTGGGGGGCAACTCAGCGCCTTCAAGGTCTGTATGCTCGTCCATCAATTGTGCTCGACCGGTTTGCCTGTCGAATCATTAAACTCTTGGCCCAACAATTCGAGAACTCAATCTTTCTCGTTCCACCCTTGGTGCTCATTCCAGTCTAGCACCTGACGGTGAATCTCAGTCCGCCGAAGTTCGGCGAAGCGCCGGATTCTTCCCAGCGCGCGGTTGCCTCCCTGAGATTGATAGAACCAGCCCGCCTCCTGGGCGCGCGCCGCGACGTCTCCGGGAACGTGTACCACAAACTCCTGGTAGCGATAGGGTGTTTGGGGGGCCGAGGCCGGATCGTACAAGCGGTCCGTGAAGACCTTCGTCTCGCCCCAGGCAGCGTCCTCGCGCGCCAGCTCCTGCAGCGCTTTGATCACGAAATAGCCGTTCACAATGTGGTCGATGTGGCCCTGGGCCGGCGGGTGCGCGGCAAAGACGGCCTCAGGCCGGAACTTGCGCATCAGTTCCTTGACGACCTCAATCACCGGTTGGCGCGCAAAGGGAAGGTTCGGCCGGACCAATCCTTCGTAAGGCGCGCGGTCTGAGGCGAGGAGGACGGAGAGATAAGGATTGGCCGCTTCCTTGTGCCGATACCAGATCTCGCCCGACCCACCGTCCGGCAAACCGAGGAAATGGACGTGCTCACGCGAAAGGCCCAGGTGAGACAGAGAGGCGCGTGTCTCCTCCATGCGCAGCGCCCCGAAATTTAATGCCTCGCTGGGACCGCACGAGCGTTCGTAATAGCGGTCGCAGGAGCCGGCGTCGCCACCGGTGAAATAGACAATCTCGAGGGGAATGCGGTTTTCGACCGCGGCGCGGATTAGTCCCGCCTGCGTCGTGTCGTCGTCCTCGTGCGCGCAGAAGATGAGAATGGACTTAGGCAGGGAATTGGACCCGATTTCGAGATTGTTCTCGGCCAGAATCTTTCCCGAAGGGTCCTTCACCTGAATCACGACTTGGAAAACCCCGCCCATGTCGGAAGGCAGCGCAAACGTCACTTCCTTGTCGAGTGCGGGGGCGCGCGCCTCGAGGTCGACGCCGTCCGCGACCGTCTTTTCCCCGAACCCGGCGCTGCCCAGGCTGCGCAGCGACGCGTGAATGGAGACTCCCGGCCAGGTCTCATCGGTTGGATTGCGAACCGAGAATTGCACCGTTGCTTGTCCCCCAATGCGAAACATGGTGTGCGCGCGATTGAATTGAATCGCTGCGGCATTCAGCGCGGGCGGTTCGAAATCTCGATAACTCGTCGTATCGACGCTGCGGAGATCGGGATAGGCATATTGGAGAGGATAAGGCCTCGGGAAATCGACGCCGGGCGGATGAATGAAAACCAGGGAGCTGAATGCGATGTCGTAGACGTTCTTTCGCTCGCGATCCCAGATGATGACGCCGTATTGCTGAACGCTGGGTTGTTTTACCTCCTTCGCCACCAAGGGCGTTCCTGTTCTGACGTCCACCTCCGCGTGCTTCGCGAGCGTGACTCCTTCGGCGAGAGGCACGGTCGCGGGAGGTGGGGTGCTTGCAGGCGGCGCAATCCACGGCCAGTGGCGTTCGGAGAATTCCACGAGCAGCCCGCTGAGAGGTTTGTCGGTAAGGTTCTCGATCGTCGCTCGGCATTGGACCGGATCGCCGGAGGTGTAGAAGGCCTTGTCGAGCTCGATTCGCTTGATGCGCACGAGCTTCCGGTGGACGGCGAAGGAAGCGGAGTTTTCGCGGGAGTTGATGATCTCGTGGGTTTTCGGGTTTCTAGTTATCAGGTCAACTTCGTAGAGCCCGGTGCGGGCGTCTGCGGGGATTTCCCAAACTTGCTGGTAGCCGGTGGAATAATCCGACTTTGAGGCCAGAAAGGATTTGGCCAACGGAATCTCTTCCAGAATCCGCTGATTGATACCGGCGTAACGGAGGGTGATTGCCAGGTCCACGGGACCGTCAAGGTAGAGCTGCGCACCAAGGTGGGCCGGATGTGTCTTCCGAGGATCGGGATAAACAACCTTGAAGCGAAGTTGATCTCCAATGTTGTAGTTGATTCTCTCCGGGACGAGTTGGATGCCGTCCTGCGCCCGGGCGGTCCCGGCCACGAGCAAGAGACCAAGCCCCATCGCAAGAGCTGTTAAGGTGCCACGCGAGGAGGGACGGTACACAGCCCAAGCCTTCAGTTTTTTCTTGCGGAACATGAACACCCCCTGTGGAGTAAAGAGCGATTATAGAGTTAGTAGGACACGCCGTCCAGGTTGCGGTGCCCGCGAAGATGCGCGCTTTGGGCGCCGGAGAAGCAGAGATCGTCTCGAATTGCCACGAACTACTGAGGGGCGCTGGAGAGGAATCGGCGGCGCTCGTAGCGATTGAAGATGGCCTGGGTGACGAGTAGCAGCAAGGCAATGGCCGCAAGCAGCCACATGCCCGATCTGACGCCGGCGTGTTGGGCGATGTAGCCGACCGCGGGCGGAACCACCGCACCGCTGAACAGTGCCAGGGTCATCAGAATGCCGAACACTGTGCCGAAGAGTTTGGAGAAATAGGTGCTCGCGGTTCCTGCGGTGGTGGGGAAGACCGGCGCGTAACTCAGGCCGCAAATCACGATCCCGGCGGTGGCCACGGCGACGTTGGGTGAAACCGCGAGCAGCACCAACCCGATTGTGGCTCCGACGGAAGCTCCCAGCACCAGGCGCGGCCCGCGAACCTTCTTCACTACCTGGCTGGCTGCCAGCCTCCCCACCATCATCATGACCCAGAAGGCCGTGAGAATTGTTTTGGAGGTCTGCGGCGCCGCCTGGAATTCCTGTTCGAGGTAGGTACGAATCCAGCCGGCGGTTGAGATTTCGATCGCTGAGTAGAAAAAGAGCACCCAGGCGAGGATGATCACCGCCGGGTCGAGGGCCATTCGGCGCGCTCCCTTCCAGTCAAATCCCCCGGTCGCTTTTCGGGGCGGGAATGTTTCGGCCAGCGCCACCACGGCCACGGCGGCCACAAGCGCCGCAATCAGCCACAGGGTGGCGACGAGCCCCAGCCGTCCGGTCAACAGAGTGACCACCGACGGGAAAAAGATGGCGCCCACACCGAAGAAGATGCCGCCCAGGTTCAACGCCGAGGAAGGATTCTCGGGATAGAGGTCAGGAATGAGCGTATTCGAGGCGCTCATCGCGGAGCTTCCGCCGAGCCCCAGCAACACCAGAAGTCCCGCCAGGACGGCATAGCTCGGCGCGTAGGCCATTCCGACCATTGCCGCGGCGCTGAGCAGGAAACCTCCGGCGAGGATCGGCTTCTTGCCAAAGCGGTCGATCAAGGTCCCGGCGAAAAACACCATGGGGATCTGCGGGAAGTAGAGGAAACTGAACAACGCCCCGCTGCGCTCCAGGTCGAAGGCCAGGCGCGCGCTCAGCTCGGGCAGGGTCGCGCCCAGAAACGTGGTCATGATGCCGAAGGTGAACAGGCCCGCGCACGCTGTGCCCATCAGGTACTTGTTTGCGGTTTGGCGGGGTGGATTCATGAGGTTCGCGCCTTTCTCGTGGATGTTGCCATCGCCTTCGGTTGCATCCCGATTCTCGAAGGCCAAGGAGACGGCGGGATTATAAACCAGGTGCGAAGAGTCGGGCTGGGATAAAAGCGCTTGGTCTCCGCCCCTCGTTTCTGATCGTTCGGAGATCGGACACCATCGCCCGCGACACTCTGGCTGTTGACTTCTCCGCAGGACGAGCTTTCAATGGAGTGTCCCGCCGGGAGGCATCCTCTGCTGTCCACCCGTCTCCCGGCTTCGACACGACGTCCCGAGACCTAGCCCTTGCCAAAGGACATCTCATGCGCCCCCTGGATGCCATATTCAGACCCCAATCGATCGCGGTGGTAGGAGCTTCACGCCGGCCGGGTTCGATTGGCCGCGAGATCATGCACAACTTGATCGAATACAATTTCCACGGCAAGGTTTTTCCTGTCAATCCCAAGGCGGACTACATTCATTCCATCAAAGCGTTTCCCACCGTGTCCGCCATCCCCGACCCGGTTGACTTGGCGATCATTGTGGTGCCGCGCGAAGCCGTTCTGGCTGCCGTGGATGATTGTGGGAAGAAGGGCGTGAAGGGCCTCATCGTGATCACCGCCGGCTTCGGGGAGACGGGGGAAGAGGGCCGGGAGATTGAGCGCGACCTCGGCGAACGAATCCGCCGCCACGGCATGAGGATGGTGGGCCCGAACTGCATGGGAGTCATCAACACCGACGCGGCGGTGCGCATGGACGCGACGTTCGCCCCCGCCATGCCGCTCTCGGGCCGGATCGGGTTCATGTCGCAGAGCGGAGCGCTCGGGGTGGCCATTCTCAACATCGCCCGGCAGCTCGATATCGGGTTCTCGTACTTTGTGAGCATGGGCAACAAGACGAACGTTTCCGGCAACGATTTGCTTGTCGAGTGGGAGGACGACCCGCACACGGACTTGGTGCTGATGTATCTGGAATCATTCGGTAATCCCCGCCAGTTCGTGCAGACGGCGAGGCGCGTCACCAAGCGCAAGCCGATTGTGGCGGTGAAGTCCGGGCGGACCCCGGCGGGAGCGCTGGCCGCCTCGTCGCATACCGGCGCGATGGTGACCGCGCAGGGGCTCGACATCGCGACCGATGCGCTGTTCGAACAGTCGGGCGTGATCCGGGTGGACAGCGTGGAAGACTTGTTCGACCTCGCCATGGGTTTCTCCAAGAACCCTCTGCCGCGCGGCAACCGGCTGGGGATTCTCACCAACGCGGGCGGGCCCGCGATTATGGCCACGGATACGGCCATAGGATTGGGCCTGAGGGTGGGGAAGCTCTCCGAGCGCACCGCGGCGGAACTGCGACGCCTTCTGCCCCCGGAGGCGAGCGTCGGCAACCCCGTGGACATGACCCCCAAGTCCGATCGGAGCAAGTACGACGCCTGCGCGCGTGTCATGCTGGAAGACGAGGGCATCGATTCGCTGCTCGTGGTTTTTGTTCCGCCCATGATGATCAACGCCATGGAAATCGTCCTGGGCATGGAGGAGTTGCGCCGGCAGTTTTTGAAGCCCGTGGTCGGGGTGATGATGGCGCCGGAGGAGTTCTTCAAGGAGTTGAACGAGAAGCATCCGGGACACATGGCCATTTATCTGTTTCCCGAATCCGCGGTGCGGGCCCTGGCGGCGCTCGACCGCTACCGGCAGTGGCGCGAGCGCCCGGCCGGCAAGATACGGCAGTTCGACGTGAACCGCGCCGCGGTGGAAGACCTTCTCGAGGAAGTGGGCGGGCAGGGCCGGCGACAGTTGACGGCGGCCGAGGGTCTGCGTTTGCTCGAGGCTTACGGAATCCCCGCGGCGCGCTCGGTGACCGCATCCCATCTCGCTGAGCTGACCCAGCGGGCGCGGGGATTTCCCTTTCCGGCGGCGCTCAAGTTGATCTCACCGGACGTCGTTCACAAGACGGAAGTGGGGGGCGTGGCGCTGGACTTGCGGACACCGGAGGAGCTGGCGGCGGCAGCTCGCCGCATGATCGAATCCTTGGGCTCGCAGCGACACAGAAAGGGTGAAGGCGCCGAGGCGCATCAATCCTTCCTGCTCCAGGAGTACGTGCGCGGGGGCAGGGAAGTCATCCTGGGCATGACCAAGGTCCCCAACTTCGGCCCCTTCGTTATGTTCGGATTGGGCGGCGTCTATGTGGAAACCTTGAAGGACGTGATTTTCCGCGTCCCGCCGCTCACCGACCTGGACGCCGAAGAAATGATCCGCCAGATCCGCGGTTACCGGTTGCTCGAGGGAGTGCGCGGGGAGAAACCGATTGACTTTGGGGCGCTCGCCGAAATGCTCCAGCGATTCTCGCAGCTCATCGAGGATCTCCCGCAGATTGAGGAAATCGAGGTCAATCCGTTTCTGGTGTTTCCGGAAGGCAGGAACTTTCGCGCCGTGGACGCGCGGGTGCGTCTCGCGGACGACATCCCGTAAGCGCATTCTGGAAATGGCTTCCTGTCTCGTCTATACTCTGCGCAGCGAAATATATTCTCATAGCCTCTTTCAGAGAG
>Ga0307380_10011545_pt1 | contig 11060 bp, 9 predicted proteins | sample UN3MG_FD_202239 | JGI IMG/M metagenome (GOLD analysis project Ga0307380, IMG submission 202239) | Soil microbial communities from Risofladan, Vaasa, Finland - UN-3 | ecosystem: Environmental > Terrestrial > Soil > Coastal area > Acid sulfate soil | place: Finland: Risofladan, Vaasa | collected... | reverse complement strand
GAGGCCTTTAAAACCGTTTCAACACGGGCTTCTGCATACTGTTTTTTTCTTTTAACGATGCGGGCAATAACGGTATCCAAAGGGGCCGTTTTATCGACAAAAACCGTAAACCCATCGACCTTTGCCAGGCCTTTTCCGCCAAAGGCAATCCCGGAAATATCGAGTTCAACCAGTTGACCTTTTTTTACTTTCATTTTTCGTACTCGTTCAGCCACAAAACCTCACAGGCGCCAAGATTTTTTATATTTCATTAGGATTTAAAAAATTGAAAAATATCACGATTCATGAGACAAACCAAGCATGTATCAAAAAAACATCACGTTTACATCCAACGGGTTGTCTCTCAGAGGCGTTCTTCACCATCCGGGAATCCCCCTGCCGCCGGTTGTTATCGGTTCCCACGGACTTTTAAGCAGTAGTAATTCTCCAAAACAGATCGCTCTGGCAAAAGCTTGCAATACACACGGCATTGCATTTTTCAGATTCGACCACCGCGGATGCGCGAAAAGCGAGGGCGTTTTTAAAGAAGTTACGTCTTTAGAGGCCCGTTGTAATGACCTTATCAGCGCAATAAAAACAATTCAACTCAGAAAAGATACCGGTGACCGGATCAGCCTTTTTGGAAGCAGCATGGGCGGTGCTGTCTGTATATCGGCAGCTGCGTATTTTGATATCGATTCGTGGGTCACCTTCGCCTCCCCTGTTCGCACCGCCTCCATAACAGAATCCCAGGCAAAATCGGATGATACAGATTCCATGGATTCGACGTTCGATAAAAAAGCGCTTCAGTGGGACATTTCGGACAGGCTCGAAAATCTTCACCACATTTTAATTGTGCACGGTGATTCCGATAAGCTTGTCCCACTGTCCAATGCGCATGAGATTTATGAAAAAGCCGGCAATCCAAAAAAAATGATCATTCAAAAAAACGGCGATCACCGCATGAGCGACAAAAGACACCAGGAAGATTTTGTTCGGAAAGCGGCGTTATGGTTCCAGAAATGTTTCGCCGGCACATTAGAGGGCTCAACTTAACCCAAAAGCTCTCGACGAAGGATGTCGAGGGCTTTCATGGCAAATATCTTTTTATTCCTCGACCTGTTGTTGAACGGAAAATAGAACCGAAATCCTCGGGCAGAACGGGCGTCGGCAAGACCGATCCAGAGCGTCCCGACAGGTTTATCGTCGGTTCCCCCATCCGGTCCTGCAATGCCAGTGACTGCAAGGCCGTAAGTGGCTCCGGCGATCCGCCTTACACCCTCGGCCATCTTCTTTGCAGTCTTTTCGTGAACGGCTCCGAACCGTTTTAAGACCTCCGGCGACACATCCAGCATCTTCGTTTTAGCGTCATTTGAATAGGTAATCCCTGATAAGAGGAAATATTTCGAACTCCCCGGAATATTGGTAAGCATGTGGGAGATCAACCCCCCGGTACAACTCTCTGCAACGGCCAGCGTCGCTTTCTTTTCTGTAAGGAGCCTGCCGACCACAGCTTCCATGGACATACCGTCAACGGAAAAAACATTTTCCCCGATCTTCTTTAGAACCGATTCAGTGGCCTTGTTCATAAGCTTATCGATCGTCTCGCTATCCTTGCCCGAGCCATAAAGTTTTATCTGGATCTCCGGAAATTTCGCGCGAAAGCCCAGCTTTATCCCCGGAAATTCGGCCGAAAAGCCTTTCATCCGTTCACCTGTCGCCGACTCTGTTAGGCCGAATGTTGATAGGGTCTTGACCCTTCTGAGTTCACGTCCGCCTCCCCGAAGCGTCTCTATGGACGGAAGAACCGAATCTGAAAGCATTCTGTGCATTTCAAAAGGAACTCCGGGAAGAAAATAAAACAAACATTTCTCTATCCTTAAAGTAAATCCGGGCGCCGTTCCAACAGGGTTATAAATCGGATCGGCACCGAATGGCAGCAGGGCCTGTTTTTTGTTTGAACTGCTCGTGGGTCGATTTCTCGTCCTGAAATAATCTTCAACCGAACGGAGTGCCGACCGGTTCGGAACAAGTTCTACACCTGCTGATTTTGCAGCCGCTTCGGCCGTAATATCATCGGTGGTGGGGCCAAGCCCGCCGGTTACAACAGCAACATCTGCTCGGATTGCGATCTCTTGGAGGATTGAAACCAAATGATTCATGTCGTCACCCACACAGCTGTGACGAACGCCGAGAAGTCCAATTTCCTTCAGCGCCTGTGCAATATGCGCTGAATTGGTGTCGACTGCGGCGCCGGTCAGAATTTCATCCCCTGTGGCAAGTATCTCTATAATCATAAAAACTAAACTCCCCATCACTTTTTCATTCGAACGTTACGCCAAACCGGGAAGCTTCAATCCCTGAAATTCAACTGGCCGAGCTGTTGCGGTTCAAATCATCATAAATGCATCGAACCTGGCGGCACATCTTCTCAAATTGATTTGGATAAAGAGACTGGGCACCATCACTGAGCGCCTCCTCAGGCGCATGATGCACTTCCACCATCAATCCATGCGCCCCCACGGCAACAGATGCACGGCTCAGAGGGATTACCTGATCTCGGCGACCCGCTGCATGGCTGGGATCGATAATAATCGGAAGGTGGCTTTCTTTAAGTACAACAGGAACTGCGGAAAGATCCAGCGTATTTCGGCTGTGATGGGCAAAAGTCCGGACGCCCCTTTCGCATAAAATTACCTGGGAATTTCCACCTTCTAAAATGTATTCGGCCGCCATCAGCCATTCATCGATGGTTGCAGCCATGCCCCTTTTGAGCAAAACCGGCTTACTTGCCCGACCCGCTCGCCGCAGCAAACTGAAATTCTGCATGTTCCGTGTTCCGATCTGAATGACATCGGCATATTCTTCCACCAAATCGAAAGTTTCATAATCCATCACTTCCGTGACCACCGGCATCCCGGTTTTTTCACGAACCTTTGATAATATTTTCAGTCCGTCTTCCCCAAGCCCCTGAAATGAATACGGCGATGTTCGGGGTTTAAAAGCTCCGCCTCGGAAAAGCTGTGCACCGCTGCTCCGGACGTGCTCGGCAATTGTCAAGGCTTGCAATTCACTCTCTATGGCACAAGGTCCAGCGATAATGGTCAGGCTGCCGCTGCCGATAGATATATCATCGATCTTTATGACGGTATCTTCAGGTTTAATTTCTCGGCTCACGAGTTTATATGGACGTGTAACATGAATGGCATCCTTTACCCCCGGCATGCTCAAAAACGGCGCGGCATCAACGTGCCCTTTATTGTTCAATATCCCGATGGACACCCTTTCTCCTCCTGGAATCGGACGCGCCGTATACCCTCTCTGTTCAATAGCAGCCACCACGGTATCGATCTCCGTCTGTTTGGCTTTCTTATCCATAACAATCAGCATGACCTGCCTCCTTTACCTTTGATTAAAGCTCCCTGCATTAAGCTGCAGAATTCTTTTCAAAAAAAAAGACCGTGAGCTTCAAGTTGCCCACGGTCCTTCATTACCCCTCATGGTAATGGTTCAAGCAGACTTGAACCGGTCGGCACACTTCTTCCTTCCGGTTATCCACCACCAGCACCAATAATATTTTTGTTTCCTTAAAGTTTCCATCTTTGTATTTTATTTAAAACACCCTTTTTTGATCAACTAAAACTACCGAAACCGGATAGGCCTTGTCAAGATTTTTTTCAATGTGTTTTTGCCCAACCATATATCGATTTAGCCTGTGGAAAAAACGTTTCAAACTTTCATTTAGGTATTTTTTTTCAACGATCTAAAAAATCTTGACAAATGCTTTTGATTAAGGGTAAGTTTGAAAATCAAATCCGGTGAAAAAAATGAATGACAACAGTATCCAAAAAACATTAAAAAAGGTCGATATAAAATACTGGTGGTGGCAAACCCAAATCAACGGGTCTGCCCCAAGGACTTGATCAACCGACGTATAATTAAAAAATCTACAAAGGACCAAGGGCAACTCAAACCCACGGTCTTTTTTTTGACTTCGAACAGGCCGTGGAATTTTTCACGGCTTTTTTTGCTTTTTTAGAAAGGAACATACATGCTGATCAATGAATTCCCCGTCATAGATGAATTTCGCAACCTGGCAGAACAGGCCAATGTCATTCCGGTTTGTATGGAGATGTTGGCCGACACGGAAACTCCGGTATCCCTCTTGAGAAAAATCTATAAAAACAACACCTCCGTCTTTCTGTTTGAAAGCGTTGAGGGCGGTGAAAGATGGGGAAGATATAGTTTTTTAGGCGTCTCTGCAAGAACGCATATCCGAATATTCCCGCAATTTGTAGAAGTCTGTGAAAACGGTTCCCAAAGGCAGATTCCCCACAACGGGGATCCGCTCGCTGTTTTGAGAATATTGATGAATCAATATCAACCGGCACAAGTTCCCGGGCTACCAAGATTTTGGGGAGGAATGGTCGGGTATTTAACCTATGAAATGGTGTCTTTTTTTGAATCGATCCCCAACCTTTTGCCGGAAAACAAACCCCTGGCCCATTTCATCATTCCGGATGAACTGCTTATATTCGACAATATCCGACATACATTACTCTTGGTTGTTATCTCCTTTCTGGAAAAAGCGCAGAATCCGGACGAGGCGTTTCATCGGGCAACTGACCGTCTCAAATCTTTACTGGGTGAAATGGAACAGCATGTGCCTGTAGACGATATCTATCCGGATGACGTTGAATTTGTTTTGAAAGCACCATGGGCGGAAGATGATTTTCGATCCCTTGTTAAACAGGTTAAGGAATATATCCGGGCCGGCGATGTCATACAGACCGTCATCTCCAAGCCATTTACCTGTGCCTTTCCGCCCGATCCGTGGACACTCTATCGGGCCCAGAGATTCATCAACCCTTCCCCCTACCTCTACTTTCTCGGTCTGGAAGAGATGACCCTCGTGGGCTCCTCCCCGGAAACGATGGTCCACTTGGAAAACGGCGTTGCCACCCTTCGGCCCATTGCCGGAACCCGGCCGAGGGGCAAGAACGAACAGGAAGACAGATCTCTGGCCAATGAACTCCTTGCCGACGAGAAAGAACGCGCCGAACACTTGATGCTGGTGGATTTGGGGCGTAATGATCTGGGACGCGTTGCAGAGGTGGGAACCGTTCAGGTCACCGATTTGATGATTGTCGAACGCTATTCCCACGTCATGCACCTGGTTTCAAATATCTGCTGCGACCTGGAATCCGATTACGATGCCTGGGACCTGCTTCGGGCGACCTATCCGGCCGGAACTTTGTCCGGAGCGCCTAAAATAAGGGCCATGGAGATTATCGCAGAACTTGAACAAATCCCCAGAGGCCCTTACGGCGGTGCTGTGGGGTATATTTCGTTCCATGGAAACATGGACATGGCCATTACCATTCGGACCGCAAGCATTGAGAACGGAACACTAACGGTACAGGCCGGCGCCGGCATTGTAGCCGATTCTAATCCCGAGAGCGAACGAAAGGAGACCGTCAATAAAGCGATGGCCATGCAAAAAGCACTGCAGTTGGTTCAAAAAAAATACAGCTCAAATATTTCCGGAAAAACATGATGGGGAGAAAATAATGATCATAATGATAGACAATTACGATTCATTCACCTACAACCTGGTGCAATATCTGAAACAAATCGGCTCGTCCGTCAAGGTCGTGCGAAACGACGCTGCTTCAATTGCTGACCTGATCTCCTGGGAACCTTCAGGTATCGTTATATCACCCGGACCGGGCCGGCCGGAAACAGCGGGAATTTCACTGTCTGTGGTGCAACATTTCTCAGGCAGGGTCCCTATCCTCGGCGTATGCCTCGGCCACCAAGCTATTGGCGCCGTTTTCGGTGGAAAAGTGGTTGCCGCCAAACGGCTCATGCATGGTAAGACATCCATGATCCACGCGGATGGAAAAATGATATATCAGGGCATTCACAAACCCTTCGAGGCGATGCGCTATCACTCCCTGGCAGTCTCCCGAGAAGATTTCCCTGAATGTTTGGAAATTAGCTCGGAAGCGGATGACGGGGAAATTATGGGCATCCGGCACAAAAAACATCCCACAACAGAAGGCATCCAATTTCATCCGGAATCTATTATGACACCTTTGGGGAAACGGCTTTTGAGAAATTTTCTCAACAAAACAAAAAACCATTCACCCGTGATAGATGACCGATAAAAAGAGGAAAATTCATTATGTTTAAGAAAAACCTTGGTAAAATTGTCCAGAGAAACGATTTGACTGAAGCCCAGATGGCTCAAATGATCACCGATATTTTTTCGGGCAATGTGACGGATGCCCAGATCGGCGCGCTGATGGCGGCGTTGGCCACAAAAGGAGAAACCTTTGAAGAACTGGCAGGAGCGGCGCGAGCCATGCGCCGGAAAGCGCAGCGTATTCAAGCATCCAGCGCGACGGTTGTGGACACCTGCGGAACCGGCGGAGACGGTGCTCAGACATTTAATATTTCCACCACAACAGCCTTCGTGGTTGCAGGGTGCGGGGTGACGGTCGCCAAGCATGGAAACCGATCTGTATCGAGTCGATGCGGCAGCGCAGATCTTCTTGAAACACTGGGGGTCAAACTCGACACCGATCCTGAAATCGTTGAAGAAGCTGTCCAGGAAATCGGTATCGGTTTTCTTTTTGCGCCCCTTTATCACGGGGCCATGAAATATGCGGCCAAAGCAAGAAAGGAAGTGGGACTGCGCAGCATCTTTAACATGCTGGGGCCCCTTACGAATCCCGGCGGAGCCAATTGCCAGCTACTCGGGGTATATGCGCCTGAATTGACGGAGATGTTTGCAAATGCCTTAAAGCTTCTTGGGACCAAAAGAGCTTTTGTGGTCCATGGCCATGACGGACTCGATGAGATTACCGTTTGTGCACCCACCCGTGTTTCAGAGCTCAAAGACGGTTTTATCCGAACGTATGATATTTTTCCTGAACAATTTTTCGGTCAACCGGCGGACTCAAAAGATCTTTTGGGAGGAAATCCTGAAGAAAATGCCAAAATCACCCGAAATATCTTAGACGGCGAAACCGGGCCACAACGGAATGTGGTCCTCATTAACGCTGCCGCGGCTCTGGTGGCGGCAGGAGCGGCGGATGATTTGAAGCAAGGGATCCGATTGGCTGAAACTTCCATTGATGAAGGTGCTGCAGCCGAGAAAATGAAAGCGTTGATCCAGTATACCCAGGAAAACGGCTGATGACTGAAGACATATTGCGTAAAATCGTCGAAGATAAACAGCGGGAGATCGCTTTGGCAAAACGAAATTTGCCGGAACGCATGCTTCGTGAAAAATGTTCAAAACCTCGGAGAAAACGGCCGTTTTTAAAAAACCTTGAAAAGCCCGGGCCGTCCGGAATTAATATCATTGCTGAAATTAAACGGGCCTCCCCTTCCAAGGGCCTCATTTGTGCAGATCTGGACCCTGTTGCTCTGGCCAGAGACTATGAATTGGGCGGTGCGGCAGCGCTTTCTGTACTCACGGATCAACCCCATTTTAAGGGGAGCCCTGAGGATTTGAAAATCGCACGCGAGACAACAACGCTTCCGGTACTTCGGAAAGACTTTCTGATTTCCGCTTACCAGATTTTTGAATCCGCCGTAATGCAAGCAGACGCCCTTCTTCTGATTGTTCGCATCCTTGAACAGGAACAGCTCAAAGATTATCTCAGTTTATGCGATGAACTGCAGATGGATGCGCTGGTGGAAATTCATTCAGAAGATGATCTTGAAAAGGCTACCCGGGCAGGCGCCCGCCTGATCGGGATCAACAACCGCAACCTTCGGTCTTTTGAAACCGATATAGACACCGCAATCCGCATGAAATCGCTTCTTGGTCCCGATCAGGTGGCGGTGGCGGCCAGCGGAATCCAGACACGAGAAGATATTGAAAAAATAAAAGGTTCGGGAATCTGGAACTTTTTAATCGGTGAAAGTCTTGTTAGGTCACAAAACCCAAAGGATTTTCTTAGATTCCTCCAGGGATAAGATGTCCCGAAAAAGACCATCGCCGAAACAAAGAAATAAAATTCTTGCATCAACCCCCAGCGAACGAACATATTTGTTGCAATGTTTTTGTCATGAACGATCGATTTTGGGTGATGGACGATGTTCAAAAATAAATTTAGGCCACGGGTTAAGATCTGTGGCCTTACCCGGATTGAAGACGCCATAGGTTGTGTGGAACTCGGTGTTGATGCCATTGGGTGTGTTTTTTACCCCAGAAGCCCGAGATATCTCACCCAAGCCCGGGCCAGGGAAATTTGCTCGGCAATGCCGGAACGGGTCAAGACTGTGGGGGTTTTTGTCGATGAAACCTTTTCTGAGATCATGCAGCATGTTGAACACTGTCATCTTTCCACCGTACAACTCCACGGCCATGAATCCCCTGAACTGGTCCGCCGTCTCCGCAAAGAAAAACTTCATGTGATCAAAGCGTTGTTCATCGACCACAAGCCGTCTTTGAAAGACGTTTCAGAATATCAGGCATCGGCGTTCCTGGTGGAATGCGGCCAGGGGAAACTTCCGGGTGGGAATGCACTAGAGTGGAATTGGAAGCTGGCCAAAAGTTTCGGGGAAAAGCATACGCTTATCATTGCCGGAGGCCTTGCGCCTGAAAATGTTGCGCTGGCTGTGGAAATGAGTGTTCCGCATGCAGTGGACGTCAGTTCCGGTGTGGAGGAGGCCCCCGGCCAAAAGAATCTTGACAAAATCAAAGCCTTCATGGATGCTGTTTCCAGATGCGGGATGGATAAAAACCCGGAAAATAGTTTTTAAGCGTTTCCCAAAAATTTAAAAATCGACCTGTTTGCGAATTTGTCGGTACTGAAGAGGAAAAAAATGAGAAAAACAATAGAATTAAAACGGGTGGTGGTCACCGGTTTGGGGATGGTGACTTCACTGGGTCTGGATGTGCACACAACTTGGGAGGCCATGGTCGCCGGGAAATCCGGCATAGATCAAATTACGCAGTGGGGCGATTTGGAAGAAGTTAAAGCGCGATTTAAACTGGCGGAGGACTTTCCCCTGATTGCCGGAGAAGTCAAAGATTTTAACATTAAAGATTTGGTTAAACAAAGAAAACACGGCTTTTCAAAAGACGATCTAAAGCAGATTAAATATATGGATGCCTTCACCCAGTATGCTTATGCAGCAACACTGGAAGCGGTTTCTGATGCCAATGTAAATTTAGAACAAGGAGATGTTGATGCGAATCGGGTCGGCGTCATTATCGGCTCCGGCTTAGGCGGCCCCAAAACATGGGAATCCGAATTTGAACGTTTCTATAAAGGTAAAAAAGTATCGCCCTTTCTGATTCCCCGCCTGATACCGAATCTGGCTGCCGGCAATGTCAGTATCTCTTTTAAAGCCAAAGGCGCCAATGCTTGTCTGGCAACGGCCTGTGCTTCCGGTTCGCATGCAATTGGTGAAGCTTTCCAAAGAATTCAACTCGGAAAAGAAGACGCAATTGCCTGTGGTGGAACAGAAGCTGCGATTACACCTCTAACGATTGCGGGTTTTCATGCAATCAAAGCCTTGTCATCAAAATACCAGACACCCCAAACCGCTTCCCGACCCTTTGACATAGACCGCAACGGTTTTGTTATGGGGGATGGATCTGGCATACTGATCTTGGAAGATTTGGATCATGCCATGAATAGGGGGGCTAAAATCTATGCGGAAGTCATCGGTTTTGCCATGACCGGAGACGCCAGCCATATTACCGAACCCAATATGGACGGTGCCATTCGATGCATGAAGTTGGCTTTGGAGGATGCACAAATTACTCCGAACGACATCGATTTGATTAACCCCCATGCAACATCCACCCCCAAAGGTGACATGAATGAGGCCGCCGCCATTAAAGAGGTATTTGGCGCCGGCAAAGAGAAACCGTTCATCACGGCCAATAAATCTCAGTTGGGGCATTCTCTGGGAGCCATCGGAGGAATTGAAGCCATTTCCGCCGTATTATCCATTTATGACCATAAAGTCCCGCAAATTTTGAACCTGGAGCAGATTGATCCGGAATGCCAGGGCCTGAACTATGTCATCGGCCAGACCAAAGAAGCCGAGATTGTTACGGCCCTTTCGAATTCTTTCGGTTTCGGTGGAACGAATGCAACATTGGTTTTTCGAAAATACCCATAGGCAAGAAGAACAAGTTCGTTCCCTTCGCCCCGCCTGCCATTGCAAGGTACGAGCGGGCAGGTCACAATTGGAATGATGGAACAATGGAATACTGGAATAAGAATGATATTGTTCCTTTAACCCAACGTTCCACTATTCCAAAATTCCATCATTCCATGAATGAATTTTGTTCGTTATTTCCGAACCCTTAACCACGAGTTTAATCCGCATCCGGCACGAAACACGGTCAAAAAGCGTTAGGCCCATTTTTGAGACAGCTTTTACATAATTTTATCTCAGGGTTTTAATAAATTCTTCAACAGCACCCACCCCTTCTTTATCCACCAGCCGGATGGTCTCGGACCCAATGACGGCAATGTCGGCTTTTCCTTTTAAAAAATCGATATCCGCCCGCTCTTTTACCCCAAAACCGAGGGCCAGCGGAAGCTCGGTCGCGTTTCGGCATCGCACAAGATAATCTTCCAGTTGTCTGGAAAAATTCGTATCCACACCGGTGACCCCTTTTCTGGCGACACAATAGATAAATCCCCTTCCAAAGGCGCCAAGGTAGTTCATGCGTTCATCGGATGTTGTGGGAGAAAATATCAAGATCGGAGAAAGACGGTGTTTATCCATGGCCTCAAGATAATCCTTCCCTTCTTCAGGGGGAAGGTCCGGGACAATGGCCCCCTGAAGACCGTTTTTGGCCATTACGTCGACAAATCTCTCAACGCCGTATTTAAAAAGAATATTGTAGTAACTCATTAATAGAAAGGGAATTTCGAAGGTTTCAGCAATCGTTTTCGCAAAATCAACGCAATTTTTAACGGTTGCACCCTTGGCCAGCGCTTTTTGATTGGCATGCAGAATTACAGGACCGTCTGCAATCGGTTCTGAAAAAGGGATCTGCAGCTCCATCAGATCAACACCGGCGCTGACCATGGACT
>Ga0307380_10011543_pt1 | contig 11061 bp, 9 predicted proteins | sample UN3MG_FD_202239 | JGI IMG/M metagenome (GOLD analysis project Ga0307380, IMG submission 202239) | Soil microbial communities from Risofladan, Vaasa, Finland - UN-3 | ecosystem: Environmental > Terrestrial > Soil > Coastal area > Acid sulfate soil | place: Finland: Risofladan, Vaasa | collected... | reverse complement strand
CAAGTACCTCTTGGCCAGCCTCGACCAGAGTCTCCGGCGTATGGGCCTGGAGTACGTGGACATCTTCTATCACCATCGGCCCGACCCCGAGACACCGCTCGAAGAGACCCTGGCGGCCCTCGATGCCGCCGTTCGCCAGGGCAAGACCCTCTATGCCGGCATCTCGTCCTACGACGCCTCCCAGACGGCGGCCGCCTCGAAAGTCATGAAAGGTCTCGGCACGCCCCTCGTGATCCACCAGCCGTCGTATTCGATGTTCAACCGCTGGATCGAAGGCGGCCTCCAGGACGTGCTCGACCGCGACGGCATCGGCTCGATCGCCTTCTGTCCGCTGGCCCAGGGCCTCCTGACCAGCCGCTACCTCGGCGGCATTCCGGAAGGTTCGCGGGCCTCCAAGCCTCACGGCTTCCTCAAGTCCAAGGACATCACCGAGGAGAAACTCGCCAAGGTCCGTGCGCTCGAAGCGCTCGCCAAGAAGCGCGGCCAGAGCCTGGCCCAGATGGCTCTGGCGTGGGTGCTTCGCGGCGGCCGGGTCACGAGCGCCCTGATTGGCGCCAGCCGCGTCGCTCAGATCGAGGAAAACGTGGCGGCCGTCAAGAACCTTTCATTCACAAAAGACGACCTCGCCGCCATTGACAAGGTCCTGGCCGGAACCTGACTAGGCCACCCGGTTGCCCGCTTGGCCGCCGTAGCATTCGTTGTCTTTGCGAAGGCGGCTTGTTCGTTCCCTGTTCCCGGTTCCCGTTTTTGATGTAAGTCGCATTTTCGTTTTCCGGCAAACTCATTTTTTGCGCTGTTTGGCGCGCTTTTTGGGGTCAAGTTATCCACAAAACGGCCTTGGCGCTAGCGCCGAGAGGGGTATGCAGGAGCGATGTTAAACTAGGCAAGACGAAACCGTACTGGTTTTTGACGTTTTTTGATGAAACCGTATCCCTTTTGATCACTTTCGTATCGTTTTTTGCACGTTTTGTACGCATATGGATAGACATACGTCCATAAAACTTACGTGCGTTTTCCGTCGCCGCGGCTTGTGCCTCCCGGTCTTGCGGGGCACAACATCTGGTGTCCTGTCGCGCGTCAATTGAGGGGTAGCATGGCCATCCCGAAGAGTGACCATGCGCCGCCGGATGCCACGGACCACAACAGATCATCCGCAGATGAACGCAGATGGCCACAGATTGTCATGTAAGTGTGCCACGGCCGGTCTTGCCCGGCCGTGCGTTTTGGGGGTAGGTGCCACCCGCCCGCGAAACGAATCAACTGGAAAAGGTGTGGGAAGGGCTTATAATAGGACGCGAAGGAGGATCGCTATGGCCGTCAAGGACGAAGCCAAGAACGTTATTGACGCCCTGCCCGATAAGGCCAGCCTGGACGACATCATCCACGCTCTCTACATCCGCGCCAAGTTTGAGCGCGGCGAGCGCGAAATCCGCAAGGGCCGAGGCATTCCCCACAAGACCGCCCGCAAGAGACTCCAGAAAATACAGACTTGAGACTTGAGGCTGGAGACTGGAGAAAGATGACGTCTGGATCACCGCGATTGTCCACGGCGCCCGAGACTGGTCGCCGGAAAGATGAGAGAATCGAGCGGCCTTCGCGCCTGGCATTAAGTCGTCATCGGAAATCGAACTGCCGCGAGGTAAATATCGGGTCCTTGCTGGCGCGCTGACCCGCCTGGCTGGCTGGTTCAGTATTCAATGGCAACCGACACGCCATTTCCGCACGAACCCGCTTGGCCCTCGCTTCGATGATGCTATGGTATTCACGGTTAATCTCAAATGCGATATAGTGCCTTGCGTTCAGTAGGCAAGCCTCAACCGTAGTGCCGGAGCCAGCAAATGGATCACAAACGACCCCGCCACTTGGGCAACTTGCCTTTACCATACGCTCAATGATCTCAAGGGGTTTTTGAGTAGGATGATCCTCTCGTTCTGCGTGTATGCGATGAAGCCTAGAAACAGACCACAAATCCTTTGGGTTATATCCAACCTCTAGCCATTTTTTCCCAACAAAAATGGATCGCGACCGGGCTTTTTTGGTTTCCGCATCGTAAGGAACTCTAATGGCGTCAAGGTCAAAGAAATAATCCTGCGACTTTGCGAAGAACCCTATCGTATCGTGCACAGACGAGTACCGACGCGTGCTGCCCCCCATGCTGGGAACTTTACGGTCCCAAATAATCTCATTGAGCATTATCAGTCGCTTTCTTAAGAACACGAATATTTCCGGACTATAGCGCCAGGTCGTAAAGATATAAAGACTGCCAGTATGCTTTAGTTTTGGAATTATGAGGTCGAGCCATTCTTCGGTCCATTTTAAGAACAGGTCCTTGGGCTGTTTGTCCGAATCGTTTCCATAGTCCTTTCCAAGGCCATATGGTGGATCGGCGATAATCAGATCTAGGGTGCCGTCTTCAATTTGCCCGATCCCGTGGAGGGCGTCAACGTTTAGAACAATATCAATCATTGTTCACCTCAACACAATGCTTTTAGAGTTCTCACGAAGAAGACGGAGAAATTCGGCCCTCGACCTAGGCTGCGGCTCGTGATGGTACAACGCCTGAACCTTGTCGTTTCTCGGATTCACGTAGATCGGCAGAAATTGCGGAGAAAATACATGGACATATTCTTTTACAAAGTTGATTGTGATGTTCCGAAACTGGACGCCAAAACACGCGTAGATCAGCCGATAATCGGGATTCTCTTTATATTGCATGTAAAGTTTTTCTACGGCCGAAATGTCGTTCTTGTTGTCGCGGCCATCTGCGTTGTGAATCTTGACATTCACAAAATACCGTTGGTTCCCTTTGTGAATGATGCAATCGTGCAAACACGTGTCCGGCGTGTTGATGTCCACGTCATCTAGGCCAAGGCGCTGTGCATTGAATTTGGTTTGTTGCGTGATGACCTGTTCGACAATCCAACTGATAGAGCGAGTGTGGGGCTTGAGGCCGTAAGGAAGGACTTTGGGGTCGGTTATGTTGAAGGATGGCAGGATGTCCACAACCCCAAGGAAGAGGCTCTTAACCACGGCCATATCGCCTTCTATCACTTCGATTTCGGTCATTTCCCGATTCCTCTTTTACGACCGACCCGATAATACCACCACGACTGCCCCGCGTCAAATGTTGGATTTCCAGGAATTGGAAACCTGGGAACGCTACCCATGTTTTCCTGCGATACTCACTATTTTTCCTTTCTCCAACGGGTGGCCGGCCTGCGGCCACGGCGAGATTCTTCGCTTCGCTCAGAATGACAGGAAGCGACCGCGGCAGGCATCCCGCCTCACTCCACCAGTTCCAGCATCTTGTCGTAGAACTCGCGGTACTTGAGGCAATCGGCGCCTTTCAGCATCGTCATGGCGGCGCGGGGATGCTGGTTCAGGATGCCGGTGACCATGTGCGGAACCATGTAGCCCCACTGGATATCTTTCTGTAGCGGCAGGATGGTCTCGGCCACGCAGTCGAGGATCGGCCGAATGTTGAATTTCGGGTTTTTAAGGAACCCCAGCAGCAACTCCGTCGGGCAGTTGCCGGCGGCTCGACCGAGACCATAGACGGTGGCGTCGAGGAAGTTAGCGCCGCGTATGATGCCCTCGATCGTGTTGGCGAAAGCCAGTTGCTGGTTATTGTGAAAATGGACGCCGACCTCGACGTTCTCCGGCAGGTGTTTCTGGTACTTGTCCACGAAGAAGTCCACCTGCTCGCTGTAGAGCGCTCCGAAGGAGTCCACGACGTAGCAGGCCTTGACGTGCGTTTCCTTGCCGATCTGTTCGAGGGCGGGGTCGAGTTCCCAGTCCGACTCGACCGAGATGGACATCACGTTGATCGTGGTCTCGTAACCTTTGTCGTGTGCGGCGGCCTCCAGGGCGATCGCCTTGTCAATGTCCTTGACGTAGGTGGCGACGCGGATCATGTCCACGACGGACTTGTCCTTGGGGAGGAGGTCTGCGGCCGTCGCCTTGTGGGCGTCCTGCATGACGGCGACCTTCGTGCCGCGATTCTCGATCCCGTCCACGGCTCGCCGCAGGTCGTCCTCGTCGCAGAACCGCCACGGGCCGAACTCCGCAGGGGAGAACATCTCCTTGGAGTTGCGGTAGCCCAGTTCGACGTAGTCAATGCCGGCGTCGCAGCACGCCTTGTAAACTCCGCGGACGGTCTCGAGGGCGAAGTGCGAATCGTTGGCCAATCCGCCGTCGCGGATCGTACAGTCGAGCACTTTGATCCTGGGGCGATACACGGCCTCTCTCCTTATTCGTAACTTTTAGAGCGCTTTAACTTTGTGTATGCACTGGATGAGCGCGGTGGGTCTCCGACCCACCGCGCAGAAAAACGGCCCTGCTCTCGAGCGCGGCAGGTCAGAGACCCGCCGCGCGATGATTACAGACCTTACAACTTCGCTATCGCGTCCTTGAGGACCTGAATCACCAAATCCTGGTCCTTCTCGGTCAGGCGATTGTAAAACGGCAGGGCGAGCGTGCGGGCGGCCACCTTCTCCGTGACGGGGAAGTCGCCCGGCTTGTAGCCGAACCGTTCGCGATAGAACCCCTGAAGGTGGACCGGCGAGAAATAGTTGTTCGTCCCGATCCCCTGCTCCCTGAGGTGCGCCATGACGGCGTCGCGCTGGCCTTGAGTGAACCGGTCGGCGAGGCGCACCACGAAGACGAACCACGACAGGCGTCCGTCGCGATACGGCGGCGGAGGGACGAGTTCCTCAACCTCGGCGAGTTTCGCGAGGTACCGCTCGGCGACGCGCTGGCGTGCGGCCACGAACTCTTCGAGCCGCGCGAGTTGCGACAGGCCGAGGGCCGAGTTAATGTCTGACAGGCGGTAATTGTAGCCCAGCCGCGCGTGGGCCAGCCACCCGCCCTCCGGGCTTGCCCGCCGTAGTCCGCCTCGGGCGGACGAAGGCGGGTCGCGGCCCTGGTTCCGTAGGCTCCGGCAGAGGTCGGCCAGCGGAGAGTCGTCCGTGAGGATCATGCCGCCTTCGCCGGTGGTCATCTGCTTATTGGGATAGAACGCGAAGGTCGAGGCGAGGGCGAAGGCGCCGGCTTTGCGGCCCCGGTAGGTGGCGCCGAGGGCCTCGCAGGCGTCCTCGACGACCGGGATGCCGCGCGCCTGGCCGATCCGCATGATCTCATCCATCGGCATGGGGCGCCCGAAGATGTGGACGGGCATGAGGAGTTTGGTGCGCGGGGTGATCGCCGCGTCGAGTTGGGCGACGTCGAAGTTCCATGTCGCCTCGTCAATATCCACGAATACCGGCTTGGCCCCCTCGAAAAGGGCGCAGTTGGCCGTCGCGACGAACGTGAAGGGACTCGTAATCATCTCGTCGCCGGGCCCCAGGCCGAGCGCCCGGACCACGAGGTGGAGGGCCGAGGTGCCGGAGTTGACGGCCACGCCGTGCCGCAGGCCCACGTACTGGGCGAGCGCCTTCTCGAAGGCGGGCCCCGTCGGGCCGAGGCTGAGGTGCGGCGTCCGGAGGACCGCCACGACCGCGTCAATGTCGGCCTGGCTGATGTCGGGTCGAGACAGCGGCACACGCTCTTGGGCCACGATTCCTCCTGGAAGTTACCGGCCGCGAGGCTCTGCCATCCGCCCCCGGCGGCCAACGTGATTCTCGGTCACCAAGGATACCAGAAAGCGCCGTCGTGTCAAACAGAGCCGCGCGGACGGCTCAGGCGCGCGAGAGGCGGTCGAGGACGGCGGCCAGCCCGCCCAAGTCGGCGATGGTCGCTGCAAGCGCCGGCGGGGCAGCCCCCGCGCGATCCGCGCCTCCGCCCGGCCGCACGTCGCGGTACAGGCCGTCGGGACGACGCACCCGGACCGACGGGGCCCATCCTGCAGCGGCCGGGCCGTCAAAATCTTTCTCCGGGTTGTCGGCCACATAGAGGCAGGCGTGCGGCTCGACCGAGAGGCGGCGGGCCATCTCGGCAAACGCCCGCGGGTTGGGTTTCCAGAAGTCGGCGCCCCACGCGTCGGTCAGGAGAAGAGCGTCCAGGCGCGACTCGAGGTCGAGGGCCCGAACCTTGGCTTCTTGCGCGGCGAGCGGCCCGTCGGATACGAGGCCCAGGCGGAGGCCCGCGCGGCGGAGGTCGGTGAGCGCGCGGTCCGCGTCCTCGTAGAGCCGGATGTCGAGCGTGGTCCGGCCGTCCGGCAGGCGGCGCGTCCGATAGATTTCCACGAGCGTCTGGATGAGCGGCCTGGTGGGCGTGACGCCGGCGGCGGCCAGGGCGCGGTCAAAGGCGTGGTCGCGGACGCCGGCCTCGAAGCCGGCTTCGAGGTCCGGCCAGAGCGGCCGGCGGACGAGGCGCTCGCGCTGGAGGTAGTCGGAGACGGCGCGGAACCCGCTCCGGATGAACGCGCGCTCCGGGTAGAGCGTGTCGTCGAGGTCGAAGGCCACGAGCGCGATGGGAGTCATGGGGGTTCCCCGCCGCTTCCGCGGCGGGCTCACGGCGACACGCATAACCCGCCGCTTCCGCGGCGGGCTCACGGCGACACGCATAACCCGCCGCTTCCGCGGCGGGCTCAAGCGCGGCGGCCTCGAACCAAGGCGCACGGCCCGCTAGCCCTGGAGCCTGGCCAGTCGCAGGAAGTAGTTGGCCTCCTGGAACTTCGGGTCGGCGCGGAGACAAGCGGCCAGGAGGTCGGTCGCGTCGGCAAAGCGGCCGCTGAAATAATAGATATAGGCCAATAGGAACTTCATGTCGGCGGCCTTGGTCCGCAACTCGACCATCCGCTGGAGGTCCTTCAACTGGCGCTGGTACTCGTCGGGGTCGCCGTAGAACTCCTGGAGCCGGAACTCGTAGAGGCCCCAGTTGGGCTGGAGGGCGAGCGCCGCCTCAAGGTACCGGACCGCCTGGCGGTACTCGCCGTTGGCGAAGCAGGCGTGCGTCAGGGCGAACAGGGCGAAGGCGTCCTCGGGCCGGGCCTTGTGGGCGGCGCGGTAGGACTCGCCCGCCTGGGTGAAGTCGCCCATGAAGAACCGGAAATCGCCCAGACGCATGAAGTCTTCGTAGGTCGTCGGGCCGGACCGGAGCGCGGCGATGAGTTTGGCCCGGTCCTCGGGAGAGAGGGGCGCTTCCTCGAGGCCGGTCAACCCGGCGGCGGCGCGACGCAGGGCCGCCTGGGTCGGACGCCGGACGGAATCGGCGACCGCCCCGCCCTTGAGGCGGTCCAGCCACTGCCGCGCGACTTCGTCCTTGGCAGCCAGCGGCCCCAGGCGTTCCTCGGCGGCGGACAGGTTGCCCTGGAACAGGTCCACGAAGGCCATCAGGAGATTCAGGTCGGCATCGTCCGGCTGCTTGTCGAGTTGGGCCTGGAGTTCCTCGCGGACGCCGGTGAGGTCCTGGACGGACGGGAAGACGTCCTGGAAGTTCGAGCCGGTGAAGCGGGCCTTGTCGGGCCAGCCCTGGGCGAGCGTGAGGGACCGACGGACCTCGGCGGCGGCCTTAGGCATCTGGCCCGATACGAGGAGCGCGAGGGCGAGGGCGCGGCTGGCGGTGCCGCTCGACTTGTCGCGATCCGCCAGGGCCGACCAGACCGTGCTGGCCGCAACGTACTTGCGGTTGTTGAAGAGGAAGTTCCCCGCGGCCGCCAACTGCGTATCGTAGAATTGATCCATGGCCATACCTTCGGGGAGTGGGCGACTGAGGAGCATGGCCTGGACGGCCTCCAGGAGTTTCTTATCGCCGAGGCTCTGCTGGACCTCCTGCGTGAACGGCGACAGGAAAACTTCGGAACTCACGGACCCGGCGCCCACGAGGTCCAGTTGCGAGAAGAAACCGTAACCCAGTTCGGGCCGGTCCACGAGCGGCATCGGGAACATGAACTGGCGGAATCCGAGGCTGACCTGGCCGGTGCTGGCCTGGTCGGCCTCGCGGATCCGCTCGGCCAGCGCGAGGGTCATCTCGCGGAGTTTGGCGAATCGGCCGCGCTTCTCGAAGGCGAGCGAATCAATCGTCCGGACCTTCAAGCCCATGAGCGGTCCGGTGCCCGGCCCCGGCGCCAGCGCGTACGGATCGGGGAGGCCCTGGGTGTTCCGCATCAGGTCCACTTCGATGGGGGTGACGCCGATGAAGTTGCCGCCCGTCACATTAGGCCGGCCCAGGAACCGCTCGGCCGTCGTGAAAGTTCCTCCGAGGGACTGACCCATGGCGGCCGAGGGAAGGCTCGTACCGAAGGATGTGCTCGGCCCTCCGCCGACACTGCTCAGGGCGTATTGAGCGAGGGCCGACGGCCCGGCCGTCATAACGACCGCCGCCGCCAAGGCAGCCGCATATCGTATCCGCATAAGTCGCCTTCCACTTTCAGATCCGTAGCACCACCATTATTATCCGTCCTCGCCCTCGGCCGGGCAAGGCCGACCGAGTCCGCCGCCGCTTCCGCGGCGGCCTCGAATTCGGGTTACATTCGCCGCTTCTGGGCCAGGCTGCGGTCGGCGGCGGCGATCTCCTCCGGCGTCATCCGCAGGAACCCCAGCCGCCACACCACGACCAGGATGGCGGCGCCCGCCCCCAGGTAGATGAGCAACGCTCGCGTGCCGGGCAGGTAGAGGACCAGGAGTCCGGCGGCGGCGAAGAGGATGCTCATGCCGTACAGGATGGCGACGGTCCAACGCACCGACAGGCCCAGCCTGTCCACCAACTGATTATAGACGTGGCTGCGGTCCGGCCGCATGATCGGCCGGTGATTGAGGACGCGGCGGATGACGGCCACACCCGTGTCGAAGATCGGAACGCCGAAGATGAAAAGCGCCCCGATGAACCACTTCACGATGCCGTGACGGCTGGCGAACATGATCATCATGGCCGCCAGGACGTACCCGATGAAGACGCTTCCGGCGTCGCCCATGAAGATGCGGGCCGGGTTGAAGTTGTACGGAAGGAACCCGATGGTCGCCCCCGCCAGGGCAAAAGCCATGGACATGATCGGCTGCGTGTATTCGTATCGGATCGCCACCCCTGGGGCGCCAAACACGGGATCGGCCCACGCGACCAGGGCCGTCGCCAAGAGGAGAAATCCCGCCGAGATAATCACCGTCACGCCGGAGCACAGTCCGTCCAGGCCGTCGAGGAGGTTCGTGGCATTGGTGGCTCCCAGCACCACCACGAAGTGTATCGCCACGCATATCATGACCACAAAAAGGCTGCCCTCCGCCAGGTCCAGGAAGGGCAGCCACGTCAGGTTGGGATAGGCCATCCACCGGATGCCGCCCGCCAAGAGCACCACGGCGGCCAGCGACTGGCCAAGCAACTTCTGCCAGTGTTGAATGTCGAACAGATCGTCCAGGAGCCCAGTGACAAACGCCACGGCGCCGCCGAGGACCAGGGCGAGGCGCGGCAGAAGATAGTGCCAGTCCCACACGACGGAAGGGTCCGTCAGCCGCGTCAGCACGAGGGCGAAAAGAAACCCGACCGTCCACGCCAGCCAGATGGCGCAGCCGCCTAGATACGGGACCGGATGGGCGTGAATCTTGACGGCCTGGTCCGGCTGATCCCAAATGTCCTTGCGCAGAGCAATCCAGCGGAACAGCGGCGTCGCCAGCAGGCTCACCAGCAGGGCCACGACAAACGCCCAGATTCGCGGCTGCCACATTTCGGTGAGCAGGTCCGGCAGGGGCGGAGCATTAGGAGGAAACATGTTTTTTTCCTGGAACCGCGGCGCCCGTCGCGGCGGTTAACCGTCAGCCTCTTCTTCCGCTTCCTTGACGACCTGAGTGGTTTGCAATTCGTCGGACTTCCGGAACACCTCGGCATCGTAGCGCATCATAATCAGGCCGTCTTCCCAGGCATCGGGGTCAATGTCGGGCTTGCGGCCGAGATGTTCCTCGATGATCCATCGTGGGAAGTCGGCGCCGGCGCGGATGGCGAGCGGCACGCCGCCGCCAAATCGCGGATTCACGTCGAAGAACTTCGGGTCGCCTTCCGCGGTCAGGCGGCACTGGGCCGTGATGACGCCCCGGCACTCGGCCAGCGCCTCGACCAGCCTCATGGCCTCGCGGATGATCCTCTCGTGCCGCACGGTCCGACCGCGGATCACCTCGCCCGCACGGACCAGAAGCCGCTCGCGCGGCACGGCCACCCGCGGAACCCCGTCGAGGCCGGCGTAGATGTCCACCGTGAACTCGCGCCCTTCCACGTACTCCTGGAGGACGTAATCCACTTTGCTGCGATGCAGTCGGTCCAGCACCGCGGCCGAATGAATCTGGCGGACATTCTTCGCGCTGGAACCGGCCCGGGCCTTCGCAATGAGCGGAAACGGCCCCTTCATCGCTTCCTGGAACGAGAACACCTTGGGCGATCCGATGCCGGCCGTCCGAAGGAAACGGCAGGTCTTTTCCTTATCGCGGCAGATCTCAACCACCCGCGGAGACGAGACCACCGCGCACACGCCCTCGGCGGCGAACCGATCCCGCGCCTTCGCGAGCGCCATCAGTTCCGGGTCCACCAGGGGGATCACCAGGCCGATCTTCTTGCGGCGGCAGATCTCCAGGATCGCGTCCACGTAGTGGGGCGCGTTGATCCCCGGCACGATGAACCCTTCGTCGGCCTCGTAGAACGCCGGCGCCATGCCGGACCAGTCGGACCCGTAGATGTGCCCGCGGACTCCCAGTTCCGCCATCGCCCGCCGGAACGAATGCAGAAGGCTGACACGCCGACCGATGCACGTCATCAGAATGTTGACTGTGTCAGGCATGGCTCCGCCTTATCATCCTAGTGTGCCGCCGACGGGTTTCAGCCGATATGGCCCCGTAAGCATACCCGCGCCGCGGCGTCTGTCAACCCAACAAACCGCCTCGCAACCGGATCGGGTGCGCCAGAATTTCCTGGCAGGGCCTTTTTTGATGTCACCCCGAGCGAAGTCGAGGGGTCTCGCCGTGCGGTTGGGCGGACGATAACGGCCACGGCGAGATTCCTCGACTCGCTTCGCTCGCTCGGAATGACAGCGTTTTCGCTTCGCTCGCTCGGAATGACAGCGTTTTCCTGTTGGCCAGAAAATCTTGGTGCACCCACCGGGTCACCACTTCTGGTAAGCGTCCTTGCGGCTGAAGAGGCGCCAGA
>Ga0307380_10011540_pt1 | contig 11062 bp, 10 predicted proteins | sample UN3MG_FD_202239 | JGI IMG/M metagenome (GOLD analysis project Ga0307380, IMG submission 202239) | Soil microbial communities from Risofladan, Vaasa, Finland - UN-3 | ecosystem: Environmental > Terrestrial > Soil > Coastal area > Acid sulfate soil | place: Finland: Risofladan, Vaasa | collected... | reverse complement strand
GATGATGGGTCGGAGGAAGCCGTACTCTCTCTCGAAACGGGACTCATATTCGGCCAGGAACTGGTCAAAGTAATGGAAGAGCACCCGGTAGAGCACGGTGCGTTCCGAATGTCGGGGACGGTAAACTCCTGCCACAGCAGGGGATCATGAATCAAGAAACGGGCCAATCCCCTGCAGAAAAGGCTAATCGAAATATTTGAATCCATAGATTATAAAGGACCTGGATTTGGCCTTGTATATAGTAGTTTAGCCTCACTTTATTTAGATATAGGTGATTTACACAAAGCAGCTTATTACTCGATAAAAGCAAAGGAAAAAAACTTAAAATATGAAAGGAAGGAAGCTCAAATTTCAACTTTTATACTTATAGGAAATCTAGAAAAGGCGTTTGGAAATCAAGAAAGTGCATTAGAAAATTTCAATGAGGCACTGAAATTAAGTCAACAAACTGGCGGCGAGGCAAATCTATCATATTGCCTGAATATAATTGGAAATCACTTTTATACCCAAGAAAAATACCAATATGCAATCGAGTATTTTATTCGCGGCCTAGAAGAGGCCAAGAGAAATAATAATAGAAGTACTGAGGCTGGCATCTATGGACGTCTCGCACAGACATATTATTCTCTTAAATTATATTCAACTGCTTATGCTTATGTTAAAAAAGCAATAAAAATCCACACTGAGCGAATGAATAATAATGCTTTGCAAAAAGACTGCTATTTACTTGGGAGAATTCTTCTCAAGCTCGAGAAGGAACAAGAGGCCTTGTTTTACTTGAAAAAATCGCACCAATTAAAAGAAGAGCATAAATCAGAATTTTTAGATAGAACATATAGATCGGTATTTATGGAATCCTTGGCCACAACCAATGAGGAACTGATCTCCCTTTTGGAGAAATTGAGCAAAAAAGATAATAATAAGAATTATGAGCAGCAAGCGTTTTATTATTCGGAGGGTGGAAAGGCTATGGCGTTGTTAGACATGCTGGGTGAGGCAACACAAGGGATTAGAAGCAAAATTCCCAAAGCGGTGTCTGAGGAAATTAATTTATTACACGCAAAGATCAATGCTTTGCAAACTTTATTTTCGTCTGCTAACGAGACTGAAGAAAAAGAGGGGATCCTAGAAAAAATCGTTCGGGCCCAAGAAAACCTAAGGGCATTAGAATTAAAATCTAGAGAGTTATATCCCAAATATGCATCAATAATGACCCCAGCCCCCAAAAACATTGAATACGTTCAGAGGTCGATTCTTAAAGACAATGAGACAGCTCTTTTAGAATATTATACGGGTGTTGAGAATTCATTTGTCTTTGTAGTTACTAAAAATGATTTCAATTTGATAAGCTTGAAAAAGTCTGATTCTGAATTTTTAAAAGATATAAAGAAATTGCGAGCTCCTTTTGAGGGGATCAAAAGTGGCTCATTTTTGTTAGGAGAATTAAAAAAATCAGATATTAATTTATTTTCAAAACTTTATTCTGAATTGGTTGAGTGTACAATCCCATTCCTCAAGGGCGTTAATAAAATAATAATAATTCCTCATGGTAGTCTCAACTACATTTCTTTTGAAATGTTAGCACCCAGAATTGAACACAAAGGCTACAACGAGAATGTGCTTTTGTCAGAATATGCAAAACCCCACTATCTTGTTGAAGATTATTCAATAACATATGCGCCCTCCATATCGATTCTTGATCCTGAGTTTTTTAGGAAGGAAAAGGAAACAATAAAAAGTGGCGACATTTTAGTCTTTGCAAACCCAGCTTTTGGACAGGTTCCTTCGAATGAGACCGATAAAACTGAATCAGAAGGATTTTTAACAAGATCGATCAGAGAGTCAATTGAAAGCCTGCCACATTCTGAAATGGAAGCGGAGATGATAACAAGAAGCTTTAAAAATCCATTAATATATGAGAAACAAAATGCCTCAGAAGAAATATTTATCAAACAGTCTCCTTATTATCCCATGATTCATCTCTCCACACACGCCTTTATTAATCAGAATCTTCCAATTTATTCATCTTTAGTATTTGCATACAACGACGAAATCAAAGATGTAGATCTGCTTCATGCATATGAAATTTTCAGTTTAGATTTAAATTGTGAACTCATTACTCTCTCTGCATGTGAAACTGGAATTGGGGAAGATGCGGAACGGCTTGGTGGCGAAGGGGTAACGGGGTTGTCTCGAGCATTTTTATATGCCGGTGCAAAATCTTTAGTTGTTTCTTTATGGCAGGTATCAGATGAATCCACTTCGATTTTAATGGCGGAATTTTATAAAAACCTAAAAGAAAAAGGCATGAGTAAGGTTGAAGCTCTGAGACAAGCAAAGCTTTCATTAATGAAAATGGAGAAGAAAATAGGTAACAGATCTTTATCATATTCGCATCCATTCTTTTGGGCACCATTCATTTTAATTGGAGAACCTGATTGAGGCGATTGGGGCCCGGAGAAATACAAAAATTAAATATATTATTTATGGATATAAGCGAAGACGGAGAAATGGATGTCCTATTCTGGGATTATGATGAAATGGACAACATTTTTGACTCCAGCCATTTTCGCTTACTCCTTCGAATTTATGTACTTATTCATATCATCCGATCCTGTTTTGACCATATGCACACAAATCCCTATTTATGACTTGCTTACAATCAGGAGATGAGCTTGTGAGATTCTTACAAGTTTCTCGGTCACCGATCCTACACAATATCGCTTCCATCCCGTTGTTCCATGACTGGCAATGATGATAAGGTCGACCTTTTCCTTATCGGCAATTCGGGCAACTTCAACGGCAGCGTCACCGTTGGCGATGACTGCTTTGGTTCTAAATTTATTTCCAATTTTTTTATCAATCAATATTTGGAACGATTTTTCCGCAGATATCCGAAGATTTTCCACGTATGCGGAAACGTTAAAACTGGGCCGGTCTTTCGGGGGTGGAGCAAAAGGAGGCAGAGGTGTTATCACGTGGACCAGATACAGTTCTGCATTAAAATGCTGGGCCATTTGTTTTGCCACCTTTAGCGCTTCGTAAGATGGTTCGCTAAAATCAGACGGCCATAGGATCTTTTTGATTCGCAATGTATCTCTCCAGGTCTTATTCCTTATAGCCCGCCCAAAACAGCAATCAACAACACTTTGTAATCTTCCATGATGGGGAGATTTAAAGGAAGGATCTCTAGGGCAGGTCTAAATAAATTTTAAATTCATTGTTAACTATAGTATCAAATCTCTGTGGGAGAGTCAAATTTTGATTGATGGCGTCATTTCTTAGCAAGATCATGCAAGAAACGACGGCAAGCCTGGGGAGAGTCAAGAATATATTGAGCCTGTGTCGCTCCAAAACCGATCTTGATGGAGTAGGCCCCTTCTGGCAAGGACTTGAACAAATCTTCATCGGTCCAGTCGTCACCGATGGCGAGCACAAAATCAAATCTATCCATTTTCAACAGACTCTGAGCTGCCTGGCCCTTGTTGACTCCACCTGGGCGTACCTCGATCACTTTTTTCCCGTGCATGAGATGCAAATCCGTGTTCGCTAAAAACTCGTTGAGGTTGTCGAACAACTCACACGAGCGGATTTCTCCCAGCTCGGGATTTGCTTTACGATAGTGCCAGGCCAGTCCGAATTCTTTCTCCTCAACAAGTGCCCCTGGAACCCGAGCGACATAAGTTTTCAATATGGGCATCACTTGGGATTTCCAGTCGTGGGACATGGTCTTTTGGGCTTTCCAATCCGATTGCTTGTCCACGCGGATCCAAGCTCCATGCTCGGCTACCAAGGCACAAGGAATGTCTCCCAACCACTGGTCCATAGTCGAACGGTCGCGTCCGCTGACGATAGCGAGGTGATTTTTACGCTTCTTCGCGAGAAAAAGAAGCAACCTTTTGAGTTCCGTATCCGGTTCAGCGTCCTCGGGCTTCTTGGCAAATGAGATCAAGGTTCCGTCGTAATCAAAAAGCAGAAGGCGTTTTGTACTCCTCTTGTAATCGGAAAGGAGTTTTTTCTTCCACTTTTCGGACAGTCTCCGGTATTCCCTTTGGGATTTGAGTTTGTTGGCTCCTTCAAGTCCTGCAATAAAACTTCTGGTCCAGTGATGGATATCATACTCGATGATGCGTTGTCTCATGGTACGCATTCGCCGCGACTGCTCTTCTTCCGGCATCTCCAAAGCCTGGACGAGAGCATTGACAATGTCATCTTTGCTGTAGACATTGACAATCAAAGCCTCACCCAGCTCGGCTTCAGCGCCCGCTGTGCCGCTTAAAATGAGAACACCCGTATCTTCCGTCCTTGAGGCGACATATTCTTTTGCCACAAGATTCATGCCGTCTCGCACGGGCGTGACCAGAGCAATGTCGGCAAGAGTATATAGAGGGAGAAGCCTCTGAAAAGGAAGAGAACGATACATGTAATAAATCGGCATCCAACCGGGGGTGCCGAAACGGCCGTTGATTTTTCCCACTAAGCTCTCGACCTCCTGTTTCAGAAGGACATAATCCCGGACCTTAGTCCTGGAAGGCACACAGAGCATGATATACACACACTTCTCCCGCCATTCCGGATACCGCAAAAGAAAGTCCTCAATGGCGAGCAACCGGTGGGGAATGCCTTTAGAATAGTCCAGACGATCGACGGAAAGAATGATTTTTCGGTCTCTCTTTTGAACCACATCTTGGAATTTCTTAATGTCGTTTCTCGTCGATTCCTGCTTGAGCAGACTCATGATATTTTGAGCATCGACTCCCATAGGAAAATTATCCACCAAAACCATGCGGTCCTCGATAGAAATGGCGCCGAATTCTTGTTCATGCCCTAAAAGACGCAGGACACTGCTCAAAAAGTGGCGGGCGTATTCATAAGTATGGAAACCGACCAGGTCCGCTCCCAAGATGCCTTCCAGCACTTCATTACGCCAAGGAAGTATGCGATAAATCTCAGATGAGGGAAAGGGAATGTGAAGAAAGAATCCTATGTCGGTTTTAGGAAAATAGGTACGCAACAGATGCGGCAACAGCATCAAGTGATAATCATGAACCCAGAAGGTATCCGAACCATCGGAGAGACTTATGATCTCTTTGAAGAACTTCTGGTTGACGCGATGGTAGGCTTCCCACTCCGATTTTTCAAAGGTGCAATAAGAGGTGAAATAGTGGAATAGCGGCCAGAGGCTGCGATTGGCAAAACCATAGTAGTATTTGTCGATTTCGCTACGCTTCAGAAAAACCGGAAAGCAGTTATGCTCCTCTTTCAGGGTTGATTCGATGAATTCCTGTTCTTTGCGACTCTCTGGCATGTAGCCCGGCCATCCAACAAAAACAACATCTTTTTCTGTCCCCAGAGCGCGAAGCGCCGTGGCAAGCCCGCCCGGACTCTGCTGGACTATGATTTTCCCTTTTCTTTTTGTGATGGACACAGGAAGCCTGTTGGAGACAATGATCAAACGGCCTGATTTCTGCTTTGCTGATGGCATGAGATAAGCTCATTTATAGTTTAACGCGTAGATAAATTAATTTCAAATTGCTGATGATTGATGTTCCGAGAGACCCAATTTGTGATATCGGAAACGAAAAACTGGAAGCAATTTTTTTCGGTTAGTTCGGGGAATTGATTCTATTAATGATTAAACACGTCTATCAGGAGGTTGAGGTAATCGTCAAGATGGCGCGTAATTAGGAACTTTTGTTTAACGAATTCTTTGGCGTCTTTGCCCATTTTAGCTGAAAGCTTTTTATCCTTGATCAAAGTGGTCACTTTGTCCGCACATCCCTTGATATCCTGAGGATCTACTAGAAATCCGGTTTTACCGTCAATCACCTGTTCCGGAATTCCTCCCACACGCGAGGCCACAACTGGCGTCTCTTTCCACTGAGCTTCCGAAACCGTGAGCCCAAATCCTTCCCTGATCGATTTTTGTAGAACAACCGAAGACACTCTCTGAAGGGCATTCACCAGGATCTGATTGTCTCCGAGTCTAAAGAGAACATCACCGCTCTGGAGATATTTTCCTGCGATTTTTTTCATTTTGTTGTATATGATAATGCCTTCTGGATCATCCGGAGCCATGTTATAACAGTAGAGCAACCGGCAGTCCACCTTTTCTTTCACTTCATTAAAGACGTTCAGAACACCCTCAGGATCCTTCCACGGATCGAACCGAGACACCTGAGTAATAAGGGGCTTATCCACTGGAATATCGAACTTTTTTAAAGTTTTCGCGATGAGACCATCTGAGAGATCCATGTTTTTCGGGGATAATGGATCGATAGACGGATGTATTATCTTTTGCTCTAGAGGAAGGTCGTCTTTCCTGAACTTCTCGCTGGAAATGACCATCATATCGTAGCGGAGGATAAATGTTTTAACAAAATTCCAGAGCTCTGGATTCGGGTGAGTGATATCGATATGACAGCGCCAAATCCAGGGCTGTATCTTTTTATTAAATTTGAGGAGAGGGAGAGGCTGCGGATCGTGCACGATCACACAATCATGGTCCAAGTGTGTGAATCGAGAAAATCGGTCGTTCGCTTCTAAATAAAGTCTTTTCTTATTGTTACTTAGATTAATAGAACTGCCCTGCAAACCATTATGAAATTTCTTCGTGATCGAGAAAAAATCAGACGGACCGATCAGCACCCGCCATCCCGAATCCACCCCTATATCATTGAGCAACACAATCAGATTATTCAGGATTTCAGCGACTCCGCCTCCATAAGCCGTGGAATTGATGTGCACAATGTGTTTGTTTACCAATCGGTGGGCTTTCTGATAGATTTGTCCCAGCACTTTTTCGCCAACGATGGGAAGATAATCATCCAAACTTTTCATCCAAATTTTCTCCTGTCGAGCAGAATCCAAAGAGTGAGTGGATTTTATAACATCTCATGGGAGATGAGTCAAATTAGGGTTCTAATTCTTGAACATATATTTTGCTATATTGATGGATACGAAATTATATCGAACTCATTATATATGATGATGAAACGTATGGCGAAATCGGAAAAGATCTGATCACCAAAGTTCTCTTTCCTTTTTTCGCCTGAGATATCTACGCATGCGCTTTAGTGCCCGGTGTTCTTTCATTCGTCTCTTATCTCCGGGCTTGACGTAAACAGAGCTTTTTTTGATATCTCTCATAATGGCTTCTCGTTGGACTTTTCTCTTGAACCTTCTGAGAGCGTTCTCCAAGGATTCATCTTTCTTAATAAAAACAAAAGCCAGGTTTATCATCTCCTGTTGATTTTTTTATGTTTAGGGAGCGCCAGTATCCAGAAGAGAATTTAGCATTTGGTACGACTTTGGACGTCTGAGCTTTCGTAAAGCTTTTGCTTCGATCTGCCTGATGCGTTCTCGAGTGACTCGGAATTGATTTCCCACCTCTTCTAGAGTGTGCTCATTCCCACTGCCCAGCCCGAAGCGCATCTTCAAAATCATTGCTTCTTTTTTATTCAGCGAATCGAGAGCTTCTTCTATTTTCTCTTTGCGGCTGATCTGAATGAAAACATCATCCGGTACAGGCGACCGATCATCCTTGATAAAATCTTTCAAAAGACTATTCTCATCCTCACCGATTGGGATTTCCAATGAAATAGGATCTCTTTGGATTTTTATTATTTTGCGTACTTTTTTAATGGGGAGTCTCATTTTTTTTGCAATCTCTTCTTGAGTAGGCTCGCGACCGTTTTCCTGAACCCACAGTCGGCAAACTTTGTTCAATCTGTTGATGGTTTCGATCATATGCACGGGAATTCGAATTGTGCGTGCCTGATCTGCGAGAGCTCTTGTGATCGCCTGTCTGATCCACCATGTGGCATATGTGGAAAATTTATATCCTCTTCTGTAATCGAATTTCTCTACGGCCTTGATCAATCCTATGTTCCCTTCTTGGATCAAATCCAGAAAATCAACGCCTCTTTGCAAATATTTTTTAGCAATGGATATGACCAATCTGAGATTCGCCTCTACCAACACACTCTTCGTCTGTGTTTCGGCTCTTTTTTCAATGGATATGGATCGAAGAATTTTTCCTAATCCCTCAGTGTCAAGGCCAGTTTCTCTTCTGTATTTTCTATACGTTCTGTTTATGCTTTTTTTCTTCTGCCGATAGTTCATCTTTGCTTTCTTGCTCCGCGATCTCGATATTTGCCGGCTCAATTCATCTCTGCTTTGATCCAGCTCGTACATGACCTTATATTTGGCACAGAGGCCTTCAGAAATGTCTTCATAAAATACTGGTTTGATATGCAGCCTCTGGATGGCATGAAGGATCAGAATAACAAGGCGTGCTCGCTTTATGGTGTTTTTCTTTCTTTGAGGAATACCCCTCAACTGCGCATGGTAATCTTTAATCTTGTATACATTGAAGAATATTCGTTCCAGTTTTTTCTCCAGATTAGACTTTTTCAACTCTTCATTGTTGTCATCGAATAATCTGTGAAATTTTATTGGGTTAAGTTTTAGCTTGTCTTCGAGTTCGTATATTCTCTGTAATAAATAGCGCGTCTGTAAGAGGGTTTTGAAGATATTCGTTTTGCATCTCTCCATCCGTTTCGCTATGGCCACTTCATTTTCACGTGTGAGGAGCGGAATTCTGCCCATCTCTTTCAAATAGATCTTAACGGGATCTCCAGTCTGCAAAATATTATGCACGCTCATATTAAATTTCTTCCGATATCATGCTATTTTCTTTTGGATGTTGCTTGGCTTCTCAAAAAATGAATCAATCTGTTTTTACTGCGCTCAACAACGAACTTGGCGGCCTGTCGCTTGGTTAAACCTTTTTCAATTTCGGCTGATATTTCTCTCACGAAAATTGCGCGCAAGATATCGATACTGTCCTTATATGATTTTATTGTTTTCTCTATGATATTTTTTTCTTCGTCACTTGCCTTTTCGAGAATCCTCTTTAAGCGGGGAGAATTTTTCGCGGCTTGAAAGCATGTTTCGTACACAAAATTAAAAACCTCCCTTACATTTTTTTTATACTCTCTGCTTCGTTCTTTGATGTTAGAGATATGAGCAAAATCGTCTCTAGATATTGAAGCTTCGATGTCTTTCCAAAGCTCTTTGAAAAAATCCTCGAGCGAGTATTTGACATCACCATTTATGATTCGATCGGGAGTAATTTTTTTTCTCATTCGTTTCTGACATTCCTCAAAACAAACATGCGCATCAATTCGAAATTTACCCAAAATACAAAACAAAGTGGGGAATTATGATGGGGGCAATTTAAATGAATTTTAAAGTCATGTGGTTGTATAGTATCAAATCCCTTCCAAAGAATCAAATCTGACTTTGAAAAGAGGTGGGACGTATTGGCTGATCAAGAGAAATTCTCATTAGCCTAAGATTTTATATCCAGATTAATTTAAGTCGGGATACTAAATTCGTTTTTTACAAGCTTTTGAATTAAAAAACTTCCTATGTTATATTTTCACAAAGACAAAATGAATGAACTCATCGCTTCCCCTGCTTTTCTTCAAATTCTTTTGACCCTTATTGCCATTTTTGTGACGTATCTCATTACCCTCATAGTTAAAAAAATTATCAACAGAACAATTAAAGATATAAAGAGGAAATATACATTAAGAAAATTTACCATTTATATCGCAACTTTTGTTTGTCTATTAACCATTATCTTGATTTGGATAAAAAGAGTTGGTTCTGTAACCACTATTGTGAGCGTTTTGGGAGCAGGATTGACATTAGCTCTTCACCAGCCCATTACTTCTATAGCCGGATGGCTTCTTATCTTAATAAGACGACCATACGAGACAGGTGATAGAGTTCAGATCGGAAATATCAAGGGAGATGTGATAGATATAAGACTTTTTTACACGTCCATTCTAGAAATAGGGAATTGGGTTGATGCCGACCAGAGCACGGGCCGAGTAATCCACTGTCCTAATGGAAAGGTTTTTACTGAGCCAATCTTTAACTACACAAGAGGTTTCGAATACCTGTGGAATGAAATCAAGATTGTAGTCACCTTTGAGAGCAACTGGAAGAAGGCCAAAGATATCATCCAGGAAATAGGATCAAAGGATTATGTGGATTTAGGCGAAAAAGTAAGAGCTAAGATTAAACGTATGTCTAAAAAATATATGATTCACTACGAAAAGCTCACCCCTATCGTCTGGACAAACATCATTGATTTCGGTGTAGAATTAACTTTGAGGTATCTTACAGAAGCCCGAAAGAGAAGATCCACTCAAGATGCAATCTGCCATTCTATATTAGACAGGTTCAACAAGGAACCGGATATTGACTTTGCCTATCCCACCTATCGCATCTACAGGCAAGGTGAAGGCTCCTCGGAAGACATACCAAAGAAGAGAAGTTAAGACAAATCCGGGATTAGGCGGCTACACATTTATAAATAGTACAGAAAAGAGCGGTCTATGCATTTAGAGACTTGCCTATATGAATTAATGTTTAAAGATCATACCTAGCCGTCGGCTCCTCCAAAATCCGCATAGACAAAAGAAACAGTTACGGTAACTTACTCAATTCAAAGGCGTTAGAGGAAAAAGAATGCCTAGGGCAGGACTCGAACCGGCACGTAGGATCACCTACGAGGGATTTTAAGTTCCAAGTCTCTAAGAACGATCATTTGTGGTCAAATTGCCGATTGTGACCAATTTGTGACCATCCGGGGTATACTTCCAGATACCGAGGTATACCTTCACATACCTACAGATAATCTGCTAAATTGTTGATAAGATTGACTATTACTTTGTTTTCAGGAGGTTAGAGAAAATGCTGACATCTGATTCGAAGTCCATCGCTCTATCCGCTGAGCTACGGGCGCACCGATTTAGGTGGCTTATTATAGCAGAATGGAGGGATGAAATCTTCAGAATCTCTGCTTTTACTTCTAAAGCTTGTGAGGAGTATGTAGCGGAAGTCGGACGTTTAACTGTCAACACCGGTTGACGTTTTCTCGGTTTGATTTCTCTTGCCGGGCTCGTGCTCTTCCCGTTTATACAGGGAGAGCCGGCCGTATCCATGATGTTGTCCCGTTTCTTGATTCATGAGTCCCTGCTATGGC
>Ga0307380_10011537_pt1 | contig 11063 bp, 7 predicted proteins | sample UN3MG_FD_202239 | JGI IMG/M metagenome (GOLD analysis project Ga0307380, IMG submission 202239) | Soil microbial communities from Risofladan, Vaasa, Finland - UN-3 | ecosystem: Environmental > Terrestrial > Soil > Coastal area > Acid sulfate soil | place: Finland: Risofladan, Vaasa | collected... | reverse complement strand
GTTTTTTACGCGGTAAAGGAGCCTTACAATGATATTTTGTGATTTACCCGCGGATTGTACCATCCTTAAGGGTGTGCGAATTATAACATATTTCCAGATACACTCTATTTTAACAAACAAAGCCAAAGTCAAGTACGCCCAAATCATCCTAAACTCTTATATGACAAGTAAATACGAAATATTGGACAATTGGTTATTCAGACAAACAAACCCAATTCAAAGCCAATTAAAGCCAAAACAAAGCCAATTCAAACCCAATTGCCAAAAGGGCAAAAAATGATGCAAAGCATCTATTTACAGAGTGTTATGATGAAAAATGCGGCTATGGGCCATGAAAAACAAAGCCAAAACAAACCCAAAAAATGCTTGCTGATTTTAACGGTCAAAGTCGGCTCCGGTGGTATCGCCACCCGTGCCTTTAACATCGAATATTTTAGCCGCCTTTTTGTTCTGAAGCAGATACTCGGCCTGTTCCTCTATAGTCATACATCTTTTTTTGAGTTCATAGAATCCGTGCCACCAGGCATAGTCGGGTGCCATCATTGCCGCACCAAACCTTGCTCGGCGACCCTCATGATGCCACAATTCATAAAAGTCTATTTCAAGCTGCTCATCAAGCGGCTTTTCTTTGCTAAGCAGCTTTTGTTCATAAAGCCGGTCAACCAGCTTTTTCATTGGTTTATAATAAACTTCGTTATAATTCGTAACTACAGCATCAAGATTATCAAAATGTGCGTCGGTCCACGGAGACGAATGACAGGCCAAACAGATCTTTTTCATTTTTTCCCGTTCGTTTTTCCAGTCGGTTTTGGCAGGCATAGGCTTGAATTGATTCGGTCTGACTGTCAGCGGGGCCTGAGTTTCCCACGCCAGACGTTCCGTTACGTCATGTGTTGCAGGCACATCCCGAACTCTGGACATATGACAAACCGAACAGGTGGGGGCGCGATAATCGATGCCTGGGGTCCATGTGCCCGGTGCCGCATCCCAATTCCAGTTTTTGCCTTCTGCATGATAAATAGCCCCGTGCTTGCTTTCGTCAAAAATTTCCACTTGTGGGTGGTCGGGGCCAAGGTGACATTGCCCGCAGGCTTCCGGTTTTCTTGCTTCCGAGAGGGAAAATTTGTGTCGCGTGTGACAGCTCGAACAACTCCCTTTGCTGCCGTCGGGATTTATCCTTCCTACCCCTACATTTGGCCATGTTCTGGCGTCAAGACCGCCGTCTATTACGTTCACTACGGTGCCGTGACAATGATAACAGCCGGTTCGTCTTTCGATTGCGTTGTTCATTCCTTCTCTCATCCACGGATCGATCTTCCAGATTATTTCGAGAGTATTTGCATGCTTGCTTTTTGAGTATTGGGAGGCCTCATGCGGATGGCATCGTGAACAGTCTTTAGGTGATACAATAGCTGAGATTTTTGTCTTGGTTAGTTCAAGGTGTTTTACTCTTATATCCGCATCGGCGGCGCCGGCTCCATGGCAGTCAAGACAGGTGATATTTGCATGCGCATGTCTGCTGTCTGACCAATCGGCAACGATACCGGGCTCGAGTTTCGAGTGACAATCGATACACTTTTGTGCCTCCTCGGAAATAGTTCTTTCGATTCGATATTCTTTCAGATCGGGCAGTACGAGACTTTCCGTAGTGACCTGGGCCAAAGCAGCTTCTATAAATAGCGGGACCAAAGCACCGACTACAAGGAAATATCGGATTGTCTCTTTTGTTTGTTTCATGATTTGTGTCTCTTTAATCAGGTGAAATATTTTCTTTATTATTGCAATAATTTATTGCACTCAACGCATTTTACTTGTTCTTTGAAGCCGGGATTAAAAAAACAGACGAGCTATTTTCCCGTACGATAAACCAAGTCAAGCCGAAAGGAGATTATGCAAATGGGCATAGCGGCTGTCAAGTGTTCTCTTCTAATAACTGTTTTGCACTTTTATAAATCCAACAGATAGAACGAACTCCATATGGCAGGATAAACTATTTGATAATTTGTGAATTATCCGGTACACTTTTGTCATTGCTTGGGCCATCCGGTTCAGGAAGCTACGACAAAAAAGATGACTGCTGTCATTAATCCAAGTGATAATTCAATAAGAATGGTGTGAAAATTTGAGCAGGAGGATCCATGTGCCGTCTGAGATTTACGCTTTTATTGGTTCTATATGTATCTATTACAGCATTAGCCGGCGATAAAATTATTTGGCCTTATTATCATGGACCGCAACGCAACAATCTTTCGACCGACGCAGGGCTTATGCAGACCTGGCCGCAAGATGGTCCTGAGCTGTTATGGACCGCTTACGGCATCGGACATGGGTTCAGTTCAGTAGCGATAGCGGGGGGGCGTATTCTTACGGCCGGGATGATTGACAAACAGACATATGTAACGGCCCTGGACTTGAATGGAAAGCAATTGTGGCAGCGACTGAACGGACAGTCATGGCAGGCCTCCAAGCAACAACCCTGGGCGGTGCCTCATGCGGGTTCTCGGGGCACACCGAGTGTTGACGGGAACACGGTTTATCACCTGTCTGAAATGGGACAGCTTACTGCATTTGATGTTCGTACGGGGCTGGAACAGTGGAACGTAAATCTATTAAAAACCTTCAAAGCAGAGCGGCCAAAATATGGATTAAGCGAATCCCTGCTGATTCACAGAGATGCCATTATTTGCTGTCCGGGCGGGATTGATGGCTTTGTGGCAGCATTAGAGAAGCGTACGGGACGAACGTTGTGGACCAACAACCAGATAAAAGACCCGGTCGGATACTGTTCGCCTGTGGTGGTACGCATTGATGGTGTCGAACAGGTCATTACAATGAGTGCACAACGTGTATTTAGCTTCGAACCGGAGAACGGGCGGATACTCTGGGACTACATTTTTGGCAATGAGCGTAACAACAGCGCAACGGATGTAATAGTCAATAACGGTCTTGTATATGCTTCAAGCGGCTACGGCGGAGGGAGCATTCTTTTACGTCCGAAGCGACAGGCCGACGGTAAATTTTCTGTAGAACAAGTGTGGAAAAGTGATTTATTAGACAATCATCACGGTGGAGTGTTACTTCTCAATGGTCATCTTTATGGCTCCGGCCACGAGGCCCGTGGCTGGTTTTGTCTGGATTTCAATACCGGCAGTAAAATGTGGCAGGCTCCTGGTAAAGGGTCTCTGACTTTCGCAGACGGTCGGCTATACTGCCTTGATGAAAAAGGTATAATGTCGCTTGTAAAAGCGTCTCCCGAGAGCTGGGATGAGATAAGTTCATTTCGTATGCCAAAGGATGGCCGTGGTTATTTTTGGGCTCATCCGGTCGTGTGCGGCGGACGGCTCTATGTGCGCTTTTCAGATAAGCTTTTAGCCTATGATGTTCGGGATAATTGATTTTGTCGTTAAGGAAATGTTGGAGCCTGTGTTAGTGTGTCCAGCAGTTACTGTAATTGATTAAGCAGAACTTTCTAATAGTAAATGATTGCTTGATAAAAAGGAGAATGTTACGATGAATTGGTCTAAGATTAGGATGATAATTGCCATAACGTGCATATTTGCTTCATTTCAGCTCAACGCAAATGCAGGAGACATCAGTAAGGCGATTCAACAACATCGCATGGGAACATTGATTATTGAGACAAAGCCCGGGTCCAGGGTGCAGGTAGAGCAGCTTCGGCACGAGTTCTGGTTTGGAGCGGCGATTTCATCATCGGCATTCAGCGGAAGGTTTAATCCTGAGGATGAAAAAAAGTATAAAGAGGTGTTCCTGGCGAACTTCAACGCGGCTGTTACCGAAAACGCATTAAAGTGGCTTTCTATGGAGCGGTACCAGGGCCGGGTTGATTATGACGTCGTAGATGCGATTTTGGAGTGGACCTCTGAACACAGCATCCCGTTGCGCGGGCACTGTGTGTTCTGGGGTATTCCCGGCAGAGTCCAGAATTGGCTAAAGCAATTAGATGATGAGCAGCTGCGTGAGGCGCTCAAGACCCGCGCTGCGACCATTGCTCGTCGATATCACGGACGATTCGCCGAGTACGACCTCAATAACGAGATGATTCACGGCAACTACTATGCCGAACGACTGGGACCGGGAATAACCAGGCAGATGGCTGAATGGTTCAAGCAAGAAGATCCACAGGCAACACTTTTCGTTAACGACTACGATGTCCTGACAGGTAAGCGATTGGATGATTATATCACTCATATCCGCGGGCTGCTTCAGGACGGCGTACCGATTGGCGGGATTGGTGTACAGGGGCACCTGCACGGGGAGTCTTTTGACCCGAACGCTCTGCGGGGAGCCCTTGACAAATTAGCAAAAATCGGCCTGCCTATTTGCATTACGGAATTTAATATCCCGGGCCAGCGGTCCCGCTTTCACCAGCGCCGAAATCTGAAACTCACCCCTGATGAGGAACGTGCAAAGGCCGAGGCGATTACAGACTACTACCGCATCTGCTTTGCGCATCCTGCAGTGCACGGGATCCTTATGTGGGGTTTTTGGGAGGGTGCAAACTGGATCCCTCAATCCTCACTATACCGACGGGACTGGACACCAACTCCCGCCGCCGATGCGTATCGTGAACTGATATTCAAGCAGTGGTGGACGCAGTGGGATGGTCAAGCGGATACAAACGGACAATGCCGTGTGCAGGCGTTTTATGGCAAACACCGTGTTACATCTGAAGGACAGGAGAAGATAGTGGATCTCAACAAAACCGAGGGCAAGGCGGTTGTTTCATTCAGATAGATTGTACTATGACTCCTTAGTGTGCAGAGAGGTGGCCCTGATACTATCCGTTGTCATTGTGAGTGAGTGCCCAGTCGAACACCCGGGACATTTCCCTTTGGGTAGCATTGCATTTGTATAGCGGGGCTGTCCATTGAAACGCGCAAATCCAGCTTATGGAAGTCCTTAATACCGATGTCCACAACCCGGCTCCCGCGACCGAAAGATAACTCGCGATGCACGGTTTCGAGATCCAGATATCTCTTGTGTCTTTTCCAGGTTACTCCCCAATTGAAAAGCCCCTGTCCCGGCCCGGGGCAGTATATATTGTCTTGAAAATTTAGTTCCAGATCCGCAAGCGCCGAACCGGAGGGCGGCCCGTTTGCAGGATTGCTGTCAGTTAGGCCCTGTTTGTTGACGGAGCCTTCCTGCATTGGCTTTGGCCAGTGCCGCTCGTCGTCTATGTCAAACCACCCCCAAACCTGCGCATCCCGATTATATGCTAACACATTATTGCGAACCGTCTGGTTATGGTTCCAGACTGGTTCCGAACCGCCCTCTATTAGTGGTGTGGAACGCCTCTGCTCCCGAAAACTTAATCCTTCTTTGTTTCCAATCAGAAGATTACGCTCAATGAGACAATATGGTGAGCTGGATATGCTTATACCCGCATTAGCTCCCCAGGCGGACGGGGTAAATGCAAATCCGTTGCCGGCTATCACGTTGTCGTGGGCGTGGAGACTGTAAGAAATCTCGTAAAAAATACCTGCGTTTTCGTTGTTGGAAATCAGACAATTCCGCACTTGGCACTTCTCATTGCCAATATCGAACCAGATTCCGTGGCCCCTGTTCTCTGCGAAGATGCTTTTCTCAATTATTGCAGCCCTTGTAAAAACGATTTTGTTACCACCTGCCTCCCAGCCTCGGTCGAATCCCTTAATGTTATTGTTTGTTACTACGCATTCTGTCATCAAGAGCCCGTGCGCACGGCCGGCACTGAAACCCAACTGACCGTTATATTGGAAGACGCAGTTGCGAACGGTAATTCTCTCGCCTGTGAATTTGGCCCCGCAGGCATTAGAGTATTCGAACACACCATCGTCAACCTCGTTGTCATCTCCTGAGAACTGTACGGCTCCATGCTGCGCACGGTTGGCAGCGTACCGAAAGCGAATGCCTTTTGTCCGCACGTGGTCTCCCTTGCAGGTCCAGAGGGTACTGCGCACTGAAGCATCCACCATTACTTTGTTGCTGCTGATGTCTCTATTAGCGCTGTCCCATACATAGAGACGCTTTGTGTTAAGATCAACAAAAAAGGTCCCCCGGCTGAGTGTCTGCTTTTCAATGACCTGTTTAAGTGGATAGCCATCCACAAACACCTGCTCGCATCTGCCAATCAGTTTGTGATAGTCGTCCGAGGGGTGTGTGTTGTGCTCGTTCCAGGTCACAAAACGATGGGGCCAATCGGCAAAGAAAATAGAATCGTTGCCCTCGACCCTTTGCCATCGGGTAAGCCGGTCCGCGCCGGTGACAACTACAAGCTCTCCAGCCCCGGCTTGTATTGTAATGGGTTTTTCGGCTGTGCCGCTCTTCTCGACAGTAACTTGCTCGCAATAGACACCACCGTGAATTATTACCGTATCACCGGCCTCCAATTGCGAGACAGCCTCGCCGATGGAACGTACCTGACTGTCTGTACTGATGCCCGGCAGATTCTTCTGGGCAACGTGCCAGATTTTGCCCTCTGAGGAAGTGCACAAAAATATCCCCAATAACACAAATCTCAGTTTTATCTGATTTAGTTTATACTTTCTCATATCTAAGCAATTACCTCCTTAGAAATACACCTGTTGTCGCCGATTTAGTACCACTTCGGTGCAGTATTAACACTATCAAAAGTAACCTCGTATGTAAAGGTTGGGATACTGGTTGAGTTTCTGACTCAAAATGGTCTGGTCATTTATTGGTTGTTGGTGTGGAGAGCCGGACAGGACCTTAAGTAATTCTGAATCAAATTGCACGATGGTTGCAGTTTCGGAATAAATTTGGTATCTTGGTTGGCATGGAGAGCCTTGCATCTTATATGAGATTCGCAGACAGGAAATGTTGGTCAAGAAGGTATTGTGCTTGAATTCAATTAGGAGGTAAATCATGCGTACGAATCACACTAAGCTTAGGTTGTATCTGATTATTGTTCTGGTCGGTTTCTTCGGCTTGCTCAGTACAGTAACTGTTCATGCCCAGAATCGAAAGTACAACGGACGGTACGAGGGCACTAATTTGAATCGGGTTGCCTTTCCTATTGGCGGAATCGGTGCCGGCATGATCTGCCTGGAGGGAACGGGGGCCATTTCCCATGTTTCGGTTAGAAACACGATGCAGGTTTTCAACGAACCTTGCTCATTCGCGGCCTTATGTATCAAAGGGACGAAAACCAACGTGGCCAAAGTTCTGGAAGGCCCAGTGCCGTCCCGGAAGGTGTTCGGTTCCCCCAATACGGGTAATGGTGCAGCCGGAACCAGCTATGGCTTGCCAAGATTTGAACAAGCCTCATTTCTGGCACGGTTTCCCTTCGGAATAGTTACCCTCAAAGACCGGGAAGTCCCACTACAAATCAAAGTTACCGGCTGGAGCCCGTTTATTCCCGGAGACCCGGACAATGCCTCTCTGCCGGCCGGGGCGCTGGAGTACAGTTTCCGCAACGTTTCAAACGAGACTATCGATGCTGTTTTTTCCTACAATACGAAAAACTTTATGGCTATCGGCAGAGATGGAAACACGATATTACCTATCCGGAACGGTTTTGTCCTGAGCCAGGAAGGAACGGAGGAAAAGCCTGAAAATAAGGGCTCCTTTGCATTGTTTGTCGATGACAATAATGTGGTTGTTGACCACTGCTGGTTTAAGGGCGGCTGGTGGGATTCTCTTACCCTTGCCTGGAAGAATATTCAGGAGGCTCGACTGCTCGAAAATCCGCCGGTTGATGGAGCGTGCCCCGGCGCATCTTTGTTCGTACCCTTCAACTTGAAACCGGGACAGGAAAAAACTGTGCGTTTGATGTTCGTCTGGTATGTGCCCAATACCAGCATGCGTCTTGGTAAGGATGCGCCCGAAGCTGCTGACTGCGAAGACCCTGAATGTGATTGCAACGGCAACTATGTTCCCTGGTATGCCGGCCGATTTAAGGACATCAGGGAAGTCTCGCGCTACTGGCGTCGCAACTATAACGATTTGCGCCGTAAAACAACTCTGTTTACAGACACTTTTTATGACTCAAGTCTGCCTGCCGAAGTTATCGAGGCCGTTGCAGCCAATTTAACTATTCTCAAAAGCCCGACAGTCCTGCGGCAAAAAAACGGTCGTCTCTGGTGTTTCGAGGGCTGCAGTGATGAACGAGGCTGCTGCCACGGTACCTGCACGCACGTCTGGAATTATGCTCAGGCGATACCTCATTTGTTTCCTTCGCTTGAACGTACTCTACGTGAGACAGAGTTTAATGAGAGCCAGGATGAACGTGGACATCAGACATTTCGAACAGCTTTGCCCATACGACCTACCACACACGATTTTCACGCCGCATCCGATGGGCAGCTTGGCGGTATTATGAAAGTTTACCGTGAATGGCGTATATCCGGGGATACACTCTGGCTCAAAGGATTGTGGCCTAAAGTTAAAATCAGCCTGGACTACTGCATTAACACGTGGGATCCCAGGGGTAAAGGTGTTTTGGAAGAGCCCCATCACAACACGTATGATATCGAATACTGGGGCCCGGACGGGCACTGTTCCAGCTTTTATCTCGGTGCGCTTGCTGCCGCGGTAGATATGGGCAAAGCAATGAATGAGGATGTCTCCCGTTATCACGAGTTGTTGATTAAAGGAAAAAATTTCCTTGAGACGGAACTTTTCAACGGAGAGTACTTCTACCAAAAAATCCAAACGGAAGGTTTGAATGCCAAGTTTAGTCCGCTCAATACTTCACAAAACGGATCTGGTTATAACCACATCGTGAACATGCTTAATACACAGGGTCCCAAGTACCAATACGGTACGGGTTGTCTGTCGGATGGTGTCCTGGGTTTCTGGATTGCGCGCACGGCCGGACTCGGTGAAATCGTAGATGCCGAAAAGGTAAAAAGCCATTTAATTGCTGTCCACAAGTATAATCTCAAGCACGACCTCTCTGACCATGCCAATCCGCAACGGCCTGCTTTTGCGCTGGGTAAAGACGGCGGCCTGCTTCTGTGCACCTGGCCGCGAGGCGGGGAGCTATCTATCCCGTTCGTTTACAGCGACGAAGTATGGACCGGTATTGAATACCAGGTTGCCTCTCACCTGATGCTCGAAGGTGTAGTTCGAGAAGGGCTTGAGGTCGTGAGAGTATGCCGCGACCGATATGATGGGCGTATTCGGAATCCTTTCAACGAGTACGAATGTGGTCACTGGTATGCACGAGCCTTGTCCAGCTATGGCTTGCTGCAGGGCCTTACCGGTTTGCGTTACGATGCGATCGATAAGACGCTCTATATCGATTCGAAAATCGGCGACAATTTCCGCTGCTTTTTCTCAGCCGAAAGCGGCTTTGGCACTGCCGGCCTAAAAGACGGAAAACCTTTCATAGAAATGAAATCAGGTGAACTGGACGTCAGACAGGTAAACGTATCCGGCCGTAAAGTGCCTCTGTGAAAAACTTGTTTTGGTTTTACTTTTTTTATTATGTCCAATGATTCAACACAACTTAGCCGACGTCAATTTCTTCGCAGTTCCGCTGTGGCGTCGTTGGGACTTATCACCGCGGTCGCTTACACAAAACAGGCCAATACGAAAATTGAGCACATCGAGTTGTTTACCGTGCGCTATCCAACGAAAGGATACTTTAAGTTTTTCATCGGTCCGGGTGGCACGTACGGCCGCGGCGCAGTTATAGTCAAGATTACCACCGGCGAGGGTGTAGTCGGCTGGGGCCAGAGTATTCCTTCGCCAAAGTGGAGTTACGAGACTCTGGAAACAGCTAAAACTGTATTGCGAGATTATCTGGGTCCGGCTCTGATAGGAAGTAATCCCCTGGACATTGACGGGGCTCATAAAGCAATGGACCTTGCCCTGGCGCCTGGTTTTTCTACTGCGATGCCGATAGCCCGCTCCGGCCTGGATATGGCCCTGCACGATTTGGCCGGTAAGCTAAAAGGCCGGTCGCTGTCGCAGATGTGGCATCGGCCGCGAGGCGGGCCGCTGACGCTGAGCTGGACGGTTAACGCCCGAACACTTGATGAAGCGGAGGCGGTTATCGACGCCGGTTATAAGCGAGGTTACTCAAACTTCAACATCAAAGTTGCACCTGACCCGGAATTCGATATTACTCTTGCAAGATTGGTCCGTAAACGAGCACCAGAGGGTTTCTTGTGGGCGGACGCTAATGGTGGTTATGACCAGGCCGCCGCTCTGGCGGTTGCGCCGAAACTGGCCGATGCCGGTGTCGATGTTTTCGAAGCTCCGCTGAGACCCAATCGTATCAGTGGGTATCAGGCCCTAAAAAAGCAAGGAGCTTTGCCTATTCTGATGGACGAGGGCGTTGTTTCTCCTGTAGAACTTTCCGAGTTTATTCGTCTTAAAATGCTCGACGGAGTTGCAATGAAACCGTCTCGCTGTGGCGGACTGGCTCCTGCGAAAAGACAGATTGAAATGCTTCTGGATGCAGGGCTTATGTGGCTGGGCAGCGGGCTGACAGATCCGGATATTTCTATGGCCGCAGCGCTGGTACTATATGGTGCATACGGCCTGACTAAGCCGGCCGCACTCAACGGCCCTCAATTTCTTACTACTGACGTTCTCACTAAGCCACTGGATATTAAGAATGGTTCAACAACGGTGCCGAGTGGGCATGGCCTGGGTATAGAGGTTGACGAAGCAAAAGTCATTGAACTGATGAAAAAGACGACAGGTTCCGAAAAGATTCGGATATGAAGACCAATATATACTCTAAGATGAGTTAATATGGAGGAAGAAAGTAACCATGGACCGAAGAGATTTCATAAAAACCTCGGTAGTTGCTGGAGCGTATGCTGTGCTGGGATCGCCGTGGACAGCCGCCAAAGAGAATCAAGAGCCTTGGTTTGATCGTCCGATGCGCTGGGCTCAATTGGTCCTGGTGGAAAACGATCCGGGCCGGTTCGACCCGGATTTCTGGCTGGATTATTTCAATCGCATTCACGCCGATGCCGCCTGTTTAAGCGCTGGGGGTGCGGTAGCATACTACCCCACAAAGATCCCCATGCACCATCGAAGTGCGTGGCTTGGGGATTCCGACCCATTCGGCTATCTCGTCCGGG
>Ga0307380_10011530_pt1 | contig 11066 bp, 8 predicted proteins | sample UN3MG_FD_202239 | JGI IMG/M metagenome (GOLD analysis project Ga0307380, IMG submission 202239) | Soil microbial communities from Risofladan, Vaasa, Finland - UN-3 | ecosystem: Environmental > Terrestrial > Soil > Coastal area > Acid sulfate soil | place: Finland: Risofladan, Vaasa | collected... | reverse complement strand
AAGCACGAGTGCTGCCTGGCCGAAGCCGAGGACGAATCGAAGCGCTGCTGCGGCGGCTCGCCCCGGCCAAAGAACACGCCGCCCAAACACTAGCGGCCCCGCACTGATCACCTCGCAACCAGGAACACGGCCATGGCACGCAAACTTCTTGGAGAGATCCTCAGAGATCACGGCAAGGTCACGGATGAGCAGATCCGCGAGGCCCTCAACCGCCAGTTGGCCAGCGACGACGCCCTCGGCCACATCCTCTTCGACATGGGCCTCGTCACCGAGAGCGACGTCTCGGCGGCATGGAGCGAGCAGCTCGCCGCGGAAATCGTCGATCTGTCCGAGATCAGCGTCTCCCCCGACTTGCTGAAGAAGCTGCCGCGGGCCATCGCGGAGAAGTACAACGTTTTCCCCGTCAAGGCCGAGGCGGGTGCCGTCTCGCTCGCGATGTCCGACCCGCTGGACGATTCGGCGCTCGACGAGCTCGCCGGGCTTTTCTTGATGGAGATCCGGCCCGTAGTCAGCTCAGCCCTCGGCATCGCACAGGCCATCGAGAAGCACTATGCGATGATGCGATGATGCGATGATGAGATGATGGAAGTGCTGCTCTGCCTCTCTTCCTCTTCATCCTGTTCATCCTGTTAAACTCCTCTTCTCTTCATCATGGGTTCACCACCACCTTGATCGCATTCGCCTTGTCTTCCGCTGCCGTGCGAACGGCCTTTTCGATCTGCTTCAGCGGGAACCGGTGGGAGATCAACGTGTCTGCGTCGATCCGGCCGAGCTTGATCAATTCGAGCGCCATCGGGAAATAGAGTGCCGGCGAGGCGAATGACGCCCGGAGCTGCAGCTTCTTGAAGTGGAAGTCGTTCGCGTCGAACGAGATGGCCGCCCCCTCGCCGTATTCGATGCCGATGTAGGCGATCACGGCCCCTTTCGCAGCGATTTTGATCGCCGACTGCAGCGTCCGGGGCGGCGCCGTATCCAGGATTTTCGTGATCCGCGTACCAAACTCGCATTCTTCCAGCGGCGTCTTGTCGACGTGGATCAGCTCGTCGGCCCCGAATTTCCTGCCCGCTCGCATGCGGGCCTTCGAGTGGCTGTTTCCCGCCAGGAAGACCGTGCCCGCCGTGCGGCTGCGAGCAAGGGCCAGCGCCATCAGCCCGATCGGCCCCGGCCCGATCACCAGCACGTTGTCGTCGAGCTCGATCTCCGCCGTCTTGACGAGATCGATTGCCACCCCCAGGGGCTCCGCCAGCGAAGCCGCGTCGAAATCCAGCCCGGTGAACGGCACTACGCACTCGATCGGTGCGAGCATCTTTTCCGAGAACCCCATCGCCGGCTTCCCCCAGAAATGAGGCGCGCCCGAGCACAAGTCCACCCGGCCGTTCCGGCATATCGAGCAGCTCCTGCAAAACGACGAACTCTCCAGCGCCACGCGTTCGCCCGGCTTCACCTCAGACACGCCCGGCCCGACCTCCTCGATCACGCCGGCGATTTCGTGGCCGAACGGCTGCCAATCCGTCGCCTGCAAGCCCGCGATGTGCACGGCATCGGTGCCGCACACGCCACAGGTCTTCACGGTCAGCAGCACCTGCCCCCGGCGAGGCTTGGGCAGCCGGACGTCGCGCAGCTCGAATTGATACGGTGCCTTCACGTACGCGGATTTCATGGCTCGTACTCCTCAATGGCGATTGACCGTTCATCGTGGGAATCCACCCGCATTGGGCAACGATTCTACCAGAAGAGCCGGACGTTTCCAAGGGATGATGATGGGACGAAGGGATGAAGAGATGAAGGGATGATAGGGATGAAGGGAAAGAGAAGAGAAGACGACCATTGAGCATCCAACATCGAAAATCGAAGGGCGGCCAAGCCGAGTTCGTCCACTTCGTCCACTTGGTCCACTGGGTCCACCGGGTCCACCGGGATCAGTGGACGAAGTGGACCAAGTGGACGAAGTGGACCCAGTGGACATCCGCTGTCCGATGCCCGGCGTTCGATCTTCGGTGTTCAATGTTCTCCTTCTCCCATCATCCCATCATCCCATCATCTCGCCACCACAACATGTTGTATGGCCGGCCTCCGAAAAAACAGGCAAATCATTGAATTTTTCCTATTGACAATTCCACCGATTCGGATAAAATCTGATGAGTCTGTATTGTTGCCACTCCAAAGCACCTCAGGAGGTATAAAACGTGGTCAGGCGTTCTTTCGACAGAAGCCCGCAATCGGGCGTACCGGCAATGGCCATCATGGTCGTGCTGTTCGTGTTTGCTTTCGCCTTGATGGTGTATTCCTTCATAAGCTGGCGGACCGCCGACAAGAAGATCTACGCGGGCTACCAGCGCGACAGCGGCAGCCCATCCGTGTACGAGAAGATCGAGCAGGAAGGAACCGATTTCAAGGGCTATATCGCCCGGCTTGAAGACAAGGACAACGAGCTGCGCAAGGCCAATCTTAAAATCGACAAGCTCAACGACGTCATCGGCATCGAGTATTTGGACCGCTTCGAAGACAAGCTCGCTTCCCTCAAGGCCAAGCTCGAGCAGATGTACAAGAACGAAGCCGACGATGACAACCTCGTGGTGCTCATCCGCCGGCTCCAGCAGTACGCCGACAACCTCGAAGAGCAGCTCAGCGTGGCAAAGGACGAGAAGAAGAAAGCGGTTGCCTCCCTCGAGGAAGCACGCAACCAGCTCGCAACCGAGAGCGAGCAGTACAAGGCCCGGGCCGAAACCTTCCAGACCGAGCTCACCAGGAAAAACCAGGAGCTCAACGAAACCCGAGCATCCCTCGAATCGAAGATCAGCGAGCTCCAGAGCAAGATTTTCGACGCCAACTCGCAAGCCGAGAAAGAGCGCGAAAAGAGCAGAAGGGAACTCGTCGACGTTTCCCGCGAGTTTGACCGCATCAGGAAAGCTCTGGAAGAAGTCCAGCGCAAGAAGGTCGGCGGAGCTGACTTCGACAAGGATTCCGCGGAGCCTGGCGGAGTGGTCCTTTACGTCGACAAGACCGGCGACGCCTGCATGGTCGATATCGGCCAGAAGCACGGTGCAAAGGTCGGCCTCCAGTTCGTCATCTACGAAACCGGCCCCGGCGGCAAGCGCATCGAGAAAGGCATCATCGAACTCAAGAAAATCTACCCCGATTTCAGCTACGCCGGCATCCTCTCCCTCAAGGATGAACTCAATCCCATCCTCCGCGACGACGTCGCCATCAGCCCCATCTTCAGGCGCGGCGCTCCCAATGTCTTCGTTCTCGAGAGCGACATCGACCGCGTCGAGAAGGGCGTCCTGAAGCAGAAGATCGAGAAGTTCGGCAACAAGGTGGTCGACAGCGTGACGGCCGACACCGACTTCGTGGTGATCAAGGATAACCCCGGCCAGATGGCCCAGGAAGCCGGAAAGTGGGGCGTGCGTGTCATCCGCGTCAGCGACATCACCAAGGTCCTTGGCGACAACTAGCACCCGCACGCTCGCCCGCAGTTCTCGGAACCGGATGCCACAGCGGCATCCGGTTCTTCTTCGCCCCCGTCGTCATATACGCACAAAGGCAATGAAAAATGCTTTCTGTGCTGGACATTGCTCCAATTACAGGCTATAATTGGGTAGGGGATCAGCCTATAATTGGGGATCAGGCTATAATTGGGTAGGGGATCAGGCTATAATTGGGTAGGGGATCAGATAATTGGGGATCAGGCTATAATTGGGTAGGGGATCAGCTTTCGACTTCATGTGGAACCATTGCGTGAGACAAACGCCTCTTCTTGCCATCTTCCTGCTGCTGCCTTCGCTCTCCCTCGCGGTACCGACCGTCGAGCTGACGGGCCTCCCTGCGTCCGGCCCCATCTCGGGGCTCTACACCGGCATCGTGGCCATCGTCACCTCCGACCTCCCCATCGGCCGCGTCGAGTTCTACCTCAATTACCGCCTCTACCACACCGAGATCTACCCGCCCTACTCCATCAGCAGCGACCGCAACGGCGAGTTGCTTCCGTGGGACACCACGAAACTCCTCAATGGCAGCTACTGGCTGGAGGCCGTAGCGTGGGACACTCACGGGAGCGCGGGCTGGGATGGCGTCGGCATCACGATCTTCAATAACCATCCGCCGGTCGCGTCATGTTCGGCCAACGTGAACTTCGGGAACGTGCCGCTGACCGTGCAGTTCACCGGCCACGCATCGGATCTCGATTGGCAGCCGCTCGCCTTCCTCTGGCGTTTTGGCGACGGCGCCACCTCGGACGAGCAGAACCCCCTCCATACCTATTCGGCCGCCGGCGTCTACACCGTCGAATTCTCGGTGAACGACACGATGGCCACGGCATCGGATCGCATCTCCATCCGCGCCGGCATTCTGCCCATTCTCGCGACCGACCAGCTTGCCGTGGCCGAAGCCGAAAACTACGACCTCTGGTTCATGGGCGGCGGCCAGGAATGGGCGTTCGCCAAGGCAAAGCCCGGATACGCCGCATCGGGATACATCATCCACTCACCCGACGCCGGAACCGCCTATTCCGGCGCCGGCGGCCCCGGAACGGAATACTGGATCGACTTCCCCCGCGGCGGCGTGTACTACCTCTGGCTGCGTGGCTATGGCATCACGGGAGGGACTTCGTGCAGGGTGATGCTGAACGGGGCGGCGGCCTTCGACACCGTGGCATGGCAACTGCTCGGAGCCTGGCAGTGGGTGGGGACGGCTCAGTTTCAGCGGATGGCGATCAACATCCCCGGGGCCGGAGTGAACGTGATCGGCCTCGCCGGCCGCGAAGACGGGATCGCAATCGACAGGCTGCTGCTGACCACCGATCCCCAGTATTCGCCGTCGGGAACCGGCCCGCCTGCGTCGCCGCGCGCCGCCCGCCAGAGCTCGCTGCCCGGCGACGCCAACTTCAGCGGCGTGGTCAACATCCTCGACCTGATCTTCATCCGAAACCGCATGGGCAAGGACGTCAACCTCAGCGACAACCGCTGGGCCGACGTCAACGGCGACAACACGGTGAACATCCTGGACCTGGTTTTCACTCGCAACAACATGGGACGCCGCTGAGTGCCGCCGTCAATCAAGGCAAAAGGTAAAAGGCAAAAGGCAAAAGCCCGAAGATCGGTTTTTCCTTTTTCCTTTTTCCTTTTTCCTTTCTCGGCGACGGCCTACCGCCGCTGGTCCTTCAGGATTCGCACGCGGACGAAGTTCGAGATCAGGTGGAACCCGTCGCCCCCGGCCTTCCCGGAGCATTCGGCCCGGATCTCCCAGTGCTCGCCCAGTTGCGTGTAATCCCACAGCGTCACGCGCATCGCGGGCGAGCCAACGGTTCGCGCCCACTTCGCGATGCCCAGGTCGTATCGAAACGAATCCGATCCCTTCCCCATCTGCAGCGAGGCCGGTACCGGAACCTGCTCTTTGCGGGTCTCCCCGGGATCGTTGCCCGGCCAGCCGCGCAATCCCGATGCGATGCCCCCGCCACGCGGGTCGGCGCGGAACGTGATCTTCAGGTCCGACAGGTTCTCCGTGTCGTCGTAGCCCTTCATCAGCACCAGGTCCACCATGATCTTGTCGCCGCGCTTGAACGAATCCTTTCCATCCGAGCGCTTGATCCGCAGTGCCAGGAAATCGTCGGGGACCACGCGGACGTTCACCTGCTGCGACTCGACCGGAGCCGACTCGTCGTTCAGCCGGTAGCGGATGCTCACGGTGAACCGGCCCGGCTTGCGGATGCCGTAGGAGCGGCGGAGGTCGATGGTCTGGACCAGCTCGTCCCACGGCTGGATGGCTCCGCCGGTGCCGGAGCGCCACGAGTCCGCCGCGGGCACGTCGGCCGGGCTATCGATGCTGTGCACCACCAGGGCGTCGGACTTCAGCGGATTCGCCGCCACGATCGGCCTGCCGCTCACGTTGCGCACGCTTGCCCGCAGCTCGATCGGCTCGCCCGCCGCAAAGATGTTCTTCGCCAGATCGATCCTGCACTGCACGCCCCCGGCCGGCTGCGGAATCGTGAACTGGCTCCGGATGTTGCGGACGAGTGCCTGCCACTTGTCGGGCATGGCAGCGGCGTACGGCCCGGGCGAGCAGAACCACAGGTACGCCCCGTCCGAGCCGAGGCACTCGTCAGACTGTTCCGCGTCGTCCTTCAGGCGCAATCGCGACTCGGAGGTTACCGTCTCGCGGATGTCAGCAAGGATCAGGTTGAACGACGCCGGCAGGTCCTTGTCGAGAACCTTCACCTTCATCGTGCGATGCTCGAACCGCACGATGCGACCGAGCGTGGTGCCGTCCCAGCCGCGGATCTTGTCGGCGAAGTGCAGCGAGACCTGCCAATCGTCGCCGGCGAGGCCCTCCAGGCGTCCGGCGAGTTGCTGGAAATAGTCTTCCTTCGTGATCTCCCATTCCTGCGGCTGAACGGCAAGGCACGGCCGCGGCAAGACGGTGATAACGGCGATTGACAAGACTGCAGAGATGATGAGATGAAGTGATGATGAGATGAAGAGATGATGGGATGATGAGATGATGGGAAAGAACATCGGCCGGCCGTAGGGGCGAACCTTGTGTTCGCCCTCATGTCCGCGTTTCACCGTATGGGTTTCGGCGGCGAATAGCAAAAAAGGCGGCCCCGCCGAGCCGCCCGTTCCGCGTCTGCTTGTGTGCTGCAATTCAGATTGCTTTCTTGATCGAGAGGATTTCATACTCGTCCTTCGTTTCGGAGAAGTCCACGCGCGTCGTGTCGCCCACTTTCCTGCCGATAAACGCTTCGGCCAACGGAGCAAGATAGGAGACGATCCCGCGTTCCGCGTCGGAATCCCACGGGCCGAGAATGGTGTAGTGCTCGATCTTGTTGCTGCGCATGTTGCGGACTTCGATCGACGTGCCGATCCCGACCTGGCCGTCTTTCACCGAGTCCGGCTCGATCAGGCGAGCCACCGACAATTCCTTCTTCATGTGCTCGGCCTTGCGCATCAGGATGCCCTGCTGCTCGCGGGCGACGCTGTATTCGGCGTTCTCCGACAGGTCGCCGAAGCTGATCGCCACGCGCAGGGCCTCCTGGTTCTCGGGGATTTCCACGTTGATCACGTGGTCGAATTCAGCCTGCTTGCGCCGCAATCCGTTTTCGGTGGTGAGGATGGCGTCTTCTTCCGCTTCCTGCACCTTCCGCGGCATCAGCTCGGGATACTCGGCGATCACGATATCCATGATCTTCTCGCGGGCGGCATCGGTAAGCCCGGAGCAGGCGTTGGCGGCGTTGTAGATGCGGCGGGCCTCGTCTTCCGAGCTGTCGGCCACGATCGGCTGGAGGTACGTGAAATCGGAAAGCCCGATCGTCTCGCGTGCCTTCGACAGCAGCTTCTTGCGGTCTGCCGCGGCAGCCTTGCTCTCGCCGGGGATCGTTCGCGTCAGCTCCTTCATCAGGGCAAGCAGCTTCTCGATCAGGTCCACCTTGTTGTGCTCGCCCAGCACGGTCGGGTACTTGTCCATCAGCGCCGAGCGGCACAGCCACAGGTACAGCTCGGGATAGTCGCGGAAGCGAGCCAGTATCTGCGAAAACGCATGGGCCGCCTCACGGTGCTTCTTGCTGTCTACAAGGTCCCGTGCGGCGAAATCCCACAGGTCGCTGCTCGACTCGAAGAACAGCTTGCCGACGATATCAGTCCAGCGGTCGGGGGCGAGCTCCTTCAGCTTCAGCAGAACCCGCCGCCGGTACGCCGCCCTGCTCACGCCCTCGAGCACGTCGAACGCCTTCTCCGGTGTCAGGATATCATCCAGCGGCACCTCGGGGACCGATAGATCCGGGCACAGGCCACGCAGGTCTTCGAGCACCAGGGCGGTCTGCACGGTCACAGCGGGATCGCTGCCGTTCAGCCCCTCGGAAAGCATCCGGGCGATCTGGTCGAGCACGCCCGCAGTGGATTCATCCGACTTCAGGTTGGCGGCATACTCCTCGATCAGGGCGATCCGGGCATCGAGTGTACGGGCGGCTTTCAGCTTGCCGATGATCTCGTCCTGGTGGCTCATCGGCCGGTCGCGGAGCTCGAGGATGGCCGACACCGAGCTGCCGGAGACGTTCAGGTAGGGATCGCGCATGGCGGCGCGCTTCGCGGCGGTCCACCACTTGCTCCAGTCCCCCGCGGCGATGATGCCGTCGGTCAGCCGCGATTTCACGTCCTTCACCGACGCCTTTCCGTCGAGGTCGCGCAGCAGGAGCTTCAGAAGCTCCTCCGGCGCCGATTCCGCCATTGCCTTCAACGAAGCGATATCGATGTACTTCCTCGCCCGGTAGTTGTCGGGCTCGAGCCGCTCCAGGATCCTGGCGGCCATCTCGAGCCCCATCGAATGGTTCTTGCGATTCTCGAAATCGACCGTCAGCGTTTCCGATTCGAGATCGATCCCGCGCACCGTGCCCATCCCCCAGCCGGTCGGATGATGAACGATCTCGCCCACCCGGAACTTGAGGAACACGTCGAGCTTCTCCAGCGAGTCGTCCACGCTCGTTCCATACTTCAGGAGGCCGCACCTGCTTACCGCGTCCTCGATGAGGGGATGGTCGGCCCGGACTTCACGATAGTAATCCGCCAGGTCGGCCTTCACCTGTTCATCGCGGGGATTCAGCTTGGCGGCTTGTTTCAGGATGGCGAGCCTGGCTTCCCGGTTGCCCGTCTGCCGGTGGACTTGTGCCAGCGACAGAAGCAGCTTGCCCGCGAGGTCTTCCTTCCTGCGGGTCTTCAGCTCGGCGGCCATCTGGAGGAAATTCGGCATGTTGTCGGCCTCGAGTTTCGCGAGCTCCGTCCAGATTTCCTCGATATCCTCGTACGCTCCGCTGCCGAGCGCGGACGCGAACGCATCATGATAGAAATGGATCAATTCCTGACGTTGCGATTCTTCCACGTTCATTACTCGTTCAACAGTACGCCGAAAAAAAAACGAAGACACGCCTGACGACGGTGCCGTCTCAGGGAGTTTCGGAAGCACGGGACAACTGTGGCAGCCTTATATGATATGCAAAAAGGTGGCGGAAATCAAGCACGATTCGTGCGAATGCGCGCGAAAAAGCGAAAAACCCGCCGGGCGGCGGGTGCAGGAATCAGATGATGCTCATCGCGGGCGACGGGATTCGCCCTACCATTTCAGCCCGGCGGGCCAACTGCGTGTGAGGCGCAGGCCGCGCTCGAACTTCGATTCGCGCGACTGCTCGAGCTCGAACCCCGACCCGATGATCCCCAGGAGCGCCTCCAGCTCGAACTGGTCGCCCGTGCAGCACTCGATCTCAACCTCGAAGTGCCGGCGCTGGTCGCACGCGTTCACGAATTCCACGTCGTCCAGCACCATCTCGAAGCATTTCCCGCCCCCCCGAACCAGATCCAGGATCGTCCGATTGTTCTCGATCGTCAGCACCACCAGCAGCGGCCGCTCGCGCGTCAGCTTGCGGACGCGGTCCATCACGCCGCACGACAGCGTATCGATCCGAGCGGGATAGCCATCGGGGAGCGGCTCCTCGAATTCGTCGCGCACTTCAACCATTCCGCTGCGCTTGCACAGCGTTTGCAGGCACACGCTGCAATCGCGCCCGCGCCTGCACAGACGCAACGCCGACCTCGCCTTCAGCAGGTCCCACCGCTCCGTATCCAGGTAATCCGTCACCAGGAGCTGGCGTTCCCTGAACCTGACCTCATAGCTGCCGAGCCGCTGATAGGCCAGAAGCCGATCAAAGACCGAAGGATCAGAGGTAACGAATCTGGCTTCGATTTCTTTCATAGCCGCTCTACTCGCTTGCTTTCTATTGATTGTACCATGAAAACCATTGAAGAGCAACCCTTTTCCGCAATTCGCGCAAGCGCGGCCGGCCGGGCCGCACCCGCAGTGGTTCAAACTGCCCCAGCGGCCCCAGCGGCCCCACTGGACCAAGTGGACGAAGTGGACGAAGTGGACACGGCGTCTTCCCTCTTTCCCTCCTCCCGTCCTCCTTTCCCCGTTTTCCTCGTCCGTTCTTCCGTTCTTTCGTTGTCATCCCCTCTTCCTCTCCCCTCTTCCCGTCTTCCCGTCTTCCCGTCCTCCCGTCTTCCCGCCCGCTTTCCTATTGTCTCCGCGGCGGCTCTCCCGTATAATGTATTGTTGACGTGAACGAAGCGAAACCTCCGCATCAGTCATCTGAAAGCGAGACACGGATGTTCCATTCAACCACCATCCTTTCCGTCCGCCGGGGCGACGACGTCGCGATCGGAGGAGACGGACAGGTCAGCCACGGCCAGGCCGTGATGAAGGCCAAGGCGCGCAAGATCCGCCGGCTCTACGAAGACAAGATCATCGTCGGGTTCGCAGGCTCAACGGCCGACGCCTTCGCGCTCATGGAGCGCCTCGAGGGCAAGCTCAAGGCCTACCAGGGCAACCTCCTCAAGGCCGCGCACGAGCTCGCCCGCGAATGGCGCACCGACCGCGTGCTCCGCCGCCTCGAATCACTCATCATCGCCATCGACAAAAAGAACTCGCTGCTGCTGTCGGGCGGGGGCGACGTTATCATCCCCGACGACGGCGTGCTCGGGATCGGATCCGGCGGGCAGTATGCAGTGGCAGCGGCCCGCGCATTGCTGGCAAATACCAGCCTCCCCCCCGCCGAGATCGTCGAAAAATCCCTGCTCATCGCCGCCGATATCTGCGTTTACACCAACAGAGAGATCATCGTCGACAAGTTGTCGGATGGAGGAAAACAGTGAAAGGCCTTACACCGCGAAGAATCGTTGCAGAACTCGACCGCTACATCATCGGGCAGGACGACGCGAAGCGAGCGGTCGCCATCGCGCTCCGGAATCGCTGGCGGCGCCAGCAGCTCGACCCGGACATGCGTGACGAGGTCGCCCCGAAAAACATCATCATGATCGGCCCCACGGGCGTGGGCAAGACGGAGATCGCCCGCCGGCTCTCCAACCTGACCGGCGCCCCCTTCATCAAGGTCGAGGCGTCGAAGTACACCGAAGTCGGCTACGTCGGCCGCGACGTGGAATCGATGATCCGCGACCTCGTGGGCGTGGCGGTCAACCTCGTCCGCGAAGAGGAGCGCGACCGCGTCCGCCCCAAGGCCGAAGCCGTGTCCG
>Ga0307380_10011528_pt1 | contig 11068 bp, 11 predicted proteins | sample UN3MG_FD_202239 | JGI IMG/M metagenome (GOLD analysis project Ga0307380, IMG submission 202239) | Soil microbial communities from Risofladan, Vaasa, Finland - UN-3 | ecosystem: Environmental > Terrestrial > Soil > Coastal area > Acid sulfate soil | place: Finland: Risofladan, Vaasa | collected... | reverse complement strand
TCATATTTTTGCACTCTCTTGGCCCAGAAGAGAAAAAAATTTGATAAGAAGAAAAGCGATTACGACCAACAACTGATATTTTCAAACCAGCAGGACATCTTGGATGGCTTGGAGTATATGTACTATAACAATAACCAAAAAAACGAAATCTTGAGGATTTTCAAGGACAAGTCAATTAGCGCCTACAATTCATGTCTTGGATTGCACAAGGCAATCAGTAAGATCGGTATACATACTCCTCAATCTTGCTTGACGGCAGCACGGAAAATAAAGGCTCACATAATCAAATATGGTGACAAAAGAGGTCTGGTTCTGCTGAATAATATGTGGAAAGCGATTGAAATCAAATAGATAGGTGAATATAGCATTGAATACAGCTACAAATTGGGGCATAAGCATGACTATTAAGCTGAGAACTTCTCTGCTTCTTCTCTTAATAGTCCTACTGGCTCAATGTGCTCAATTTCAATTCTATGATTATAGAACCGTTAAATCACCTTCTCAACGCATCGGGGTGATTGCTGACAGGCTGATAGGATACAATCGCCTTGAGGTGATTAGCTTTCCTAATGAGACATCTCCAGTCTTGCATGTGTACTTAACGAAGATGATTTCTAGGACTGTCAAATATAAAACAGATTCACATCGAGAAGAAATCTATAAAAAGCAGGTTTCAAACCTAGAAGCATTCCTAGATGAGTATGGGGGATTTTGGGTTGGATTCCATGGGTTTATGTTTATCCTCGGCGGAAAATTATGGCTACCGTTTGCAGCAGTGACTACTTGGATTTGCTCGACAATGGTTGATCCTCAACCTGAGTTCGAGTATCACCTCGTTCCAAGGTCAGAGGAAACCGAAGTATCATACCGGGAAAATACGCTTTCTATTCCCGCACAGGGTGAATCTTTATTAATCGACGAATCAAGAACAATCCAAACCAACAATAATGGGCATGCTACGATAAGAGTCGATCCGTCTCAGTTCGATACAGGAATCACGATTCGTCATGTAGCGACTGATAATACATATTTAGTACGCAGAGAGAAGAAGGAGCGAACGATTAGAGCGGACTGGGTTAAAACCGTTAAACTGCTCAATCTCGCTATCGGATGGACACGAACTCTCGCAAAGCTTGTGAATACGGCCATAGCCGGTGCGGGATCACATGTAATGGTTCTCACTATAGTTGTGCATATTGCAAGTGGATTAGTCATCGATTTTGCAATAGAGAAACTGGGTACTACAACTGAGCAGTATTATAAGTGGATAGTTGTCGTGCTGAAACAATCATCCGAACGTAGCTATTAAGCAAGCCACTATAAACTTCATTGAGCGAATTTAAATCTAATTTCTTTTCCCCCGAGAAGATTGCATCGCATAACAAATATTATGTAAACTCGCTTGAGCTTATTAAGACTGATTAATATAATAGTTTTAAAAATTATTTAGATAGAGATCAAATGAAAAAAAACATGCTTCTGCTGGTATGCATTTCTTTCTTTATAATTATTCCTTCTAATGTAAACGGACAGAGCAAAAAATTTGTGATAGGGATTCATTCTGGATATTCTTTTCTTTTCGGGACAGGACTTCATGAAGATCGCAGTTTTTATAGCGAATCCAAAGAGAAAACTAAATTAGGATTACACAGTGGGTTTAGTTTACAATACCATTTCTCTGCCAAATACGCAGTTCAGTTAGAAATGGATTATCAAAGAAGAACTGTTCATGTGGAACATACTGATTTTGTTAACCCCGAATACAGTTATTCCCGTGTGTATAATTACTCATTTACTGTATACTATTTAAATTTAATTCGTCAACATATGAATAAAAAAAATAATTTTTCCTGGTATTTTTCTGCCGGTACTGGAGTAGGAAAGATGGGTCTACGTGAGCTATATTTTAAAATAGGGGGCGGAATAAGATACTCTTTTCCTCCGCATGCGGCACTGCATCTGGGAGTTTCTTTTTCGCCACCACAGATTATTTATTACTATCGACTAGTTCCTTCTGGCATGATGTATTTTTCCCTCAATGTTGGCTTGGAGTATGGATTTTAAATTTCATGATCAGGCGCCAAAAAAAAAGAGCTTTCCTCTCAAAGAAAATTTTTGATCAGTTCAATTGAATTGATTAAAATTGAGGAATAGCCTAATAGATATTGTTTCAAAAATCAAAAAGATGCAGAGAAATATTATAATTTTTTCTATTTTGACATTCTTTCTAGCTTCCCCGTCTTCCCTTAAAGGACAAAAGAATAAATTTACTTTTACTTTTAACATAGGGCATTCTTTTGGACTATCAAGCTCTTACTCTGATAGGCCAGACATCGACCTGATGGGAGGGAAATCTCAAACTAAACTAGGCTACAATTGGGGATTCGGCTTTCAATATTATTTTTCCAATCATTTAGGAATCCAGTTAGAGAATGAATATCAAGCCCAATCTACTCTTTATGACGAACATTTCGATCCTTATACTCAAGATGAAGATCATTTGAATCATTTACTGAATGTAATTTTATTATTAAACAGCCCTCAAAAAAACAGGCCTTGCTTTTATTTATTTGGCGGCGTAGGGATGCTGAAAGGCCTAAGTGAAATATACTTCGGGGCCCTAGCAAGAATAGGAGGCGGAGTAAAATATGAGTTCTCAAAAGGCCAGTTTTTGAATTTAAGATTGCCTTTTACTTATGTTGCAGGACAAGAATCTAATCTCTTCAATCCTTCTTATATCAGCATAAATATTGGCTTTGAATGGCAGTTTTAAAAGGCCTTTGCCTATTTCATTCTGTTGGATTCCGGCGTTCTTCCCGGTTGCCGCCTAAAAAAAAAGAATGAAGATGAAAATGAGAAAAATTATCCTTGAGGTAATATTCTTAGCTTTCTTTTTAATGGCACCTCATAATGCCAATGGAAATTACGACGAATATATCCTGGGGTTTAATTCCGGATATACTTGGGGGATAAAAGGAATCCACGCCGGACTTAATTTACAATGTTATTTCTTTTCCCACTGGGGCGTTCAGCTAGAGCTTCATCATCAAAGGAGAGCCGATCAGTTTAATCCATTTACCGTATATTATCTAAATGTGATTTACAGAGTCATAGACAAAAAAAAAGAGAAGTTTTCTTGGTACATCTCCGCAGGCGTGGGGATGAAGAACATGCATCCATCTATACTCCTTTCTAGGGTAGGAAACGGGATGAAATGGTCTTTTTCCCCTCATCTGTCGTTGCATCTAGGGCTTTCTACTTGGCCTGGCCCTTTGTTTATTAAAAGTCCAGATGGCTTCAAACTATTTCCTTCAGGTGGTGCATTATGGTTTTCTCTACATATTGGCTTAGAATATGGATTTTAAATTTTATAATCAGGCGGCAAAAAAAAGAACGTCCCCACCTTTTTTGGTTCCCATCAACTACCCATTTTGCTTACATTATTTAAGGCCGGTTCTGGCGCTCCCCGGCCTTGCCGCCTAAAAAAGTGAGGCAATAATGAAAGGAAACAGAAAAGCCGAGAGAGAGCATCCGGTAATTGAACAGATCTTAAAAGAAATAAGCATCATTGATAAAATCAACCGCCAATGGAAGGAAGGGCTGATATCGGAATTTCAGTTCTCAGAAACATTAGATCGGCTCTTGGTGAACCTCAAAAGATATCAGACTGAGTTAAAACAACCTGATCCTCGAAGCCTTGAAAAAAAGATTGTCCCGGAGTTCCCTGACATTGAGGTTCCTGAATTAAAGCTCGCTGATATTAAGATACCAAAGATTGAGGACATCGAGCTCCCGGATATTGAGAACCTCGAGATTCTCGGACTCCCCGGTCGCGGGGGACTCGTCCTCGGACTGCTCAGAAATCTCATGCCCGGGCTGAAAATCACTCCGAAAAAGCGATATTCCTGGATCCAGGCTTTCAAGAGAATGAGGCCAGCGGAGATCAGCCGGATCATCTATCTCAGCCAGGACGAGAAGCGCTGCAGGAGAGCTATCGAGAAGGCCGTTAAAGCACTGGAAAAATAAAGGAAATGGATCAAGCGAATTGGTATAATAAAATATCAGAAAGAAGTCCAAAAATGAAAAAGTCTATTCTGGAAATTAGTTGCCATTATTTAATCATTATGATTTTTTTTATCTTTCTTTTTTATTCATGCTCCCCCCCTTGCCCCTGTCCAGAAAGTAATTGGGGAAGCGACTATTTATGCTCTGAATGCAAGGGCCTTGGTTATACTACAGATATTGGAACATGTGAAGCTTGTGGAAGAGGAACAAGTAGCAGTGCTTTCAGCTTATGCAATAGTTGTGCATGTAAATTAAAAGAATGTCAACATTGTAGGAAAATTCTGGAGATCTATTCGATACTTTTGATTTGCCTAAATTATTAGAAGAGGTAAAAAAATGAAAGAAAAATCAAAGCCGGCTGATCTTTATATCCGACTCCCGGAAGAAAAAAGGGGGATCAAAAAAGAGCTAGTGAAGATTGCAACTAAGAATGATATCATTCTAAATAGGCTTATAATAGCTATCGTAGAGTGGTTCTTAGAGGAAAGGAAAGATAAAGAGTTTGTTATTAAGCTCAAGTAAAACTGTCACCGTTTTTGCAACGTTTTGTTGAAATGTTGACTATTTTTGGCCGTAAATGACCGAATTTAGAAAGCTGAAAATCCTTTATTTATAAGGGGAAAAGGGGGGTTAATCTATAGAAAAAAGGAATGCCGAAGAGGGGACTCGAACCCCTACTCCCGAATATCAGGAACTAGCCCCTCAAGCTAGCGTGTCTACCAATTCCACCACTTCGGCATTTAAACCTGGGAGGCTCATCTAGGCAGTATTGCCTATATTTAAGGGAGAAAGTTTTCTGACCTTTATTTTTTCTTCTCTGTTTCTGTGCTTTTTTGTTCTTTTTCCTTTTTTTCCTCTGTTGTTGGAGGTTTCTTTTCTTCGGTTTCTTTTTTTGTTTCCGTTACCGCAGCTGCTTCCTCTGTCGGTGCTCCTTCGCCTTTTACAGCCGATGTTACTCCTTTTACAGACAGCATCCAGAGCCCCAGCGAAGTTATCATAAAAAGTATGGCACTAATTGTGGTTGCCCTGGATAAAATAGTTGCCGCACCACGTGGCCCGAAAACAGTCTGGCTGCCTCCTCCTCCGAACGCTCCAGCCAGATCAGCAGCTTTACCTGATTGAAGAAGAACAGCAATGATGAGAATGAAACAGACGATAATGTGGATTACTGTGATTATACCGCTCACTTCTTCTCCTTGTAAGCTTTTATGGCTTCTTTCGTTATTTGAATGAATGAGTCAGCTTCCAGCGAAGCTCCTCCGACTAATGCTCCGTTTATGTTATTTTCCTTTAGTATAGAATATGTATTGGCTGGCTTCACTGAGCCGCCGTAGAGAATTATAGCATACGAAGCAATCTCATTTCCATATTTTTCTGTCAGCTTCTCTCTTATGAAGCTATGGACTTCCTCTGCTTGGGAAGGTGTTGCTGTTACACCCGTTCCGATGGCCCAGATAGGCTCATAAGCGATAACGATCCGCCTTATCTCATCTTTCCCCAGCCCTTCCAGTCCTGAATTTATCTGGGTTTCGACTTTATCCATTGTGTTTCCCTTTTCTCTTTCTTCCAGTGATTCCCCGATGCACATGATTGGCGTAAGTTCATGAGCTAAAGCTGCTTTGATTTTTTTATTAACAGTCTCATTTGTTTCACCAAAATATTGCCGCCTTTCTGAGTGACCGATAATGACATATTGACAGCCTGCATCTTTGAGCATCGGCGGGGAGACTTCGCCAGTGAAAGCTCCTTTTTCTTCCCAGAAAATGTTTTGGGCGCCAAGCTGGACAGTGCTTCCTTCAATTACTTTTTTCACTTCACTCAGCATAGTATAGGGAGGAATTACAACAAGCTCTGCATCCGTCAGTTGAGGACTTTCCTCTTTGAGAGCTTTAACCATTTCCACAGCTTCAGGAATGGTCTTATGCATTTTCCAGTTTCCCGCGATGAAAGGTTTTTCGTTACTTATTGTCATTTTATTTCTCCGATAATGCTTCGATACCGGGAAGGGTTTCGTTTGCCATAAATTCCAATGAAGCACCCCCTCCGGTTGAAATATGGGATATTTTCTCACTCACTCCTGCTTTGTAGACAGCTGCTACTGAATCTCCCCCTCCCACGATTGAAAGGGCTGCAGAGTTGGCTACTGCCTCAGCTATTTTCATGGTTCCCTGGGAGAATTTATCGATTTCAAACACTCCCATTGGACCGTTCCAGAAGATCGTTTTTGCCCTGGCTATGATTTCTGAATATTTCTCGACAGTTTTTGGCCCGATATCAAGACCCATCAAATTTGAAGGAATAGGTGGAGAGTCCACTATTTTAACCTCTGTGTTGGGATCCTTTTCAGCGGCGACAAGATGATCCGAAGGAAGATAAAAATTCACTTTTTCCTCTTGGGCTCTGTCTAATAGGAGCCGGGCGAGCTCTATTTTATCTTCCTCGACAAGGGAGCGACCGACTTCATATCCCTGGGCTTTGAAAAATGTGTAAGCCATAGCGCCGCCGATAAGAATACTGTCAGCTTTGTTTAAAAGGTTCTCTATGACCGGAATCTTATCAGAGACTTTTGCGCCCCCGAGAATGGCTACATATGGTTTTGGGGGAGAATGAACGGCTTTACTCAGATAATCAACTTCTTTTTTGAGGAGAAAACCAGCTGCTACTTTTTCAACATACTGGGCAATGCCGACAACTGAGGCATGGGATCGGTGCGAGGCACCAAAAGCATCGTTGACATAATAGTTGACTTCTTGAGCCAAAAGTTGAGCAAAAGAAGAATCATTAGCTGTCTCTCCTTTATGAAACCGCAGGTTTTCCAGAAGAAGAGTCTGGTCTTCCTTGAGTTCTCTCTTTAGTTTTAGGACTTCCTCCCCGATAACGTCAGGGGCAAGAATGACATTCTGAGGAATGAGCTCGGAAAGCCTTTCTGCCACAGGCCTAAGGCTGAATTCAGGAATATATTCTCCTTTGGGACGTCCCAAATGGGAAGCGATAACCACTTTTGCCTTTTGCTCGAGAAGGTAATTTATTGTGGGAAGAGCGGCCTTTATCCGTGAATCATCTCTTATTTTGCATTCTTCATCCAGAGGAACGTTGAAGTCAACCCGGAGGAAAACCATTTTTCCCTCGAGATCTAAGTCTTTGGGAGTGAGCATGCCCTTTTAGCGGGAAATGTACTTGATCAAGTCTATCATGCGGCAGGAATATCCCCATTCGTTGTCATACCAGGCAAGAACTTTCACCAGATTATCATCTATAATCCTGGTGAAAAGCCCGTCTACTATGCCAGAGTGAGGATTGGTCATAAAATCAACAGAGACAAGAGGCTCCTCAGTGTAATCGAGAATTCCCTTCAACTTGCCTTCGGAAGCTTTCTTGAAGGATTCGTTGACTTCATCTGCACTGGCATTTTTCTTTAAGAGTGCGACTAAATCAACGAGAGAGACATTCGGAGTGGGAACCCTTATGGCTATGCCGTCTATTTTCCCATCGAGTTCAGGAATAACAAGTCCTACAGCCTTAGCAGCTCCGGTTGTAGTCGGAATTTGAGAGACAGCTGCTGCCCGGGCTCGACGAAGGTCTTTATGGGGTGTGTCGAGTAATCTCTGGTCGCTTGTGTAGGCATGGATTGTAGTCATGAAGGCTTTTTCAATCCCAAACTCCTGATGGAGAACTTTTACTACAGGGGCCAGGCAATTGGTAGTGCAGGAGGCGTTGGAGATGATGTGGTGTTTGTCTGGATCGTATGTTTCTTCATTGACTCCCAGGACAAGAGTAATGTCAGGCTCTATGGCCGGGGCAGAAATAATAACCTTCTCAGCGCCACCTTTTTCGATATGCTTGATCGTATCCTGTCTTTTCCTGAATAAGCCCGTGGATTCAATGACGATGGAAATCCCCAGTTCTTTCCAAGGAAGATTGCCCGGGTCTTTCTCAGAAAGAACTTTAATTGTTTTATCATTAGCTATTATTGCGTTTTCTGAGGATTTAATATCTGCCTCTAGAATCCCGAGTACAGAATCGTACTTGAGCAGATGAGCCAGAGTTTTAGAATCAGTGATATCGTTTACAGCCACGATATCAATGTCGGGATCCTGGTAAGAGGCGCGGAAAAAATTTCTTCCAATACGTCCGAATCCATTTATTCCAATCTTAAAACTCATATGAAACCTCCTCTTATATATCTGTTTCTTTATTAACACAAAAACAGGTTTAAATCAATAAATGCAGTGACATTGTGATTTCTTTCTGATAGCTTAAAATAATATGAAAACATACATACTAGTAAGAAAAAGGGGCAGAAAAAGGGGACAGGTCTTTATGCTCAATAATTAGGTAACACTTTCGGTTATGAAATAGAAGATAGAAGAGTCATTGCGAGCGACTGAAGGGAGCGCGGCAATCTCAATGAAAAAGGTTGAGATTGCCGCGTCGCTACGCTCCTCGCAATGACGTTATAAAACTGTTACCGAATTATTGAGCAAGTACAACAGGCTACTTTTTTCGCTTAAGGAATTAGGGATGGTTGTTTTTTGTAGGGGCTTGATTCATCAAGCCCACCTGTTTTCAAATAAAAGGTAAAAAATTCAAGTTTTAAAAGTCTAACCCCATGTGGTAAAATTCGCTGTAAATAAAGATGAGTCTTTAAAAAGTACCATCAAAGGAGTGCCCATGAAAGTCCTTACTTCGACCCAGATGAGAGAAATTGACCGGACAGCTATCGAGGAAATCGGAATATTGGGCACTACCCTAATGGAAAATGCTGGCAAGCAAATCTTCAAAAAACTTAGAGAAAAGTTTCCAGAGTTGAGTAAGGAAAAAATCGTCATCGTGGCCGGTAAAGGAAACAACGGCGGCGATGGTTTTGTTGTAGCGCGCCATCTCTATAACCACGGAGCCGAACCATATGTCCTGCTTCTAGCTTCCAAAGGAGAAGTGAGGGGAGATGCAGCCGTAAATTTAAAAATGGCCGAGAAAATAGGGATAAAGATTAGCGAGGTCTGTTCTCTTAAGGATTGGAAACTCCAGAAAGAAAAGGTTTCTCAGTCGTCTGTGCTCGTTGATGCTATCTTTGGGACTGGTCTCATCAAGCCTGCGCAGGGACTCTACGCCGCAGTTATCGAAGGTATTAACAAATCAAAAGCTTTTAAAATAGCCGTGGATATTCCTTCCGGTCTTTCCTCGGATACGTTTCAAATCATCGGTCCCTGTGTGAGGGCAGATTTGACTGTGACCTTAGCTGCTCCTAAAGTGGCCCATATCTTTCCGCCTGCAGAAGAATATGTCGGTGAGCTGGTGGTTGCTGATATAAGCGTGCCTTCATTCCTGTTCGATGATGAAAATCTCAAGCTCGAACTAGTCGAGAAAAAAACTGTTCTGCCTTATTTTAAGAGGCGAAGTAAGGATACGCATAAAGGGACTTACGGTCATCTTTTCATTCTTTCCGGCTCTCTGGGGAAAACAGGTGCCGCTGCTATGGCTGGAAAAGCAGCTTTAAAGATGGGAGCAGGCTTGGTGACCGTAGGAACTCCAGAAAGCTGCCTTCCCATTGTGGCTCGCTCCATGGATGAATTGATGACAGAGCCTTTACCAGAAACACCAGAGAAGACCCTCTCTCATGAAGCTCTAAAAAAGGTGCTGAGTCTTCTTAAAGGGAAGGATGCCCTCATGATAGGACCAGGGATTTCCACGCACAAATCCACCTCCGAGCTTGTCATCTCCCTAATGCCTAAGATTAACGTGCCTGCAGTCGTGGATGCAGATGCTCTGAACATACTGGCTTCGAAGCCGGAAATAATAAAATCTTTGCGCCAGCCTGTGGTACTCACTCCCCATCCAGGTGAGTTTGCCCGGCTCCTCAATCTTTCTACCCGGGAAGTGGTGGAGAGGAAATTGGAACTTGCACCTCAATTTGCCGAAGAATATGGAGTTTATCTTGTGCTTAAAGCCTACAGAACTATCACAGCTACTCCTGACGGGAGAGTCTTTGTTAATCCCACCGGAAATCCTGGGATGGCCACTGCAGGCTCAGGCGATGTTCTGAGTGGAATGATTGCTTCTATGATCGTTCAGGAGAAAAATCTGCTTGAGGCAATTCTGGCTGCTGTTTATGTTCACGGCTTAAGCGGAGACATTGGAGCTGAAAAGCTTGGAGAGAAAGCCTTGACTGCTGGCGATATCATCCGTTACCTTCCATCAGGGCTCAGACTGTTAGAGCGCGAGTAATTAGTATTTGGCAGTGATGGAGGACAAAAGCCCATAAGAAACCAAAAAATGAATAAAAATGGGGCCTGGCCCCATTTTTCTTGATGGCCCCATTTTTCTTGAAGAGAAAATGAAGATAAGCACGTGTCAGAAAAAGGAAAAAGAGTATCAAACTTTCTCTGGAAGAGAAACCTTTCTCTTAGCCAAGAAGCTTGCCAAGGATTTCAAAGGTCAGGAAGTAGTGCTCTTAATAGGGGAACTGGGAGCTGGGAAAACTGTTTTTGCCAAAGGAATAGCTGCTGGCTTGGGAATGAAGGATGTTCATCAAGTCTGCAGCCCTTCTTACACACTTATTAACATCTATAAGGCAAAATATCCAATCTTTCATATAGACCTTTATCGGCTCGGGAAAAACGCAGAAATACTGGATCTTGGGTGGGAAGATTATCTCGGTCAAGGAATTATCGTTGTGGAGTGGGCCGAGAAGATAAAATTCAATTTAGATGCTATTCACGTGACCTTGCATATGGGGAAAAAAAACGAGCGGAAAATAATAGTCTGTTATTGATTCTTTGTACTTGCGGGCTTGATAAATCAAGCCCCTACAACAAATAATAATCATGGTGGGTTTGATGGATCAAGCTCCTTCAATTCTTTTATATTTACATAAGGTGGGCTTGATAAATCAAGCCCCTACAAAAACCACGTGTGGGTTTAATAAATCAAATCACGACGTAGATTTACCCTTTTAATTTGAAATAAAATTGAAATAAGTGAACAGTTTAGGTATAAATGCTAA
>Ga0307380_10011527_pt1 | contig 11069 bp, 9 predicted proteins | sample UN3MG_FD_202239 | JGI IMG/M metagenome (GOLD analysis project Ga0307380, IMG submission 202239) | Soil microbial communities from Risofladan, Vaasa, Finland - UN-3 | ecosystem: Environmental > Terrestrial > Soil > Coastal area > Acid sulfate soil | place: Finland: Risofladan, Vaasa | collected... | reverse complement strand
GGTGCGCACCTCGAAGACCCCCGGATCGGGGAACTTGGCGTCAATGGCCAGACACGACTTCTTGGGGTTGTTCTCCTGAAAGTGATGCAGAGAACACGCCAGCTGACATAACCTACACCCTGTGCACTTGGAGCTATCGGCCGTCAGATGCATTGCCACCTCCCTTGGCTATGTGTCTCATATGCTGTGTCGCAGCGTCAAGGATACGCAAGCGAGGGGGAAATGTCAAGGCCACTGCCCCTCCGAGCCTGGAGTGCATGCACAGTCAAGTAGCCGCTGGGCGCACCACCGAAAGGCGGCAGGCCCAATCCCGCTGGCTGTGAAGCGACCGCCGCATGGCCAGCTCACCAGACTCACTACGGGAGCTCTGACCGGTCCCAGGGGCGATGCTATGGTCCCCCAGATTACCGTGCAGAGACATCCAGTTGATCGTGCCGTCCGAGCCTCAGATCATCGGTGCGCTTGGGGCTGCCCTGCTGGCTATGGAAGACCTTGAGAGCACGTCTGCATAGCCCGTGCCACACCCCTACACCATGGTGAAGAGGAGCCAACCCCCCAGGCTGGCAAACAGGACCACCGTCAGCGCCTTCACCAGCGCCGCGTGGCGACGTATGAACCCCGCCAACTGCAGAGAAGTCGTGCCGTAGTACACGAGGAGAAAGATGACCACCAGCGGCACGATGAACATCAGGTTGTACAGGACGAGGTACACGAAGGCGTTGGCCCGCAGCTCCGGCACCCCGGTGACGAAGATGATCGTGGGTAGGTAAACCTGCCCCGTGCAAATCAGCTCCAGGAGCGAGACCAGGAAGCCCGTGACAAAGGCCGCCCACACGAAGTTCCTGACATTGGCGCCCTCTCGAATCGCCCGGCGTACGCGCCTGCGCAGGAAATCGGGAAGTCTCAAAGCCATCTCCTCGTGCTTGCCCTTCCTGATTTTGTACAGATCATAGAGCGCGAGTACCGCCAGCACGAGGCAGAACACTCCGGTGCCCAGGTAGACCACGCGGGACAGCGTCTGCACAACCCCCAGCGAATGGACGAAACCAAGGATCCCAGCGCCCACCAGCAGATAGGCCAGGAACACGGCTCCGGTGAAGGCGGCACCCACCAGCAGGATCTCCCGGCCCTTGCGTTCCATCGCCGCCAGGTAGGATACGAAGAAAATAATGGTGGTGAAGGCACAAGGGTTCAGTCCATCCAGCAGGCCCGCCCCCAGGATGGCCACGAAGGAGAAGGACTTGAAGCGCTGGATGATGCGGTTGATGGCCTCTGAGGATTCTTCCTCCAGACCCTCCCAGGGAGGGATGCAGCCTACCTGACTGTGCCTCCCAATCACCTCCTCGAGGCTTTCGACTGTTATCGCATCGCCCACAAGATACTCATCGTGTATGAACACGGCTGGCGTCAGTAGCCGCTGTTCAGGGGGCACGCCGGTTCGCTCGGACATGGCGTCGTTCAAAGGGGCACAGATGTTGATATCGAATCGCCTGATCTCGAGGTTGGAATACTTCTGCTCCAGGTACGAAAGATCGTATGAGACCCGATCGCACTCCGAGCAGCCCGGGCTGTGGAAGTAGGCGATGTATACTGGAGCAGCGAGCTCGCCGCCGACGACTTCGCAGACGTCCCCCTCATGAGGTGCCGTCGGATCCTCACAGAACGGGTCAGTGACACCTCCTGCGGTGACAACTGGAGGCACGGCGGGCTGATCATCGGTGGGGAAATCGCTGCCACCGGCGGCCAGCAACTCATCCACCCGCGTCTGGAGCTGGTCCCTTATCTCCTCCTCCCCGACCAGAGCGGTATCCCCGATGAAGACCTGGGGTATGGCCAAACCGGAGACCCCATACTCCTTCTCCAGCCGCACCATCAGCTCGTAGTTCTCCATGGCGCCGATGTCGAAGATCCTGAGCTCAATGCGGTCTCCGTACTCCGCCTTGAGAGGAGCGAGCACTTCCTCTCTCACCGCCTGGCAGTGCTCGCACTCCTGGGCTTCGAACACGAAGAACCGCGCCACGGGCTCCTGAGCCAAAACAACCCCGGTTGGCCACGAGAGCAAGACCATGCTCAAACAAAGCAGTACAGGTGCCAATCTCTTGGGCATTCGTCCCTTCCACGAAACGTACGTCCGATCCATCCAGGTGGCTAGTATAAGCCTGCGCACACCGCAGTGTCAAGCATGCTACCTTGGCGCCTCGGGATGTGCGTCCGCTTTCGGAAATGGCCTGTCGAATACGACCCTCGCCTTGGACAAGCGGACGGCTGGTTCCACGCCTCAGCCTTTGTCATGCAGGGAGGGCGGTGCTATAATCGCCGCGTCACTTCATCCCAGGAGTCTATGAATGATCGAACCCAGAATGATCGATGAACTCAAGGAGATCGTCGGAGAGGAGAACGTCTTCACCTCACCCGAGGAGTTGCTCTGCTATTCCTACGACAGCACGGTGTTGCAGCACCTCCCCGAGATCGTGGTCCTTCCGAGAACCGCTGCAGAAGTGGCGGCCGTGGTCAAACTGGCCAGCCGCGACAAGCTGCCCATCGTCCCTCGAGGAGCGGGCACGAACCTGGCAGGAGGCACGATACCCATCCAGGGAGGGATCGTGATCAGCGTCACCAGGATGACCGACATCCTGGAGATCGACACGGTCAACATGGTGGCCGTGGTCCAACCGGGTGTGGTCACCGGCAAGTTACAGGCCGAGGTGGCCAAGCAGGGCCTCTACTATCCACCCGATCCCGCCAGCCTGAAGGTCACCACCATCGGCGGCAACGCGGGCATGAATGCGGGAGGCCCCCATGCCCTCAAGTACGGCGTCACCAGCGACTACGTGATGGGGCTGGAGGTGGTCCTGCCCTCTGGTGAACTGATTCGCACCGGCGGCAAGGCCATCAAGAACGTCACCGGCTACAACCTGACCCAGCTCTTCGTGGGCTCTGAGGGCACACTGGGGGTCATCACAGAGATCACGCTGCGCCTGATCCCTCAGCCGGAAAGCAGCGGCAGCGTGCTGGCCGCCTTCGCCGACCTGGACGATGCGGCTACCCTGGTCAACAGAATCCTCCACGCTGGCGTCACCCCTGCCGTGATCGAGATCATGGACCAGATGACCGTCCACACCGTGGATGACTACTTGCAGAGCGGCCTTCCGCGCGACGCGGCAGCTCTGCTGCTCATTCAGGTGGACGGCGTCCAGGCCGCCGTGGACCAGGAGTTGCAGGTGATCTCCCAGTTGTGCCGCGAGAACCGCGCCACCATGGTCGAGCTAGCCACCACCCCTGACGAAGAAGAAGTCTTGTGGAAGGCAAGACAGTCCATCTCACCCTCCCTGACCCGGGTGCGGCCCAACAAGCTGGGCGAGGACATCTCGGTACCGCGGGAAGCCATCCCCCAAGTGGTGCGGCGCATCCAGGAGATCGCCCGCCAGCGCGACCTGCCCATCGTCATCTTCGGCCACATCAGCGACGGCAACCTGCATCCTAACATCCTCTTCGACCAGTCCGACCCTGAGGAGATGGAGCGGGTTGAGGCTGCATCCGGCGATATCTTTGAGGTGGCAACCTCCGTGGGAGGGACCCTTTCGGGCGAGCACGGCATTGGCCTGCTGAAGCAGAAGTACCTGCACCTGGACCTCCCGGAAGGGACGGTGCAGGTCATGCGCACCATCAAGCGAGCTCTGGACCCCGACAACATCATGAACCCGGGCAAGATCTTCCCTGACGACTAGCGCCCCCAGACGGGTTGGCTTGGCTGTCCAGGAGTTATCCTATGATCCCCAACCAGTGGTACGCCGTTCTCGAGTCCAAGGAGGTCCCCAGCAATAAGCCGGTGGGCGTGATCCGTTTGGGAGAGAAGCTGGTCTTCTGGCGCGACTCTCGGGGCCAGGTGGTCTGCCAGCGGGACAAGTGCGCCCATCGCGGCGCTGCTCCGAGCGCAGGCAAGGTCGTGGGCAACTGCATCGAATGCCCTTTCCACGGGCTACAGTACGATTCAACCGGCCGCTGCCAACTCATTCCCGCCAACGGCCAGGTCACACCCGTGCCCGAGCGCTTCCAGGTTCACACCTACCCCACCCGAGAGGCTCACAGCTTCATCTGGTTATGGTGGGGAGAAACGCGAGAGGACCTGCCGCCCCTGCCCTGGTTCGACGACCTCGACGACGACTTTCCTTACGCCACCTTCAAGGACCACTGGACCGTGCACTACTCGAGGGCCATTGAGAACCAACTCGATGTGGCACACCTGCCCTTCGTGCACTACAACACTATCGGGCGCGGGGGGCGCACGTTGATCGATGGCCCGGTAACGAAGCTGGAAAACGACAGGCTGTTGGTCTGGGTCTACAACCGCGTAGACGACGCTAGCGCTCCCCGCAAGCCTCAGGACATCCCAGAGCCGCAGACCCCCGCCCTGCTCCATTTCCACTTTCCCAACCTCTGGCAGAACCGGCTGGGGGATAACATGCGGGTCACGCTTGCCTTCGTCCCCGTGGATGAAGAGAACACCAAGCTCTACCTGCGCTTCTACGGGCGCTTCGTTCGCGTTCCCGCACTGGACAGGCTCTTCTGCAAGCTGAGCAACCTGGGCAACAGGATCATCCTGGGACAGGACAAGCGGGTGGTGCTCACGCAGCAGCCCAAGAAAACGGCCCTGGCCATGGGGGAGAAGCTGTTCCAGGCTGACCGACCGATCGTGCTCTACCGGCAGCGGCGCGAGCAGCTGATCGGGGGCGCACGAAGCCAAAACGGGTAGACCGCTCAACCGCGGGCACCGTTCATGCTCTACAACGGTGGTCTCAAGAGCATCCCGCCGGCGCACCGGCTGCGGCAACCAGAGAGTAGGAGCACTTGGCCACGGCCTCGATTTGGGCACCCCCCATAGCAGAGTGGTACGCGGAGGGACGGCCTTCTCGGGGCGAGGCCGACAAAACCGACAGTGCGCTATGTGGCGCCCCATATGGGTCCAGCGCTGCCATAACCTGGGCGAACGCCACTGCGCGACCGGCACGTCAGGCGTGCGCGCCAGCCTTGGTACCCTCCCTACCCTTCGCCTGCGGCGTCAACGACCTGCACACCTTCCGCTCGCGTTCCCTTCTCTCCCTCTGCGATGTCGAACTCCACGCGCATCCCAGGCGACAAGCCAGACAAACCACCGCAATCCGAAATGTGAAAGAAGAGATCATCGCCCTGGTCGGCCGCAATGAACCCGTACCCCTTGGCATCGAAGTACTTGCTCACCGTACCGCAAGGCCTTCTGTCTTCACTAGTCGTCGCCTCAGCCTCTGGATGCTCGGCTAGGAGTGCGGCAAGCTGGTAGCCTCGGCGAGAACCAACCTTGGGCTTGTCCAATCGGCTGCGCCCTACAAAGCACTGTCAGACCGTTTCGGTCTTCTCACAAGGGTGTGGATGCAGCTGAACCGGTGAGCGACCGGGCCGTCGCGCACACCGCAGCCGTACCGGTGAGTGGGCAGAAACCCCTTCCACTCACGGCTGGGGTTTCATGGCAAGGGCTCTCTGCACCATCTGCTGGAGCTTTTCGCCGAAGCCCTGGTCGAGGATCTCCTCCGCAGAATCCAGATACTTCACCCATGTCTGACCCGAGATGTCGCTGGGTGGTTCCCGGCTATCATTCTCCCTCAGCGGGAGTACGCGGACTCCCCACGTCAATGCCACACCGAGTTCTATCATGACATTGGGATTCCGATCCGACACCTCGAACACTGCAATATCAGAGCCTATGATACTTCTCGCAATGGTGTTGAAAAGGTGCTCTCCGTATCCAGCGGATAACCTCTCGAAAACCAAGCGGATCTCGCTCCCGCGATGAGAAGAGTTGTAGGTGTTGACGACATCCTCAAAGCGCCCAGCGATGTTGCCCGCTAGGGCCTCGGTCTCATAATACTGCGATTCGAATTGTACGCCGAGCACGACGTACAGCGTCCGGCCGTCCCCGTGACGGAGGGTCACGAACTCCCAGTCGTCCTCAGTGAACCCATACGGAGAGCCCACAGGGTTGACAGGCCTCTCTGGCAATGCTGTCTGTTGCCTTCCGGCGGCCTCAGAGCGCTCACGCTCAAGCTCATGATACAGGAATCTTCCCCGAGAGCCCACATAGACCTCGCCGAATGTGTATGGTGCCGTGCCCAGGAACCGCAGTACTTCCAGGGCTCCCAGGTCCTCCAGGTATTCGACAGCATCGTTGATCTCCTCCGGTGCGAGATCGGTCAACTCAGCGATCTGGTCGCCTCTGACCCCTCGTAGTTCACCCTCGACCAGCAGAGCTAGCACCGTGCATGCATTCGCTGCGATGGGGTTCACACCACAAACTCCTCTCCGTCTCCAGGCACGAGTCCTGCTAGGGTGTGCTCACGTAACCGCTGCGCGCCGACAGTGAACCCTCGAACGTCCACCCAACCAGTCACCTCGTGGTCGTTCGCGATCCACAGGAAGCAGCTCACGATGGTTGCTATTTCAGAATGCCGCCCTTGCGCAGCAATTCCTCGACCAAATGGCGGAACTTGGGCTGTGTCAGTTCCAGGTCCTTGCGGCGGCAGGTGTGAAACGGATTGTGCGCTGACAGGTTGCCTTTCTCGCGGAAGATGCTGAAGTACTCCTTCGCGTTGCGCGTAAAATCAAGAGTCGAATCCTGCGCTGCAATCTCAATCATGTCCGATAATTGCACATAGCTACCATCCGTGGAACGAATCTTGTGCACCACATTGTGCTGCTTGAAGGTCAGGATCAGTAGCATTTCCATCAAACGGCGCATCAGGACCGCACATCCGTCATACACGCCGAAGAAGAAGGATTGGTTAATCTGGTCGGCTATCCGCTCTACGTTCTGCCTGGTGCCCTTGTAAAGGTCGAAAGGCAGAATATCGTCAGTGAAATCGTCAGCTGCCGTCGGGCCGGCCGGTCTGCGCACACTCCTCGGCAAGCTGGCGACGAACTGTTTTGATCTCTTGTGCGCGTCTCGCCAATCGCTACTCATTGGGCAGCAAGTACTTCTTCATATTCTTGAAGATGGTCTCGATCTTCTCCTCAGACATATCCGCGGCGATGTGTATCGCGATATTGAGCTGGAGCCCTCGCTCAATCTCGACTCCGGCGCGCCCAGGACGCTGCTCTCCAGGTTTCTCGGCTGCGGCGGGCTCACCGTGCGCAGGCACAGCTACTCCAATCGCTCGGAGCTGTGCGACTGGCTTGTCCCTCGCCATCTCACGCGGCACCACCCTCTCTGCCCCCTCTATCTCCTGCACGATCTGCCAGTCCCTGGCATCCTGCAGGATTCGCGAGTAGACCGCCTTCACTTGTCCGCCAGGCACTGCGCAATCGCGCTTCAGGAAGTCATGCCCGGCTTGCTCGGACGGCACCTTGGCGTTCTTATACTGCTCGTGGAACTCGGCAAACAGCTCACGCGAGAACAGCGCCTCATATGCCGCATCGAGCTCGTCATCCACAATCCTTCTGCCAAGATCCAGCAACTCGATGGCGTCGGCGCGGTAGGAACCGCGAGTGAGGCCGTAGCCTCCTGAGGCCGTCAGCAGGTCTCGGAAAGGTCGCCCCTCAGGTTCTCGCGCCAGTTCCTTGGCGATGGTTAGCCTCACCATCGGCTGGCCGCCCCCCCTCTCCACGATAGTTCTGGCGATGATGGTTGCCTCTCTCAGTGACTTGGGCGGGTAGTAGCTCTTCGGCATTGTCTTTCCTCCTCCGTTCGATTCACCCCGTGGATATGGGCGTGTCCGCGCCTCGTGCCAGAGCAATTGTACACGCGCCTCTCACACTGCGCAACCACGTCGGCGTGCTGTTTACATGAAAGTAGACCTTTGCCTACGGCGTGCGTACAGCCCTATAATGACATCCTGACAACATGAGTAGCCCCATTGCACGCCGAATGGACCCTATCCTACCCCGCGTAATCAAACCCGCCCGCTACACCGGGGGGGAATGGAATAGCGTCGTCAAGGGCTGGGAGAAGACCCACATCAAGTTCGCCCTGGCCTATCCCGACGTCTACGAAGTGGGGATGTCCAACTTGGCCTTGATGATCCTCTACGACATCCTCAACCAGCAAGAGGACGCCCTGGCCGAGCGCGTCTACACCCCTTGGATGGACATGGAGCAGGCCATGCGGGCCACCGGCATCCCCCTCTACAGCCTCGAGACCCGGCACGCGCTCCACGAGTTCGATATCGTCGGCTTTACCCTGCCCTACGAACTGAACTACACCAACGTGCTCACTATGCTGGACCTGGGGGGTATCCCTCTCCTGGCCAGCGAGCGGAACGACAGCCATCCCCTCATTCTCGGCGGGGGCAGCGGCACCTACAACCCGGAGCCCGTGGCAGACTTCTTCGATCTCTTCGTCGTGGGCGAGGGAGAAGAGGTCACGCTGGAGCTACTGGAACTGTATCGCGAGTGTGGCAAGAACAAGAATCAGTACCTCGTGCGGGCCGCAGAGATTGATGGGGTGTATGTCCCCATCCTCTACGAAGTCACCTACAACGAGGACGGAACGGTACGCGAGGTATCGCCAATCCATAGGAGCGCCACGGCGACGATCACCAAGCGCATCGTGGACTCTCTTCCCCCTGCGCCAACGAACGTCGTGGTGCCCTTCGTCCAGGCAGTGCACGACCGCGCCACCATTGAGATCCAGAGAGGCTGCACCCAGGGCTGCCGCTTCTGCCAGGCGGGGATGATCTACCGCCCTCTACGGGAGCGGCCTCCGGAGGAGATACTAGCCACAGCAGACAAACTTCTGGCGGCCACGGGCTACGAGGAGCTGGCCCTGGTCTCCCTCAGTTCCTGCAACTACACGGGCATCGAGGAGTTGGTGGAGCAGCTCCTGGCCCGTCACGGCCCCACCTACACCTCTATCTCCCTGCCCAGCCTGCGCATGGACTCCTTCTCCCTCCGACTCGCTGAGATGTTCCAGGGGCGCAGGAAGACCGGGCTGACCTTCGCCCCTGAGGCAGGCAGCGAGCGCCTGAGAAGAGTGATCAACAAGAACATCAACCACGACGACATCCTGAACACGGCCGAGTCTGCCTACAACAGTGGCTGGCACCGCATCAAGCTGTACTTCATGATCGGGCTGCCCACCGAGACCGTGGAGGACGTGGAGGCCATCGCCGCCCTGGTCAACGAGCTGCGCGCTGTCGGTCGCCGGGCGCGGGGAAAGAAAGCCGAACTGAACGTCAGCGTGGCTACCTTGATCCCCAAGCCCCATACCCCCTTCCAGTGGATACCCCTGGAAGACAGGGCATCTTTGGACGAGAAACACCATCTCCTGCGAAACCAAGTCAGGGGACGAGGTCTGAAACTGAGCTGGAACGACCCGCAGACCAGCGTCCTGGAGGCGGCAATATCGCGGGGAGATCGCCGCCTGGGTAAGGTGATTCTGCACGCCTGGCGTGCCGGAGCCAGGTTCGACGCCTGGAGCGAGGCCCTGGACACCCAACGTTGGTGGCAGGCCTTCTCCGCTCAAGGGCTGGACCCCGCCTTCTACGCCCGCAGGGAGCGCCCGCTGGATGAGGTTCTGCCCTGGGATCACATCAGCGCAGGGGTCAGCAAAGAGTACCTCGTGGCCGAGTTTCGACGGAGCCTGGCAGAGGAAGCCACCCTCGATTGCCGTGAGGGTCTATGCCGGACCTGCGGCATCCTGGAGACCTTCCACAGAGATCCTGAGGCCATGCAGCAAGGACTGTGGGGCTGCGTCGGCGTTCAACAGAGCGCACAATAGCACTGCCGCCCGAAAGGACCGCACCCTTTGAGACCCAAGATGGAGCGTACGCAACGCCTCAGGGTGACCTTCGCCAAGGGAGAAGAGGTCAAGTACATCTCCCACCTCGACCTGATGCGCCTCTGGGAGAGGGCACTGCGCCGGGCTGGCGTGCCCCTGGTGTACTCCAAAGGGTACAACCCCCGGCCCAAGATCTCGCTCGCCGCGCCCCTGGCGGTGGGCATCACCGGCCAGAGAGAGATCATGGACGTGTTTCTCGAGAGACCTCTGGCTCCTCTGGACTTCGCCACCGCCGTCAAGCGACAGCTCCCTGCCGGCATCACTCTCATCGAAGTGCAGGAGGTGTACGTCACCCTGCCTGCCCTCCAGACGCTGGTGCGATCTACCCAGTACCTGGCCACGGTTGATACCAGCGAGGAGACCACCGACGTCGAGGTCCGAGTCGCCTCTCTGCTGCGCGCCGAGCACTTGCGCCGTCGGCGGCGCGATAAGGAGTACGACCTGCGCCCACTGATTGAAGAGCTGCGGTTGGAGGCAACAGACGAGAACCAGTGCACTTTGGGGATGAAACTGCGAGCTGGCGAAGGGGGCACGGGCCGCCCAGACGAGGTTCTGGCCGAACTAGGCCTGACCGATCAGGTAAAACGAATCACGCGCACCCAGCTCCACTTCGCGCCGGCGGGAGAACCGTAAACGCCACGTTCCGCCCCCCAACGCGGGCAGTGACCACACTGCCGGCGTTGAGCGAGGGGTCCCAGTCAGCCTAGCCAGGGTACAGCACCTGCTCTAGTTCTCTCAGCCTCTGCACGCCCTTGATCTCGTACGGGAACAGAGGCACCTCGATGATCTCCCTGTCGTCCCCGTACTCATCGCGCAGCATCTGGATGTACGGGCGCTGCATCTCCATCCTCTGGCGGTTGAAGTCGCTGTCGGGGTTCTGGATCACATTATTGACCAGTATGTACCGGATATCCAGTCCAAAGCGCTGGAACTCCTTCACCAGCCTCTTGGCCTGATAGACGCCAAGGCCCTCGGGGATGGTCACCAGGACGAACTCGGTGTTCGTGGGATCCCTCATGAAGCTGGTCACTTCCTCAGCCAGGGCCTTCCAGCTCTCGATGAGCTCGAGGAAGGGCACCTTCTTCAGCTTGAGGGCATCCCTGACCCTCATGTACACCCTGGGCGCCGTTCGCAGGTGCTCCACGAACTTGTACGGCAGCTCCAGGAGCCTCAGCGTGTCCCCCGCCGGAGCGGTGTCCCAGACGATCAGCTCATAGGAACCATCCTTGACCCGCTCCAGCACGTAGTCCAGCATGAACTCCTC
>Ga0307380_10011525_pt1 | contig 11070 bp, 10 predicted proteins | sample UN3MG_FD_202239 | JGI IMG/M metagenome (GOLD analysis project Ga0307380, IMG submission 202239) | Soil microbial communities from Risofladan, Vaasa, Finland - UN-3 | ecosystem: Environmental > Terrestrial > Soil > Coastal area > Acid sulfate soil | place: Finland: Risofladan, Vaasa | collected... | reverse complement strand
CACGGCGATGAGGTGTTTCGGTATCGGGGTGTGCCTGGTTCTGTTATGTAGCTGTCTGAGTTTCGATATTGGCGACTGGCCGAGTGGCTTTGCCTACCCTCACAACAGCCCGGCGGCCAACTGGTGCGGTTCCATCGGGGGTTTCTGTGCGTACTACTTGCTCTATTACATCGGTCCGGGCGTGTTCATCGTCCTGATCTCGGCGGTATATTTTTGGGCGGCGCGCCTCGCACAGCGGCCCATAAATCAGCCCGTTCTACGGGCCGTCGGACTGGCGCTGGTCGCCGTGGCGTCATCGATCACTTTCCAGTATCTCTGGCCCCATTGGATGTTTTCTTTTCCGTCCGGTTCCGGCGGCGTCCTCGGCGTTGGAGCCGCACAGCTCCTGCGAAGCCATTTCGCCGCACTGGGTACGTTCATATTGGTGGCGGCGCTCTGGGCGGTTGGAGCTGTTTTGCTGGCAGACGGTCTTATTGTGATGATACTGCGCGTCTTTGCTTTCGGGGCGTGCAAGTTCGTCGGCATTGCGCTTCCGGCGTGGGCGGCGGCAAAGCAACATTCACAGGTACTCAACGAAATATGGCGTGAATTGAGCGCCAGGCAAAAGCCCTTGGCGCCAGCGCTTGAGGCGCCGAAGCCGCGGGTCGTGGCCGAACCTGTCGCCGCCAAGCCGGAAAGCGACCTGCCCAGGCGGCTGGACAACATCCCGGTAAGAGCGCCAGCCACCGCCGGACCCGAGAAACCAATGCGCCCGGAGAGCAGGGTGACCAAATCTCCTGCCCCGCCCCCGTACGAGAACTACCAGCTTCCGCCGATGGATTTGTTGGCGGAGCCGGAGTATGGCTATTCGGCGGTGCAGGAGAAAATCGTCAAGGCAAAGGCCACGGCCCTGGAAAAACTGCTCTCGGAGTTCAATGTCCACGCGCGCGTCGTCGCCGCCGACACCGGGCCGGTTGTCACCATGTTCGAGCTTGAGCTGGCCGCCGGTGTAAAGGTCAGCCAGATAGCGTCCCTGGCCAACGATATGGCTCGCGCGCTGGGCGTCGGCGCCGTCCGCGTCGTGGCGCCGCTGCCGGGCAAGCACACCATCGGCATCGAAGTGCCGAACAGCGAGAAAGAAAGGGTTCGTATCAAGAACCTGATGCAGTTAGCGGGCGCCAAGCCGCAAAAGATGCATATCCCGCTGTACTTGGGCAAGGACTCCTCGGCCGAGGCGCTCGTTTCGGATTTGACCAAGATGCCGCACCTGCTCATTGCCGGCACGACCGGCTCGGGCAAGAGTGTGTGCATCAACAGCATCATCGTGAGCGTGCTGCTCACCAAGCGGCCGGACGAGGTCAAGATGATTCTGATCGACCCCAAGATGGTCGAGATGACGGCGTTTAATACGATCCCGCACCTGATGTGCCCGATTGTCACCGAGACGCAGATGGCCGTCCAGATTCTCGAATGGGCGACGGTCAAGATGGATGAGCGCTACGCCCTGCTGGCCGAGGCCCGGGTCAAGAACATCGCTGAGTTCAACACGCTGGACGCCGAAGAGATCATCAGGCGGTTCAACCCGAGCAGCGCCGACGAAGAGCAGAAGATACCGAAGAAGCTGCCTTATATCGTGATCATCATCGACGAGCTTGCGGATTTGATGATGACCGCCCCCAAGGAAATAGAAGCGTACATCGTTCGCCTGGCGCAGAAGAGCCGCGCGGTAGGCATTCACATCGTTTTGGCGACCCAGCGGCCCCAGGCGACGGTTGTCACCGGGCTGATCAAATCGAACATGCCGACGCGGATCGGTTTTCGCGTCGCGGCCAGGATGGACAGCCGCATCATTCTCGATCAGAACGGCGCCGAGACGCTGCTGGGCGAGGGGGACATGCTGTTCCTCAAGCCGGGCACGAGCGAGCTGATCCGCGCCCAGGGCACGTTTATGGATGAGGCCGAGATTAAGCGGATCGTCAAACACCTCAAGGAGGTCGCCGAGCCGCAATTCCATCCGGAGCTGACACAGCTCAAGAAAATCGATACCTCGGAGATGGCCCGGGACGAGCTGTTCGACGAAGCCGTTCGCATTGTCCTGGAGACCGGGCGAGGAAGTGTCTCGCTGCTTCAGCGAAGACTGAACGTCGGCTACGCCAGGGCCTCGAGGATCATCGAGATGATGGCCGCCTCCGGAATCCTCGGCGAATATAAGGGCAGCCAGGCCCGCGAGCTGATGATGACGCTGGAGGAGTACGAGCGGATCCGCGGGCAGATGGAGGCGGATGCCGAGGCGGGGTATCAGGACCTCGCCGAGACGGAGGGTTCGCCCGAGCCGGCTTACATCAGCGAGGGTCAGCAGGGCTACATTTCCACCGACAGCGACACTGACACCGACGATGAGTGAGGCCCTCCCTGCGAGCGGGCGCGCAGCAGCCGCAAGAAAACGGCAAAGTTGCGCATCCAGGCATTTTCTCCGCGAAATCGTCCACATTCGACAGCCCGCTTCCCATCTGGTAAACTCTCCCTGGTATGAACGAGGACCTGAAAGACAAAACGCTCGACGAGCTTGAGCAGACCGTCGTGGACCTGGGCCAGAAGAAGTACCTCGCGGGGTACATCTTTGATTTTATTCACGTGCAGGGCGCCTCCGAGGTTTCCCAAATCACTCCCTTGAGCAAGGCGTTTCGCGCGCAGCTTATTGAGCAAGGCTACCATATTTCCGGTCTTGAGCTCGCCAACAAGCTGACGGACAAAGACGGAACCATCAAATACGTCTTTGCGCTGGATACAGGCCGCATCGAAACGGTACTGCTCCATGACGGCGGGCGCAAGACGCTTTGCGTCTCCACCCAGGTCGGCTGCGCGATGGGCTGCCGCTTTTGCGCCACGGCGAAGATTCCCTTTCAGCAGAACCTGACCGCCGGGCAGATCGTCGATCAGGTCAACCTGGTTTGTAGTGTGCCCGTAAGGGCATCTCGTAGCACGGACAGCTTGCCCGTGATCCAGAATCATGGGCGGGACGCCCATGTTACTGAAACGCCTCACGGCGTTACTACAAACAGAATCAGCAACATCGTCTATATGGGCATGGGCGAGCCGCTGGCGAACTACGGGGCGGTCCTCAAGTCGCTGCGCATCCTGAACCATCCGAAGGGTAAGAACATCGGCATCCGGCACATCACCGTCAGCACGTGCGGCCTGGTACCGGCAATCAGAAGGCTTGCCGACGAAGACATGCTTCCCCGGCTGGCGATCTCGCTCAACGCCCCGACTGACGAGCTGCGGACGAGACTGATGCCGATTGGCGCAAAGTACCCCATAGCGGACCTGCTGGCGGCCGTGCGCTTTTACCAGAGCAGGACCCGCCAGCGCGTCACTTTTGAGTACGTCATGATAAGAGATATGAACGATTTGGCCGAGCACGCCAAGATGCTGCTCAAGCGGCTGGAAGGGATCTCGTACAATGTGAATCTCATCGAGCACAATCCGTTCCCAGGCTGTGAGTTCGCAGGCAGCAGCGGGGCGCGCATCAAGCAGTTTGCATCGATTCTCGACCGGGCGGGTATTGAGACGACGGTGCGTTTCAGAATGGGCCGGGGTATCAAGGCAGCCTGCGGCCAGCTCGGGGCTGGATGGCTGAACGAGCAGGGTGGACCGGCAGAATAATGAGACGTGAGACTACGATAATTACCGTGGGCCTGGCGCCGGCGTGGGACATCACCTGCCGGGGACGAAACCTTCGCTGGGGCGCTCATCAGTGCATCGAGCAGCAGACCATTTGTCCAGCGGGAAAGGCACTCAACGTCTCCAAGGCGCTGGCGTGGCTGGGGCGCGAAAGCATTACCGCCGGGCTGTGGGGACGCAGCGACCACCGGCAGATGCTGGCGGATGTGCGAAGCTCGTGGCCGTTGATAAAGGTTAAAATGACCGCGGTCGATGGCCATACGAGGCGGAACGTTACCGTCGTGGATACAGCCAACGGCAAAGAGATGCACCTTCGCAACAAGAATCCGTTGGTGTCGGTCAAAGCCCTGAAACAATTGCAGGCGGACCTGGAGAGGATCGTGCGAAGAGGCAGCCTTTGTGTTTTTGCCGGGACGATGCCCGAGGGCAGACCCCTGGATTGTGTTATCCGAATCATCAAATCCTGTGCGTCTCGCGGGGCAAAGATCGTGCTGGATACTTCAGGGCTGCCTCTTAGAAAGATCGTAGATACAGGCGCTGTCTGGCTGATAAAGCCCAACGTCGAGGAATTATGCGAGCTCTCAGGCCGCAAGATCAAAGACGAACCTGCGAGTTTGGCTGCCGCGGCGAGCAGGCTCCTCGATAGAGTTGAAATGATCCTGATCAGCCGGGGCGCCAAAGGAGGCCTGCTCGTGACTAAGCAGGGCATCTGGCAGGCCCGCTGCGTTGGCCGGGGAAGAGTCCTGTCAACCGTCGGGTGCGGCGATTATCTCTTGGCCGGATTTTTGAAGAGCTTCACCGAAAACCGCGACCCCTCCAAATCGCTAAAAACGGCCATAAAGGTCGCCACCGCAAAGGCCTGGGGCCGGACGGAAGAAAACGAAGGAGCGTCTCAGACGCTGCGAGAAATCAAGGTGGCGGTAAAACGAATTTAGAGAGGGGAAGGTCAGATCAAGAGAGAGATTACTGTTGCAATCGGGCTGGTCCTGGCCAACTGCTGGGCGGCTCCGTGCTGCATACCACCCGCTATCCGAACAGAATCGCTCGCAAAAGCCATGTGCAAAGCGGCGAGTCCGGGTCGCGCTGAAGCAACCGGCCGGTTTGGCAGGGACTGAGGTTGTAATGAAAATCGGCGTTTTGGGGTTGATTTTCGATGTTTTTGAGCTGATTATCGAGCCAATCACTTTTTTTGATGAAAAAGAAGTTGATTAGTTGTTGAGAATCGTATATATTTCCGGGTTTGAATGACTGCTCTGTCGCACGGGGTAGCGTGGTTATTGGGGTCGGCAGTATCACGGCGTGGCCGACTCAAGCCTCCGACAGGGCCAACTCGGGCCGAGACAAGACGGTCTCCGTGACAACGGGTTTGAGATTTATTATTTTCGATTTATGATTTACTATTGTGGAACGCTCGGAGGATTAGGATGAGCGCCCGGCACCTTGTCTTCCAAATCGTAAATCATAAATCCTTGACGGATTACCCGGTGGTGTAATTGGCAACACATGGGCTTTTGGTGCCCATATTCCAGGTTCGAGTCCTGGCCGGGTAGTACAATGAATAGACTGAGACTAAGATGGCTTTATGACTGAGACAGTAGCGATAATCCTGGCGGCAGGCGTCAGTAAGAGGATGAATACCCAACTGGCGAAGGTCCTGCACGAAGTGTGCGGCAGGCCCATGCTGGCCTACGTGCTCGACGCCTGTCGTGAAGTCGGCATCAAGAGAATCTATGTGGTGGTTGGTTTCTCCGCCGAGCAGGTCAAAGAGCAATTCGGCGGGGCCGACGATATTGTCTGGGTTGAACAGACCGAGCAGTCGGGAACGGCCCACGCCGTTTCATGCTGCAAAGAACATCTCAAGGATTTTAAGGGCCAGACGCTCATTCTCTGCGGCGACGGCCCCATGATTCGAGTCCAAACGCTGAAGGTGCTGATTGAAAAGCACCGGTCAGCTCAGTCAGCCGCAACGCTGGCGACCGCGGTCCTCGACGACCCGTCCGGGTACGGGCGGATCATCCGCGACGCCTACGGCAACATGCAGGGGATTGTCGAGGACAGCGACTGCACCCCCGAGCAGTTGGCCATCAAGGAAATCAACCCGAGCAATTATCTATTCAACAACAAGATTCTTTTCGAGGCGATAGAGCAGGTCAAGCCCGACAACGTCAAGAAGGAGTACTATCTTACGGATGCCCTCTCCGGCATCATCGCCACGGGTCACAAGGTGGTCGCCATTACGGCGGTCTCGCCCGATGAGGCGATCGGCATCAACAGCAGGGCGCAGCTCAGTGCGGCCAGCAAGATCATGCAGCAGAGAATTCAGCGAAGGCTGATGGAAAACGGCGTGACCATCGTCGATCCCGGCACCACCTGGATCGATGCGAGGGCACAAATCGGACAGGACACCGTCATTGAGCCCTTCACATACGTTCACGGCGAAGTCAAAATCGGCCAGGGCTGCCGGGTCGGCCCGTTCGCCCATTTGAGGCACGGGACCGTCTTGAAAAACGACGTCGTGCTGGGCGTCTATACGGAAGTGAAGAACTCCACGCTGGCCGACGGCGTCCGGGCGAGGCACCACAGCTATATCGGCGACGCAACCATCGGGCGGAACGTCAATATAGGGGCCGGCTCGATCACCGCAAACTTCGACGGCGAAAAAGTGAACAGGACCATCATTGGGGACAACTGCTACATCGGTTCCGGTACCGTGCTGATAGCACCGCTTGCGTTGAAAGACGGCTCGAACATCAGTGCCGGAATGGTCGTTTCACAGGGAAGCATTAACGAATTGGGCGGGAAGGCCAAAACAGATGTTTCTAAATGACAACTTGAAGGTATTTTCCGGCAGCAGCAATCCGGCGCTGGCCAGTGCCGTGTGTAACTACCTCGGGATCCCCGTGGGCGGCGCCAAGATAGACCGGTTTCCCGACGGCGAAAAAGTGATCCGGGTCGAGGATGACGTTCGCGGCAGGGACTGCTTTGTCGTGCAGTCCACGTGCGAGCCGGTCGATGAGCACCTTGTCGAGCTTCTGATCTACCTGGATTGTCTGCGGAGGGCCAGCGCCCGGCGTATAACCGCGGTCATTCCTTACTTCGGCTATGCGCGGCAGGACAGAAAGGACGAGGGACGGGTCCCCATCACGGCCAAGCTGGTGGCGAACATCATTACCACCGCCGGGGCCGACAGGGTTCTTGCCATCGATCTGCACGCGCACCAGCTCCAGGGCTTCTTCGACATTCCCGTGGACCATCTGGCCGGCGAGCTGGTGTTGAGCAAATATTTCCGGGACATGAAAATCGAAAGGCTGACGGTCATCTCGCCCGATGTGGGCAACATGAAGATGGCCTCCCGGTACGCCTCGAGCCTCGGCGGAGAGCTGGCCATCGTGCACAAGAAACGCCTCAGCGGCAGCAAGGTGAACGCCCAGGAGGTCATCGGGGAGGTGCGGGGCAGAAATATTCTGATGTGCGATGATATCATCGCGACCGCCGGGACGGTCTGCAGCGCCGCCGCCCTTGTCAAGAAGCGCGGAGCTGAGAAAATCTACGTCGGCGCCACTCATGGTGTTCTGGCCGCCCAGGCGGTGGGTCGGTTGAATGAGGCGCCGATCGATCAGGTGGTGGTTACCGATACGATCCCGCTGAATGAAAGGTCAAAAGGGATCAGCAGGATCCAGGTCTTGAGCGTGGCGGCCATGTTGGGCGAAGCGGTCAAGAGAATTCACAGAAACGAATCCGTTAGTAACTTGTTTAACAATATTTGATCGGGATGCACGATATGGCAAAGACGTTGGTTTTGAAAGCGGAAGTCCGAGAGCACACGGGGCGCAAGGGTGTTCGAAGAATGCGTCGAGAAGGGAAAATGCCTGCTGTTGTGTACGGCCACAAGGAGGAGCCGGTTGCCGTCGCACTGGATGCCCACGACTTCGTCGAAGGGCTCCACCACGGACATCGGCTCATGGACGTCCAGATCGGCAAGAAGAAGCAGACGATCATTGTCAAAGAGCTGCAGTACGACCACTTAGGCAAGAACGTCATTCATGCGGACCTGATGCGGGTTGACGTGACCGAATCGGTCAAGGTCTCCGTGCCGATCGAAATCAAGGGCACCGCTGCGGGCACGCACGAGGGCGGTATTATCGATGAGCACGTAGATCACCTGGAGGTTGAATGCAGGGTTGCAGACATTCCGGAAACGATCCCCGTCTGGATCAAGGACGTTCACGTGGGCGACGCCGTGCACGCGGGTGACATCGAGCTTCCGAGCGGTGTGAAGCTGCTCGGCTCTCGCGAGATGCTCGTGGTGACGTGTCATACGGTTGCCGCCGCCAAGACCATCGAGCAGCTCGAAGAGGAAGCCCCTGCGGCTCCGGAAGTTATCGGCAAGGAAGAGGAATCTGAGAAAGCAGAAGCTCCGGAAGGATAGCGGATGGAGCCGGGCGCGCGCAGAGTATGGGCGATATGAGAATGATCGTCGGGCTCGGCAATCCGGGCGACGAGTACAGAAATACGCGGCACAATATGGGATTCAAGGTCATCGATGCGCTGGCGGCCGCGCTGGACATAGACGCAGGACAGAGGAAGTTCGGCGCCCGATTCGGGTCGGGCGAGTTTGCAGGTAAGAAGTTAATATTGTTGAAGCCCTGGCGGTTTATGAACCGCAGCGGCCAGGCCGTGGCGACGGCTGCCGGTTTCTACAAGCTCGACGTCGCCAACCTGCTCGTGGTCACCGATGACATGGACCTGGAGCCGGGCCGGATTCGCGTCAGGGCCGAAGGCTCCGGCGGCGGGCACAACGGGCTGGCGGATATTATCGAGAAGCTGGGCACGAACGAGTTTGCCCGCTGTCGAATCGGCATCGGCCGAAGCGGCCAACAGGATGCCGTGGATTTTGTCCTCGATGAGCCGGCCCAAGCCGACAAGGCGCTGCTGGCCGAGGCCGTCGAAAGGGCCAGGGATGCAGTGGTTTGCTGGATCGAGCATGGTATCGATAAAGCAATGAATGTGTTTAATCGTTCTGGTGAATAACCGTTGTACGTTGAGTGTGTGGCGCTGAGCCAAAAGCCGAAGACGTAGATTAGCGGGAGGTAATTAGCTTGGAAACTGTGGCGAAGAAAAACTTGTATGAAGGAATGTTTCTTGTCGATTCAGCCGAGGCGGGCATGGATTGGGACGGCGTGATGGCGTCGATCACGAAAATACTCGATAAGGCCAAGGCCGAGATTGTATCGATCAGGAAGTGGGACGACAGGCGGCTGGCCTACGATATTCGACGTGTATCCAGGGGCACGTATATCCTGACCTATTTCAGAGTAGAGGGGGCAAAAGTCCAGGAAATCGAAAAAGCCGTCCAGCTTTCGGAGAAGATCATGCGGGTCCTGATTCTCAACGCTGAGAACGTGTCGGCCGAGGACATCGCGAAGGAAACACCGGCCACCAGAGCGGAGACGGAAGGCTCGCATGAGGGCCGGGAGCCGGATCGAGAGGTTCGGGACGACCGGCCGGACAAGCCGCAGGATGATCCGGCGGCCGAAACGCAAGAGGACGGTCTGGGCGAGCCGCAGGATGATCCGGCGGCCGAAGCGCAAGAGGACGGCCTGGGCGAGCAGAACGAAGAAGAAACGGACGATGCGCAGGAATCACATCCCAGGACTATGGCGGATGATTAGCACGGAAAGAGTTTGAATATGGCTAATTTCAACAAAGTTTTGCTGATAGGCAATCTCACCCGCGACCCGCAGTTGTCTTATACGCCGAACCAGACGGCCGTGGTGGATTTTGGGCTGGCGATGAACCGCCGCTGGACGGGCCAGGACGGGAGCCAGCGACAGGAAACCTGTTTTGTGGACTGCCGGGCGTTTGGCCGGCAGGCGGAGAACATAAACAAGTACCTGACCAAAGGCCGGCCGGTTTTTGTCGAGGGACGATTGACCTACGATGCATGGACGGCCCAGGACGGAACGAAACGCAGCAAGCACAGGGTGACGGTTGAGAACTTCCAGTTTCTCTCCGGCGCCGGTGCGGGTGGGCCGGATCAGTCCGTCCCGGAGGCAGGCGCCGATGCCGAGCCGAGAGGCCAGGCGGGTGACGACGACATACCGTTTTAGAGCAGGCAGTGAGTCGTAGGCCGATGCGAACGGCTTTGCCGTCGGGCCGACGACGATTGAACGAAATTGTATGAGGTAAAAGATGCCAAGAAGACCGAACAACATCAACAGAAAGAAACCGGGTTTTGTGGGAACTCGCGAACAGACTCAATGCCGCTTTTGCAGGAGGGGCATAGAATACGTGGATTACAAAGACATCGGGACTCTGCAGAAGCTCCTGACCAATCGAGGCAAAATATATTCACGCAAGCGCAGCGGAAACTGCGCCGGCTGTCAAAGAAAAGCCAGGCGGGCCATCAAGCGCGCCAGGTATATGGCATTGCTTCCGTTCACGGCGTGATGAATGTTGGCCCGGGACTTGATCCAAGAGATACGAGGTATGAGATGAAGGTTTTGCTTTGTGAAGATATTCAAAGACTCGGCTGGCTCGGCGACGTCGTCGAGGTCACCGAGGGATACGCGCGGAATTATCTGCTGCCGCAGGGCCTGGCCAAAGCCGCGACCGAAGCGGGCATCAGGGCCATTGCCGAGGAAAAGGCCAGGCGCGCCGAGCTGCGCAAGCTTGAGGGCAAGAGGTGCCAGGAAGCGGCCAAGACGGTCGAAGGAGCCGAGGCCGTGATCGCCGCCAAAGCCAATGAGCAGGGGCATCTGTTCGGCTCGGTGACCGCGCACCAGATCGCCGGGAATCTCCGCTCGCAGGGATTCGAGGTGACCGACGAAATCGTGCATTTGTCCGAGCATATCAAGCAGGTCGGGACCCACACCGTGACGCTGGAATTCGGCGAAGGCGTGACGGCCGCCGTCAGCGTCGTTGTTGTGGCCGAACAGGACAGCGCACCGGAAGCGGACAAGTCTTAGAAACTGTAGCGCAGCCCGAAGTAGAGGTTCGTATTGTCGTGAAACTGGCCGAAGAAGGTGTTCGGATAGTCCCCGAAGAATATGTTCCCGCCGGCCTCGACCGCCAGGTTGTCACTGGCTTTGTAGTTGACGTTCGGACGCATGTAAACGTCTTTGTCTGAAGGCGAGTAGTACGTGAACAGCGAGCACCGCAGATTCTGATTCATCATCAGCTTCGTCAGCCGCAGGCTCGTCAGATACCTGTCCCTGTCGCGTGCGGGCCCCGATGGCAGGTTTCTCCTGTAGGCGCCAAAGTCCAGCATGTATTCGACATAGTACTGAAGGCCCATTGTGAAATCTCTGCCGATTTCCTGGGTATAGCCAGCGAGATACCGCATTTCCGAGTTGTTGACCAAAGGGTCTTCTCCGCTTTGGTCATCCGCTGATTCGTAGTAGCCAG
>Ga0307380_10011523_pt1 | contig 11071 bp, 20 predicted proteins | sample UN3MG_FD_202239 | JGI IMG/M metagenome (GOLD analysis project Ga0307380, IMG submission 202239) | Soil microbial communities from Risofladan, Vaasa, Finland - UN-3 | ecosystem: Environmental > Terrestrial > Soil > Coastal area > Acid sulfate soil | place: Finland: Risofladan, Vaasa | collected... | reverse complement strand
TGTCCTCAATGTGGCTCGGAAGTTATATACGACAACACTGGATGTAATAGTTGCACCAAATGTGATTGGAGTAAATGTAATTAAAGGAGAAAACAAATGACATTATTATTATTTTTAATTTTATATATTGTTTTTTGGGTATTGTATTATTATGTCGAAAGCATACATGATGCATCAGTTATATTATGGAAGAATTCAACAAGTGATAAAAATTTATCTCAGGAACAAGTAAAACTATCGGACAAATATCGTAATGATTGGCATGAGTATGATATGTATGAAAAGACATTAACTCATGTGGCTATCACTCTTCCAGTTTTATTTATTGGTAGTGTATGGTTTTTATTATCTTTATTATTACTATCATTAGCAATAAGATTGTTGTTACATGATACACTGATAAATAAATTTTTAGGTATAAGTATAAATCATATCGGAACAACCGATAAGTTTGATATATTTTTAAGACGCCTTGAAGCAAAAGGCATATCACAATGGGTACTTAAAAGTGGTGTTATGGTATTGGCGATAGCACTTTGTGTTTTATTTTTATTCATTTAAGGAGGTTATATGAGAGAACGAGTTATAGTGAAGTATAAAAAATTCGATGAATCAAAAGATGTTTATGTTCCACGATATAAGACATCAGGCTCGTCTGGAATGGACTTATCGTCCATTGAAATGGATTTTTGGATGGAACCAAGCGATACAAAAATCGTATCAACAAATCTATCAGTTGAAATTCCAGAAGGATATGAAATACAGATAAGACCTCGGTCAGGATTGGCAGCAATGTATTCTATTACGGTCTTAAATACTCCAGGAACAATTGATTCTGATTATCGTGGTGAAATTAAAGTCATTCTGTATAATGCCGGCAAAGTTGCTCATAAAATATCTAAGGGCGATAGAATCGCACAGATGATTTTAGCTAAAGTACATAAAATGGAACTTTACGCTGATAAATTATCAGAGACGGAACGAAATTTCGGCGGTTTTGGGTCTACTGGCACAAAATAATCGGGAAATATCGCTATTTTTATTTAAATTTTTATATTTATAGCATATAATTTCATCATGGAGAAGATAAATGAGCGATAATTTTGATATTGTAAGTCTATATAAACACTACTCAAAGAATATATTGAATGAGCGTGCTTTAACTGAAAAAGAGGTTATTAAGAAATTTCAGCCAAACGAATTTAAAAAGTTTAAGGCAATTTTGTATTTTGATGATGACCCGAATATGCTACCAGCATCCTTTCAGGTAGATTATACATATAAAATTGTATTTAATACTCGAACAATTAAAGAGGATTTTTCAGAGGAGCATGTTGATGTCGGCAGTGATATAGGCGACATTGGTGTTAATGATGATGAAATCGAAAAAATGGTACAGAAAAAACTGAAAGGTGTGCCAGCTAAAGGAATTCGTAAATCAACCATTAGTTTAGACCATTTTTACCGTGATTTCTTTAAAAAGAATTTATCGAGTTATTTGATAGCGAACAAACTAAATGATTTGATTAGAGCAGGTGTAGTACCTATTGAAAATTGGAAAATTTATGCAGTAACATATTCTACACAAGTTGATGAAAATTTATTATTTAGAAAACTTGAAGATGGTATGAAAAGAGGAAAACCTTTAATAGAATCTTTATATGGATACCAGATTGCATTTGAGTCTGCAAATAAAAAACAAGCATATAGTGTAGGTCAAGTAATGGAATTTGTTAAAGAATTTTCAATATCACTTGAAACATCATTATTGAAAGATACAAAATACTATAAGATTGTTAAAAAATGATTAAGTTAAAAGAAATGACTGATAAAAAAGATGTACTTCTCTTTACATTGCGGTCTAATGCAGAAGAATTTTTAAAAGATTTTGATATAATAGAATTGAAAGATGGATTAAAGAGATTAAAATCACATAGAAATAAAGCAAAAAGTGGAAATATGAAGGCTTTTTTTGATATGGATATCGTTTTTTTAGAAAGATATATTAGAAACAGAACACTAAATGATAAAACTTAAAGAAATAATATTAGATGTATTGAAAGAATTTGACTTGACACCAGATGATTTAAAGAAATTTAATAGAATTATGAATGGCGAAACTGGTGTTAAAAACAGCATACACGCTGGTGGAGATGGTGAAGAAGATTATGCAAGAAAAGGATTTGGATATGGCGGACCATCAAATGTATTTTTCGGCAGAAAAGCACCAGACAGACCATATAGAAGTGATAAAGGCTCAGTTGGAGCAACTAAGGTGGGAATAAAGCCCGAAATTTAAATTATTAAAAAGAGGTTATTATGTATTTAAATATATTTTATGAACGAGGTGATGAAGGCCAGCATAGTTACATCCATGTGTGGGACGATAAACTCGGATATAAAAAAATACCATATCAAAGATACGCATATAAATTAGACCCAAATGGAGATTACAAAACTCTCTATGGACAGCCGTGCAAACTCGTTAAAAGGTGGAGCAAAGAAGATGTTGATAAAGGAATAATTTTTGAGTCTGATGTTAATCCCGAAATGAGATATTTGGTTGACAACTACTTAGATTCAGAAGAACCATCTGAGGGACATATCACAATGAATTTTGATATTGAAGTTAGTACAGACGGCGGACTTCCAGATATCCGTTTGGCAAACAATGAGATAACATCTATAGCATATCATGATAGTTCGACTGGTGAATATACTGTACATTTATTAGATAGCGCATTACAAATAGGCAATCTGGATATGGTTCAGAGAGGCGATAAAGTCCATATCAAATCATATGCAACAGAAATGGAATTACTGGACGCATTCCTTACCGATTACGAAGCAATACATCCAAGTGTACTAACAGGATGGAACATTGACTTTTTTGATATACCATATTTGTATAATAGATTAAAGAATGTATTTGATGAAAAGACTGCATTAAAATTAAGTCCTATTGGTAAAATTAACTTCAATAAATTTAGACAACGATATTTTATAGCAGGCGTGTCCTGTTTAGATATGTTAAAATTATACAAGAATTTTACATTTGGCGAAAGGTCGTCATATAGTTTAGATGCCATTGGTACCATAGAAGTTGGAGAAGGAAAGATACAATATAGTGGAACACTTGATAAATTATACGCTGAAGATAAAGAGAAGTTTATAGATTACAACGTACATGATGTTAGACTTGTAAAACTGATAGATGATAAAATGAAACTTGTTGAGTTGGCAAAAGGTATTTGCCACAAAGGTCATGTGCCTTTGGAAGATTTTCAGTTTTCATCCAGATTCCTTGATGGCGCTATATTATCATATTTAAGACGCAAAGGTAAAATAGCCGTGCCAAATAAACCAATACGGGATGGCGAGTATGTTTATAGTGATGAAGAAAAGTTTTCTGGTGCATATGTAAAAGACCCAATAGCGGGTAGATATGAATGGGTTGTTGATTTGGATGTAACATCTATGTATCCAAGTATTATTATGACATTAAATATCTCACCTGAAACCAAGGTAACAAAATTGGCAGAATGGAATAATGCAGAGTATGCTCAAAAAGTAGATAAGAAATATATTGTTGATTTAGGTGCAAAGCCGGTAGAATTTGATAGAAGTGAATTTGAGAAATTTCTCGCTCAAGAAAATCTTGGCGTTTCGTCAAACGGTGTTTTATACGAGTTGACAAATAAAGGAATTATTCCGGAGATACTTGAAGTTTGGTTTGATGAACGAACCGAAATGAAAAAACTTGTTAAAAAGTTTGGTAAAGAATTAAATTCCGATGGTTCAATTAATATGTATTATAGTAAAGATAAGTTAGAATTTTACAATACACGACAGAAAATCCAAAAAACACTTCTCAACTCTTTATATGGAGTATTAGGATTACCATCATTTAGATACTATGATTTGGATAATGCAGAAGCTGTTACAATGACCGGCGTTGATTTGATTAAATTTGCACAGACGGTAACAAATCGTTATTATGAATTGACGTTGAATAAGAAAGAGGATTACATTATTTATACAGACACCGATTCCATATTCTTTTCTGTAGAAGAATTGGTACGAGTAAAGTATCCAGAAGTTAATATCAATGATGATACTCAAATGGTAGAGGCAATTTTAAAATTGACAAAGGATATTCAGGCATATGTAAATAATTCAATGGATTATTTCTCAAAGAAATTTCTCGGAATAGAGAAACATAGATTTTCATTGAAGCAAGAAATTATTGCAAAAGCAGGATTTTGGACAACAAAGAAACGATATGCATTGTGGGCAATAAACATTGAAGGAAGAACCGTAGATGAATTGGAAGTAAAAGGTCTTGATGTTGTACGAACATCTTTTCCAAAACTATTTAGAAATTTTATGACGACGCTGTTGAAAGATATATTGATGGCGAAACCAAGAAAAAATATAGATGATGCAATACTCGAATTGAAAAATACGGTAAACGATGTTGATATATTAGACATCGCAAGACCAACGAGTATAAAAGAAATCTCAAAGTATAGTGATAATACACACCAACCATTTAATTATCAGATGTTGGGAGCGCCGGCACATGTTAAGGCAGCAATTAGTTACAATGATTATTTAAGATATAAAGGATTAGATACTAAATTTCCATACATAAAAGATGGTGAGAAAATCAAATGGTTATATTTAACACCAGATAATCCATATCGTTTAGAGACAATGGCATTTAAGGACAACGACGAGGACCCAAAAGAGATAATTGATTACATACAGAAATACATTGACCGTAGTAAAGTTTTTGATAAAGAAATGGAAAAGAAACTTCAAGATTTTTATATTGCGCTTGGTTGGGGTAATATTCCAACAAAAGTATATCAAGAGCACGCAAAGTTTTTTTAGATTTTTTTCTATTATAGGCGTAAAATAGACATATATTTATGAAAATTTTCTACTATACGCTTATTTTTCATAAAAATTTTCTAAAATGATAAAAAAAGTGGATTTTTGATTGAAAATCCTATATTTATCCATATAAAATAGTTATTTTTAAACACATCTAAAATAAAGGAGTTACATTATGATTAAGTCTCTATTAACAGGCTTTATTTCACGATATACAATCAACAAAATTGATTCTGTTGCGTGGGAAGTAGCATCAAAAAAATTAAAAACCAGATTCATATCAGATGATAAGTCTATGATAGGCGAAGTAACATTATTAGATTTTAAATCTGATGAAATGGATGGTTCAAAACTTGGAATTTTTAAGACTGCACAATTATCAAAACTATTTGGTGTTTTGGAAGATGATGTTGCATTATCATTAAATAAAATTGGTGATAAATTAGTTTCAGTTAAATTGAATGACCACAAAACAAAAATAAATTATGCATTATCTGATTTGGCTATTATACCACATGTTCCTGCAATGAAGTATGTACCAAAAGAATTTGAGGTTGTGGTGAAAGTGGATTCAGAATTAGCAGATACATTTCTCCGGGCAAAATCAGCTTTACCAGAAGTAGTAACATTCTGTGTTGATACTGATGGTAGCTCTGCAAGAATCATATTAGGACAAACTGATGTGAATACAAATACGGTCACATTAACTGTTGAGACATCAACAAATAAGAAAATTGAGAGAATGCATTTTAATGCAGAGATATTCGCAGATATACTTTCAGCAAATAAAGATTGTCCTACCGAATTTGAAATATCAAGTGAAGGTATTGCAAGAATGAAATTTGAAACAAAAGAATATGTTTCATTGTATTATTTGGTTGCAAAAAAGGGGTAGTTATGACAAGAAAAGACTTGGAAAAATTGAGTGTAAACTATCCCAGAGATACGTTTGAAATTGTCGGCGACCGTCTTTTTATTAACGGCCAAAAATCTACACATAGAATAATTGACGTTAGTAATAAGTATTTATTTACAGATATGGATTTAATTGTCGCATTTGGGGTGGATGAAAAAAAGTTGTGTGGTATAAAAATTAATACAACACAAAAAAATGAAAACAAAAAATAATACTAATTTAAATTGAAAGGTTATAGATGGCTAATTTTTTTGATGATAACATAGAAGAAAAAGTATCCAATGAAATAGAAAGTAGAAAATCTCACACCCTTTGGGTGGAGAAATATAGACCAGTTACACTTGATACTTTCATTGGAAATGAATTAGTTAAAGAAAAGACGGCACAATACATTAAAACCAATGATGTGCCACACTTATTATTTTACGGCAGGGCAGGCGGTGGAAAGACTACGCTGGCTAAAATGCTTGCAACAAATATCAAATGTGATACCAAATATATAAACGCATCAGATGAAAACTCCATAGATGATGTAAGAACGAAGGTTAAAGGATTTGCAAGCGCAATAGGATTCACCGATTTAAAAATATTAATTTTAGACGAAGCTGATTATCTGACTCCAAATGCCCAAGCCGCTTTAAGAAGTTTAATGGAAACATTTAGTTCCAACACACGATTTATCTTGACCTGTAATTATCCGGAGAAAATAATTGACCCGATAGTATCAAGGTGTCAGGTGTTTGAGTTGGTACCACCATCAAAGAAAGATATTGCAAAGCATGTCGGCAATATATTGATTAAAGAAAATATAAAATTTGAATTGCCAGATTTGGCGTTTCTAATTAATGCCTATTATCCTGATATAAGAAAGATAATTAACAATGCACAATTACAAAGTGTTGAAGGAGCAATGTCTATCAATCAAAAAGCAATTGTAGATTCTGATTACAAGTTGAAGATATTGGAAATACTAAAAGATAAAGCTAAAGTTAAGAAAGACGCATTCAAAGAGATACGACAGATACTCGCAGATAACCAAGTATCAGATTTTACGGATGTATATAAATTGTTATACGACAATGTTGATGATTTCGCATTAGGTAGTATCGCACTCATAATATTGATATTATCAGAAATGGAATATAAATCTGTATTTGTTGTAGATAAAGAAATAAATTTCATGTCAACTATCATACAAATACTGGACAAAATAAAATGATATACTTAATAATTGGATTGGTTTTGGTAATAATATACCTTATAGTAGTAATAAAAGAAAATAGATTCATCCGCCGCCAGAATGACGATTTGAATAAGAATTTGGGTGTGGCAAATGAGAGTATAAAGTCACTAAAATATAATTACAATAATTTAAAAAAGGTCTATAACTCGTTATTACGAAAACACAATTCTGTAAATAAAGACTATAAAAAATTACAACACCAACAAAAAATAGCAGGAAGATAATGGAAAAATACGAATACACTCAATTTTTTATATCAATTCCAGAGGATGGATTGAATCATATAGAAAAATTAAATTCTTTTGGAGAAAAAGGATGGGAATTAATTCAAATGCAACCATACGATGATAGAAACTATGCATATATTTTTAAAAGAAAATTACAAGAAAAAACATTATTAATGGAAATGGAGGGAAATAAAAATGACTAAAATAATAACAGGCAACACAGATTTTTCAGGTCCAACACCACTTGAACAGAAGCAAAATGTGGCAAGAATGATGGAAATGCTAAAGAATAGTACCGGGATAAAATGTGAAATTGATGAATGTGGCAATGATACTTTTATTGAAGTGGTTAAATGGAGAAAAGTATCTGGACTTGTTAATGGAACTGGCAAAGATATGCTGATTCCTGTTCCTGTATATGCGTGTGCAAATTGTGGTCATGTTAATGCATTATTTTCAAAAAATCTTGGATTTCCAGTTGAAGAAACAGAAACCCCAGTTGACACTCCAACCGGAGAATAATAATGCCATTTTATGATTACAAATGTACAGAGTGTGAACACGAGGAAATCGATGTTAAACGAAAGATGGTAGAGAATGTTTCTATTTATGAATGCCCAAAATGCAAGGGAGAAATGAAACAAATATATGGCAGGTTTGGATTTGAATTGAAAGGTCGGGGATGGGCAAAAGATTTATATTCATCAAAAGGAAAGAAAGATGCCAAGAAAGAAAAAAGTTAAACCCTTATTTGAAGAAGAAGTTGAGGTACAACAAACACAAATTAAAGTTAAAACTTTATTTGACCATATCAATGCGATAACACAAATACAAGATAAAAAGTATTTTGATAAGTTATCTGACGGAGATAAAAAGACATGGTCAAATTATATGATTAATAGATTTCTATCTATGAATCCAGATTGGATAGAAATAATTTCAGAGTTAGACCCACTTACAACAGGAAACCAACTTAAAGGTGAGTTTGTATATAAGATGTATATTGATGTGATACCGAAATCTCGTGTTTTTCTAAAATATATTAAGGGGAAGAAAGATACCAAATATAATAAGGAATTGATTGATTTGGTTAAATTATACTTTGAGTGTTCAAAAAAAGAAGCTGTGGATTATTTGAATATATATTATTCCACAGAATCTCAAATGGAAGAATTGAAAGAGATTATTACGAAATATGGCAATGATGAAAAAGAAGTTAAAAGATTAATAAAAGTATAGGAGTTTACAATGGAAAACAAATTACACGCAAATGGAAGATATATTTTAATGGAGCTCGCAGAACCAGAAGTTGATGCTACAAAGAGTTCATTACTAATGAGTTCAGCCGATTTAAATCCATCAATTTTATATGGAAAAGCATTGAGTACTGGCCCAGAATGTTTAGCTATATATGATGGCGACCGTGTTTATGTAAATAAAATGAACGCAATGAGATTAAATCATCTTAATAAAGATTATTATATCGTCCATGAAAATGATATATTCGCTTACATTTCAGATGAAGATTGGAAAGAAGCATTACCAGATGAATAGATTTTTCAACAACGGAGAAGAATCTTATCCAACGATTAAAACCGTTAAGATGAAAGCTATTTCTCTTAAACAGCCATGGGCAAATCTTGTTATTGCAGGCCAAAAAATAATTGAAACGAGAGTTTGGAAAACAAATTACCGTGGAGATTTGGTGATATGCAGTTCGGCAAAACCAGACTTGGTTCATGTGCATGCAAATGTTCCGAGAGACCCGATGGGATATGCACTTGGTATTGTTGATGTTTATGATATTGTAAAGATGAATAGAAATCATGAAAAAGAAGCTATGTGCCAGTTATATGATGGTGCTTATGCATGGTTATTGAGAAGCATCAGAGAATTTAAAAAACCAATTCCTATTAAAGGACAATTAAATTTATTTGACATCGAATTGCCATATGTTGCAATTCAATTTAAGTGAGGTAGATATGAAATTTTATGTAGGTGATGGTGTTGAGATACAAATCGCACCAGAAATAGAAAAAAATATAAGTGTAGTAAAAGATACAGAATTTGTATATAATAATAGATGTTATTCAATAAAGCCGGTTGAATTTAAAATTGATGATGTATATTTTTTATTTCATGATATGATAAAAAATAACCCTGGAAAAAAAATATTTATACATCATTTTGAACCATTGGCAAATGATTTTTATGCAATGTTTTATGCAATGGAAGTGTAATATGGAGAGTGAAGATGAAAGAAAATAATATTAAAGATGATATTGATTCTACTAATAGATTGGCATATGCAATACGAACTGGACAATATGACCCCACAACAATAGTTGAGCATTGTGGGAAAGGGCATTCTCTTGTTAAAAATGTAGATAAAAAGACAGGAAAAACTTGGAATGAATTGAGAGGTGATATTCATTTTATACCAACGAAAGTGTGTATTTGTGGCTCAACACGGTTTGCAGATTTACACGCAATCAAAAGATGGGAATTAGAAAAGACAGGCAAGTACATTTGTCTTATGATAAATTATTTACCAACCTGGTATGCAGAAAAAGAATTTGGTGAAGGAAAGAATGACCATTTTGGTGAAGCATCGGGACTGAAAGAAGCATTGGATGATTTGCATTTCAGAAAAATAGATATGTCGGATGAAGTATTTGTAATAAACAAAGATGGTTATATTGGAGAATCAACACGAAATGAAATTGAGTATGCAAAGAATAAAGGCAAGAAAATAAATTATTTAGAACCAATCGAGGAGAAATGAAATGGAACAAGTAAGTAAAAGTGATTTGGAATATATGCTTAGTAAATATTTAGCTGCAACACGATTTGGTAAACCAAGTCCAAAAGTTTCTAAACAATTAATATTATTATTAGAATCCAATGAATTATATTTAACGGTTAAAGATTGTAAAAATATAGAAGAATTTAATGAACGCTAAAAAGTATGAAGTATAATATAATTTATGCAGACCCGCCATGGGCATATGATAATCCAAAAAATCATGACCCGGCGATGGGTGGCATTACATATCCAACAATGCCTGTAGAAGATATAATGGCATTACCAGTACAGAGTTTAGCAGACAAGAATTGTGCCTTATTCATGTGGGCGACGATGCCAAAGTTAAAAGAGGCATTTCAGGTTATTGAAGCGTGGGGATTTACATACACAACTTGTACATTTGTTTGGGTGAAACTAAACAGAAATGCAGGGTTCATTGAAAAGATGGTAAACAAAATAAAATACACAATCATTGAAGCCGGGTTTTATTCTGGTATGGGACATTGGACAAACGGCAATGCCGAACTTTGTTTGTTTGCAAAAAAAGGTAGTCCGCCCCGAAATAAAAAGAATGTAAAACAATTAGTATTCAGTCCATTAGGAAGACACTCAGCAAAGCCACCGGAAGTAAGAAATAGAATAGTTGAGTTGATGGGCGATGTTCCACGTATAGAAATGTTTGCAAGAGAAAAGACAGACGGATGGTCTGTATGGGGCAACGAAGTAGAATCTGATATAAGTTTACAAAGTGTAAAGTATTCAACATATCAGAAAGATTTACAGAATGATGTGTCTGATTACAGCTTAGAAAAATTTTTATAGTAAATTACAAGTTATTAAAAGAGGAAGTTATGAAAAAGAAAAAATTCGATTGTAGTATTTGTGAAGATGAAGGATATTACATGAATCCTTTTGACCAAACAATAAAATGTGATTGCAAAAAAAAGAAGTATAAGAAAGCAGATTACAGAGGATTTGTT
>Ga0307380_10011522_pt1 | contig 11071 bp, 9 predicted proteins | sample UN3MG_FD_202239 | JGI IMG/M metagenome (GOLD analysis project Ga0307380, IMG submission 202239) | Soil microbial communities from Risofladan, Vaasa, Finland - UN-3 | ecosystem: Environmental > Terrestrial > Soil > Coastal area > Acid sulfate soil | place: Finland: Risofladan, Vaasa | collected... | reverse complement strand
AAGCTTGAGCACGTCCGCCAGCACACCTTCCTGCCGCTTGGCGTAGTCGATGAGATCGCGGACCGAGGCAAGGATGCTGCGTGCCCGCCGGGCCACCTCGTCGCCCTTCTCGGTGAGTTCGACGCCGGACTTGCGCCGCTCCACGAGGCTGAGCTGGAGCTCGTCCTCGAGCTCCTTGATCTGCATGCTGAGCGCCGGCTGACTGACGGCGCACGCCTCCGCCGCGTGGCGGAAATGCCGCGTTTCGGCGAGAGATTCGAGATAACGCAGCTGCCTGAGCGAAACCATGGCGATAAGGAGCGCTTATGCTTTCTATAAGGAAATACGATTGGAAATTATCATGACCCGATCACATATCCCAATGGTAGAGTCGGGCGGCCCGCTGAGTTCGGGTTCGCAAAACTTTCAGAAGGCCGCCCCGACCATCCTTGGTCTTAACTCGCGAAAAGGAGAACGAACATGCGTGAGTGGCACAAGCCGACGGTTGAGGAAACGGGGTCCGGCATGGAGGTGACGAGCTACCTGCCGGCCGAGCTGGACCGCGCTTAGTCCGGCTTTTCCTAATCTCGGAACGCGTGAAGCGGCGGTCCGGCGGTGCCAGGCCGCCGTTTCGCACGTCTGGGGCCAGGCCGGCCGCGCATCCGACCGCTCACAATGGCGCCGCATCGGCCTTTCGGTTACGATTGGTCGGCGGCCCGGCCGGATTCCCTATTCAGACGTTCTTAATCCGGCATCAACGCAGTGTTCATGAACGAGTCATGAAACTCTCATTCGACCTCACCATGTTTCATCATGGTGTAGACCGTTTGCAAGGCGCTCATTAAGAGGCGTCATTAGTAGACAATAGTTGAGGATTGACGCGAACAAGAAGGCGGCGGCGGCGCTGAGCTAATTTATCCTCTTAAACAAATGGTTGAGATTGAGGTGTAGGCCGTGACGAAGATAATGAGCCCCGACGAACTGGAGCAGGAGCTGCGCGCCATTGGCGCCGCTCAGTACCACGATAAACATCCCTTTCATGCGCTGCTGCATGGCGGCAAGCTGAACAAGGGCCAAGTCCAGGCTTGGGCCTTGAACCGCTATTGCTACCAATCGGCCGTACCGCGCAAGGACGCCGCCCTGATGAGCCGCTGCCATGACCGCGAGCTTCGCCGCGAGTGGCTCCATCGCATCATGGACCATGACGGCTACGGCGAGGAGGAAGGCGGCATCGAACGCTGGCTCGTCCTGACCGACGGCCTCGGCCTCGACCGCGACTATGTCATCTCGCGCAAGGGCGCCCTCCCCGAGACGGTCTTCGCCGTCGAAGCCTATGTAAATTTCGTGCGCGAGAAGACGCTGGTGGAGGCCGTGGCTTCGTCGCTCACCGAGCTGTTCGCGCCAAGCATTCACAAGGCGCGCATCTCCGGAATGCTGGAGAATTACGACTTCATCAGCGACGACGTGATGGCCTATTTCAAGCGCCGCCTGACGCAAGCGCCGCGCGACGCGGACTTCGCACTTGAATATGTGAAGCAGAACGCGCGCACGCCGGAGGCGCAGCAAGGCGTACTCGATGCGCTTCGCTTCAAGACGAACGTGCTATGGGCGCAGCTCGACGCGCTCCATCTCGCCTATGTCGAGCCGGGGATGATTCCCCCCGGCGCCTTCGTGCCGGACCAGGCATGACGGGCGCAACAACGTCTCCCGGAAGGCTCATCGTCGTCCGCGAGACAAGGCCGAAACTGCCGCCTTATCTGAAGCTCCGCCATGACGCGGGGCGGGGGCGATGGGTGCTTCTGGCGCCGGAGCGTGTTCTGACGCCGGATCAAACTGCCGTCGAGGTTCTGCAACTCTGCGACGGAACAAGAACTGTAGAGGAGATCGCCGCCAAGCTCGCGGAGGAGTATTCGGCGCCGGTAGATGTCATCACCGCCGACGTACTCGACCTGCTCCAGGGTTTGGCAGACAAGGGATACGTGAAAGCATGACCGACGAGCTCAAGGGCAACGAACATTGTCAGACCGTCAGCGTGGACGACGAGCCTACAGCAGGCGTGGTCGGCAGCGAGGATATGACCGCGGAGCTGTGCGCCCGCGCGCCCATCGGCATGCTTGCCGAGCTGACCCATCGCTGCCCCCTGCAATGCGGTTACTGTTCCAATCCTATCGAGCTCGAGCGCGTCAACAATGAGCTCACCACCGAGGAGTGGTGCTCGGTGATGCGCCAGGCCGGCGAGATGGGCATCCTGCAAGTCCATCTGTCAGGCGGCGAGCCCACGGCCCGCAAGGATCTCGAAGCCATCATCTCCGCCGCCACCGAGGCCGGGCTCTACTCGAACCTCATCACCGCCGCCGTCACCCTCAAGCGTGACCGGCTGGAAGATCTCGTCAAGCGCGGGCTCGACCACGTCCAGATCTCGTTCCAGGACGTCGACGCCGACAATGCCGAGCGCATCGGCGCCTATCCCGGCGCCACCGCCAAGAAGCTGGAAGTGGCCCGCTGGGTTGTCGAGATGGGACTTCCCCTCACCGTCAACGCGCCGATCCACCGCCAAAACATCCACAATGTCGGCCGCTATATCGATCTTGCCGTGAAGCTCGGCGCCCAGCGGCTCGAGATCGCCCATGTGCAATATTACGGCTGGGCCTTCCTCAACCGCGCGGCGCTGATCCCCACTTACGAGCAGACCGTCCAGTCGATCGATCTCGTCGAAAACGCGCGCGAGCGGCTCAAGGGCGTACTCACCATCGACATGGTCGTGCCCGATTACTACGCCAAGCGCCCGAAGCCCTGCATGGGTGGCTGGGGCAAGGGCTTCATGAACATCACGCCAGCCGGCAAGGTGCTGCCCTGCCACGCCGCCGAGAGCATTCCCTCGCTGCAGTTCGACAATGTTCGTGATCGCAAGCTGCTCGACATTTGGATGGACTCCGATGCGTTCAATGCCTTCCGCGGTACCGAGTGGATGAAGGAGCCGTGCCGCTCCTGCGCCTTCAAGGAAATCGACTTTGGCGGCTGCCGCTGCCAGGCGATGGCCATGACCGCCGACCCGCGCAACACCGATCCGGCATGCGCGCTGTCGCCCTATCACGGCGAGATGGTGGCGCTGGCCAAGGCGGAAGCCGCCAAGCCCGCGACTGAGTTCGTCTACCGCAATCCGCGCAATGTCACCGAGGCGATGAAGACGGAGCAAGAGCCGCTTGTCCCCGCCGAATAGGCAATGCGGCGTTGCCGAGCCTTACGTGTCTGACAGTCTGATTATGGCGCTTCCTGATTAGGGCGCTTCGGCCTTAAGCGGCGAGCCGCGCATCGGGCGCGGCCGGCATGGCTCCGGCCCGGCTCGACAGCACCCGATAGGCATGGGCGAAGGCCAGCGTCGTCACCGGCATGGCGACCAGGAGCCCCACGAAAAGTGCGAGCACGCCCGCCAGGGCAATTAGCATAAGGACGGCGATGAGGCCGAGCAGCGTCCAGCGCTCCCCGCGTCCAATCCGCATGCTCTCCTTCATCGCTTCGATGGGACCGAGCCCCCGGTCGATAACGATGAACGTTGTGAACAAGAAGAACACCGTGGCGATGATCCCAGGCACGATGAGCAGAACAAAGCCGATGCCGATGGCGAGCCCCATCAGGATCGACGCTCCGAGAAATTTCCAGAATGGCTGCGGGTGCCACAGCGCCGAGAGTTGCACGGTTTCCGGATTGTCGTGGGCGGCGATATAGAAAGCAATCACGCCCATGCCGATGAGTGCGCTGAGCGCGAAGTTGATGACGCCGCCAATCAGCGATGGATCTTCCGGCGTGGCGCCGACCGCCGCGTCGATGCCGCTGGTGATCCCGCCGACCACCATATAGGCGACGAGGATCACGACGCTCGCGCCCACGAAGAACCAGGGACGCTTTTTGAACGTCTCCCATCCGAAGCTGACGGCCGATTTGACTGTGAAATCCATTCCGAAAGCCTAGCACTGCGCCCGCGTTTCGGGGAGACCCGCCGCCTCAAATCCACAAGGTTGGGCCTGCGCCATCCGGGTGGTAAAAAACTATGCCTAGGTTTCCAACTTGCATTGCCTAATTTCTTATCGGTACCATCCGGCCCATCACTCGGTTGGCCCTCTCAAACCCACCTGAGAGGGGCATTTCCGGGTCTGGCGCAACGCAACAACCGTCGAAACGGTCCCCTCATCATGTATTTTCGCTGGGCCTCCAGGCCGCTTCCAAGAGTTTTCATGGTCTCCGCGCTGGTCTTAGGGGGCATCGCCGTTCTTGGCGTTTCGGCCCAGGCCGCCGATCCCAGCAAGCCTGGTAAGGGGCGCCCTGAAGGCGGCTTCGAGGTCCAAGTTCCGCAATCGCCCGAGCTAGCGCAGCTTCCGATCGGCTATCTCCGCGAGCAGGTCGAACACCCAAGGCCTGCGTCCCGCCTCGACGTCGAGCCGGAGGATATCGGCGTCGCCGGCGCCGAGATGGGCATTGAAGAGAATAATGCCGGCGGCCGGTTCACCGGGCACGCCTACACGCTCGACGTGGAGACGGCCGCCTCGCCGGAGGAGACGCTCGCCGCGCTGGAGAAGCTGTACGCCTCGGGCCACAACTATTTCATCGTCGATGCCTCCGCCCCAACCCTGCTCAAGCTCGCCGATTGGGGAAAAGACAAGGACATTCTCCTGTTTAACATCCGCGCCACCGACGTGTCGCTCAGGCAGGAGGATTGCCGCGCCAACGTCATGCACATCGTGCCTGACCGCTACATGCTGGCCGATGCGCTGGCCCAATATCTTGTCACAATGGACTGGAAGAACTGGCTGCTGGTGCATGGCTCGACGCCCGCCGACCTCGCCTATGCCGAGGCGATCAAGCGCGCCGCCGGCCGCTTCGGCGCCAATATCGTCGACACGCGCAAATACCAAGATGTCTCAGGCGGCCGGCGCGACGATGTGGGCGTGATCCCACCCGCCACGCCTAGCAAGCAGGCCAGCGCCGACAAGGCGGTGATCGCCAGCCCCGACTATGACGTCGTCGTCGTCGCCGACGAGAACCAGACCTTCGGCCCGTTGCTGCCCTATCGCGGCGGCGGCAAACCCCGGATCGTGGCCGGCACCACCGGGCTCACGGCGACGACCTGGAGCCCCGGTCACGAGAAATGGGGCGCCACCCAAGCCAACAACAATTTCCAGAAGGACTTCGGGCGCCTGACCTTGCCGATCGACCATCAGGCCTATGTCGCGACCCGCGCCATCGGCGAGGCGGTGACGCGTAACCCGGACAACGACTTCGCCACGGTGTCGGCGTTCATCCACGGCCCCGATCTCCAGCTCGCGCCGTTCAAGGGCATCAAGCAGCAGTTCCGCCCGTGGGACGGTCAGTTCCGCCAGCCTATCCTCATCGCCACGGACAAGGTGCCGGTCTCCGTCTCGCCGCAGAGTGGTTTCCCCCATGCGAGCCATCCCGAGATCGAGGTGGACACGCTCGGCATCGACGAGCCGGAAAGCATCTGCAAGATGTAGCTCAGCGGCCGGCTGTGCCGGACCCGATCAGCGTACCCTCGGGGTCCAACAGGGGTACGTTGTAGCCCTGCAAGATCACATTGATGTCGTACTGGTTCTCGGCGAGCACCTTGTTGATCCGATGCTTCCACCGAGGCTCGTCGGGTCGCACGCCCATGGTGATGCCGTAGATGGTGCTGGGCCCCGCGGTCTCCTTCACCAACGGTAGAAGCGACAGCGGCACCTTCGACCGCTGCCCGTAATAGCCGCCGACGGGGCCCCATAAGATTCCGGCATCGAGCTTGCCCGAGGCGATCGCCGCGATCATGGCCTCGGCAGCCTTTGTCGCGCTGTCGCCCGCATAGGTTTCAAACGCTTTCGCATTCGCCGCCAGACCATGCATGGCAAGAATGCTCGCCGGCGGCGTCCGGGCAAAAACCCCGATCCGCTTGCTCTTCAGGCGTGGGTCCGCAAGGCTTTCGACGCCCTGAAAGTCGGGGTCGTCCTCGCGATAAAGCAGCACATAGGACGTGTTGTAGTAGGGGTTGGTATCCTCGATCAGCCCGGTCCCTTGCGCATAGCCCATGACCAGGTCGCAGGCGTCGTTGCCCATCGTGTTGGGCACATAGCCCGTGGTCTCTTCGAACCACGTATATTCGAGCCTGTCTCCGAGCCGCTCGGCGATGAGTTCGGCGAGCTTGTTCTCGAAGCCCTCTTTCTTGCTGTTCGAGAACGGCATGTTGTCGGGATCGGCGCAGACGCGCAGCACCGGCGCGGCGCTCGCGGGACCGGCAGCGCCCAAGCAGAACACCACGACGGCGGCCAGGATGGCAGCCACCATGCCAACCGGCCGGGCGCAAATCGCTGCCCGGCGCACTATCGCTGCGCTGCCTTTCAAGGCCGCCTCTTCATCATCTCGGAGCCAACACCTTAGCATGCCCAAACGGGCGGGCTCATGGCGGAAACACAGGGAAGATATGAAGATTCGAGACTGGCCCCGCCAGCCCTATTCGTGCCTGGTGGCACAGACCAGGATATTGGCGGCCCGCTCATCGCCGGTCGGATAGTAAGCTCCGGTCGGCGCCGAACCGAAGGTCACCATCGTGCTCCGCGCCGCATTGATACTGTCGGCCTCATGCCGTTCCCGCAGCATCCTGATGGCGCAGCAATCGGCCTCGAGCTCCATCTGCTTCAACGCCGGCGCAATATAGAAGAAGGGCCGCGGCCCTACCCCGCCGAGACCGTCGCGAAATTTGCCCACATGGCCCAGTGTGTGGTGGCAGCATTCATGGGCCATCAGGAACTTGCCGTAGGACGGATGCTCGCGCAGCGTCTGCAAATTGACCACGATCACGGGCTGGCCGTTCGTGTCCGTCATGGAGGCGGCCTGCTCGGCGATGTCGCGCAAGCTATAGGTGGTGATGGGGCAATAGGGGTTTTCGACGGTCGGCAAGAAGCGGCCGGCCTCGGCGTCGCCGTAAAACAGCCCGAGACCTGCGATGGCGGCAACCGCCGCGACCGCAAGACGCGAGCACGGCGAGAGCGGTTGGTGGGTCTTGTCCATTGAAGTCATATAATATGCCACAACCGCCCAGCCAGGGATAAACACTGCGTTATCGGACGGTTAGGCCCTGCGGCCGAAGCCCCATAGGCGGGCGTGAGGGACACGGAAACTGAGCCGCTCGGCTGTTGAACGAGGCCGCCGGCACACTAGATACACCGAAGTCTAAAAACTGAGGTCCGGCGTTCAGCGACCGTTTATCGGTCGGCGGTTAGGCGAACAGGCTCACGCGATCCCGCCTTCCCCGAAAATGCGAGGGATCGGGCGGATGGAGGCGCTCATGCTCCGGCATCTGACCGCATGTGTTTTCAGCATCGTAACGCTCCTGGCGGCATCTGCGTCCGCCAGCGCCGAGAAGCGCGTGGCCCTGGTCATCGGCAACGCCGCCTATCAGCACACCGCCGCCCTGAAGAATCCCAGCAACGACGCCACCGATATGGCCCGGACGCTGCGGGATCTTGACTTCGAGGTGATCGACGGTACCGATCTTTCCAAGCGCGACATGATCCGGCGCATCAGGGCCTTCGCCGATAAGGTCCAAGGCGCCGATGTGGGTCTCTTCTATTATGCGGGCCACGGCCTCCAGGTGAACGGGCGGAACTTCCTCGCGCCCGTCGATGCCAAGCTCAACTCCGATGTGGATCTCGACTTCGAGGCCGTCGAACTCAACCTCGTGCTCAAACAGTTGGAGCGCAGCAGCCGGTTGTCGCTCGTGTTCCTCGACGCCTGCCGCGACAACCCGCTCGCCATGCAGCTCGCCCAGAGCCGGTCGCTCGGCGTCGGACGCGGCCTCGCCCAAGTCGAGAAGGCCGTCGGCATGATGATCGCCTTCTCGACCCAGCCGGGAAACGTCGCGCTCGACGGCGATGGGCGCAACAGCCCTTACACCGCTGCCTTGCTCCACCACATCGCCACCCAGGGCCGGAGCATCAACGACACCATGATTGAGGTGCGCCGGGAGGTACTGGAGCAAACCGGCGGCAAGCAAGTGCCGTGGGAGAACTCTTCGCTCACCGGACAATTCTTCTTCAAGCCGGCGCCAATGCCATCAATCGCCGGCGCGCCCAACGAGACGGCGGCGCAGATCGCGGCCTTACGCGAGGAGATCGAACGGCTCAAGGGCGCCAGCGTGGCTGACGGCGCGAGCCAGGCCGCCCGCGAGATCGCCGTCGAGCCGGCGAATGCCGGAACCGGGACCAAGCTCGCATCCGTCGACGATGCCGTGGCGCCGCAAGCCGCACCCACCGCGGTCCCTGCCCCATTGCCGCCGGAGCCGGTCGAGGCAGAGCTTGTCGCCGACATTGCCGCGGAGCTCAAAGACCTTGAGTGTTACGACGGCACGCCTACGAGTGACTGGGACGAGCAGACCCAGGACGCCCTTCAGCGCTTCAACGCGGTGTCCAAACTCGACCTGCCGGACGACGCGCCGCAAGACGCAACCCTTGCCGCGCTGAAGGGCTGGACCGGCGCGCACTGCACCGCGACGGAAATGGTGGCGCCGACCCCGAACCCCACCGTCGTGCCCAAAGCCACAACCAAGGTCACACCCAAAACCACGCCAACGAAGCGGGCGGCCCCCAAGCAGACCGCGCCGAAGACGAAGAAGGCCGCAAAGCCCACCTATCGGTCCAAATCCGCCGCGGGGCCGACCTATAAGACAAAGCCCAAGAGCGACGACGGCATCAGCGATGCCCAGCGCGAACTGCAGCGCCGGTTTCCCGCCGGCCCTTGGGGCAACTAACCGCGCTCCCACCGGCCTGTCGGCCCTGATTTTTCCCGCCAATTCAAGACTGGAGCAGGTCCGCCGCAGCCGTTAGGGTCTGCCGGCCCGCGTGTCTCGACGCGGTCCGAGATAGGCAAAGAAAAGCAACGGGATGGGTCCACGCTTCCTCTACGCCCTCCTTGTCGGGGCAGTCATCGTTGCCTCGCTCGCGTTGCGGGTCTGGGACCCGAACCCGGTCGCGCGGCTGAGAGCGCTCGTCTTCGACGCCTATCAGCGCGTGGCCCCTGCCGCATTCGACCCGGCGCTGCCGGTGCGGATCGTCGACATCGACGAAGAGTCGCTGCACAAGATCGGTCAATGGCCCTGGCCGCGCACCGTGCTGGCCAAGCTCGTCGCCAAGCTCGGGGCCGACGGCGCCGCCGCGATCGCCTTCGATATGGTCTTCCCCGAGCCCGACCGCATGTCGCCGGCCAACGCCGTGCAGTTCTGGCCGAAGTCGGCGGCGCTCGATAGCCTCAAGGCCGAGGTCGACAAGCTCCCCTCCAACGATGAGGTCTTCGCCGACGCCATTGCCAAAGCGCCCGTGGTGCTCGGCTTCATCGCCTCGCCGCAGGCGCAGTCGCAGCCCGAGACCAAGGCCGGCTTTGCCCATGGCGGCGACGACCCGCGTCTCTTCGCGCCGTATTATCCGGGCGCGGCCGCAAGCCTGGACATTCTGCAAACCCCGGCCCAAGGCGCCGGCGCGCTCAACTGGATTCCGGAATACGACCAGATCATCCGCCGCATGCCCATGGTCGTGCGCGTCGGCGACACGCTTTACCCCTCGCTCGCCGGCGATGTCTTGCGGCTAGCTCAGGGCGCCTCGACCTATGTGATCAAATCTTCCGGCGCCAGCAGCGAGCAGGCCTTCGGCGAAAAGACCGGCATCGTCAAGATCCGCGTCGGCGACTACGAGGTGCCGACCGAGGCGAACGGCCAGATGTGGATCAAGTTCACCCCTCATTCGGACGCCCGCTATTTACCGGCGTGGAAGGTGCTGAACGGCGACATCGGCGCCGACGAAATCGCCGGACGCATCATTCTCATCGGCACGAGCGCGGCCGGCTTGCTCGATCTCAGGGCCACCCCGCTCGAAGCTTCCGTGCCAGGCGTCGAACTCCACGCCCAGGCCGTGGAGCAGATCCTGCAAGAGGCCTATCTGCTCAGGCCCGACTTCGCCACGCCCGCCGAACTCCTTTATATTCTTGTGCTCGGCCTGCTCATCGCGGTCTTGATCTATAGGGCCGGCGCCATGGGCAGCTCCGTGCTCGGCTTCGTGGCCGTCGCCGGCGTCATCGGCATTTCCTGGTACGCCTATAATTCGCTCGGCTGGCTCGTCGATCCCGTCTATCCGGCGATCGCGCTGTCGGCCATCTACCTCGCCGGCACGTCCTTCGTGTTTCTGCGCACCGAGCGGGAACGCAACCGCGTGCGCAACGCCTTCTCACACTACATGGCCCCGGCGCTGGTCAAGCGGCTTGCCGACGATCCCAAGCAATTGAAGCTCGGCGGCGAGACCCGCGACATGACGTTGCTGTTCAGCGACGTGCGCGGCTTTACCTCCATCTCGGAGGGGCTCGACGCAGAAGAACTCACGCGATTCCTGAACAGCCTGTTCACGCCCCTCAGCAACATCGTCCTCGATGAGCAAGGCACCATCGACAAGTTCATGGGCGACGCGCTGATGGCCTTCTGGAACGCGCCGCTGGACGACCCGGACCACCCGAGCCATGCCTGTCGCGCGTCGTTACGCATCATGTCGGAGATCGAGATCTTGAATGACTGGTGGCGGGCCGAAGCGGCGGCCAAGGACCGACCCTATAAAGAGGTCAAGCTCGGCATCGGTCTCAACACGGGTGTTTGCTGCGTCGGCAATCTCGGTTCGGAAACGCGCTTCGACTATTCGGTGATCGGCGACAACGTCAACATCGCCTCGCGCCTCGAAGGCCAGTCAAAGACCTACGACCTAATGACCATTGTCGGCCAATCGACAAAGGAGCGCGCGCCGGACTTCGCCTTTCTCGAGATCGATCTCCTCAAGATGAAGGGCAAGACGTCCGCCACGCGCGTCTTTACCCTGCTCGGCGACTCCGCGCTAAAGGAGAGCCAGCCCTTCATCGACCTGAGCGCGAAGCACGCGGCGTTTCTCGCCAGCTACCGCGCCAAGGACTGGGATGCGGCGGACGCCTTGAGCCATGAGTGTGAAAAGATGGACGGCGCGCATCTCGAAAAACTTTATGCGCTCTACCGCGAGAGAATTGCCTTCTTCCGCAAAACCCCGCC